>JGI24158J21664_10000400_pt1 | contig 38229 bp, 24 predicted proteins | sample Ectturendosymbi3_FD_21664 | JGI IMG/M metagenome (IMG submission 21664) | reverse complement strand
AGCTCTTGTTATATATGGTAGCGCAAAACACGCAGGAATGAAGAAAGCTACTTCAATATTTCTCAAATCTCGAAAATTCATAACCGCTTGGTTTGATAACGTATGTATTGTTACGCCTGCGGTACTGCCAAAGAACATTTTGCAATGCACCTGATCTCGACTTACAGTGCAATGTTGGTGAAAAACTAAGAAACAAACATCAATATTCTGATTGCTAAGGGGGGGATTGAGCCCCTTCAGCCCCCCCGTGGCTGCGCCTTTGCGTAGAAGCAGTTCATAACGCTTGTCAAATCGTGCAACACAGCTCGGTTCGACTTAAAAGGGGTAGCCTACCTGTCTTGCTACAGGCCACGTTGTGTCGTTTTTTTCAACTCGTAGTCAATGCCGGATTTTGATGTGTGCAGGCCCGGGTGCGTGAAGCCGTGTGGAGGGTCCTTGTTCTATTTGAATACCTTTTGGATTTTGAACTGACAAGATGACTGAAAATTACACGCAAAAACTGAGACAGAATCACGTATTGTTCAAAGGAGACTTGAACTTCACGATCTTCGACGTTGGCAAAGTCCTTGATGACATTGTCGAAGTTAATTTGTCGAAAGATGTCATTTTCAATGCTCGCTTTACAGACGTAGCAGTTTGTATATTCCTGACACAAGTTAGGAGTAAAAAAACTAAAGTTTAAACTACGCTTTTATTGGAGGCCCCTATTTGTGGAGGCTCGTGTGGGTCCGCACACAACGCACACTCTTAAATCCGGCATTGCTCGTAGTTATAGTACTGTACACTGCTGTAGGTAGAAAATTAAGTTGACATATAAATATCTCATTTGGTCCTAACGTTTTGGATCGCGGCACTTTTTAATTCAATAGGAAACTTGCGGTCCCTTTTCCAGTTTTTAAGAACTTGCGATGCATTTAAAGAAGGCAAGCCTCGAAACTGCAGCATGATTTTTCTATGCAGATTTCAGTGACAGTACGGGAATGGTTTCAAATGAGGGACCTAACATTTGCGCAAAATTAGGAGAAACTGAATCTACTGCCCAACTGAAATCGAAAAATCAAGAACAGTGGTGTATTTCTCTTGAATACACACCATTGTGCTTGATGTCTCGAGTAAACACCACTGAGAAGACATAGCCACAGTCACTCTAGGCATGCTTTTTATATATTTTGAAGATAGCCTTAAATTTTAAAATAAGGTTTGTGAGGTATCTGTTGCTTTTAGAATCGGTTTGATGTGGGTAGCTTCTGATTTAATTTAGCCATCCTGTTTTTTAATGTCCTAGTCAACTAACTATTTAGTTCACTCTTGGATCGGATTGTGATGATCGAGATCCACGCGACATCTTTCAACTACATCTCACCAAATATCTTTACGTTTTCAATTTGCCCTGTGACATGCACTGAAGATTTCATCTCAGTTTTTCAAGGGAAGGTATTGTCGTTTAGAGCATATGGGACGTGTGGCTCAAATTGTGCAAACTCCCAGTCTCAATCACAAGCATAAAAAATTCAAATGCTGCGTAACCTCGGCCTGGATTTGGTCTTGTGCGGAATTTGAAAAGCGGTGCAGTATGTCAAGCACCATCGCCACAAAAGCCGGCAGGCTGTGTTCGAACCTCAGCCGTGTCATGCCGAAGACTTGAAAAATGGCACTTTGCGGCCCGTCCAGCCTCGTGCTGGGCGTTAATGGATGGGTGCAATGGAGCGGTTCACGCGCGGTACTGCCTTTGACTCGTCATCAATTCACTACGAAAATAGCCGCCTGGCGCCCGAAGACGAAAATGCGGAAATGGGTGCCGCGGACCACTCGTGACACTTGGCGAAAGGAGTACACAAGCCACACAGCGAGCATAATAAAACTGTATAATGATTATGTACCCTTCTTTGTCTACTTTACCCAAAGATCGTGTTGCTCTGATGCATTAGAAGAGAATGAAGCAAGAATAATTTGATGTGGCTCTGGATATCATGGTAAAGGAGGCAACAGGTCAGGCATTGTCTTTACAGGTCTACATTTTCTTTAGCGACTCTTTTTCTCTAAAATAAACCTGTCCTCCTTTCATTACAGCTCCTAAATCAGAAAAGCCTTGTGTTTCACTGTGCAATAGGTGCCAAAGTGAAAGGAAAATAGTCGGGAGACATGAGACTTTTCTGCTGAAGGTGTATGAGGAATTTGTGAAAAACAATGTGTGGTCAAGAGCAACAGAACTACAGTAAGTTCACCTGATTTGGGCAACTGTGAACTGCGCATGACATGCTATACACATCATAAGTCGATTCCCATCGGTAAATCTTGTCGAATTAGCGAATTCAATTTCATCCAACCCAGCTGGCATCACAACACTATTTTAAGCACACAGCCCTTATAGGTTATGTTTTCCGAAAGTCACCTGTTTCATGTATTGCCGACGCGTTCTGAGCTTTTGTGTGAGCATATGCGCTTTAACAACCTGCGCTGGTTTCCACTGTTCACACAACACGCTTTTGCAACGCCAGTGAAGGATGTTAACAGGATTATTACAATTGCTTTAACGACGATCAATGACGTTTCTCATGTTATCAAGTGTTCGGGCGAACCTTAAGACAAATGACTTGCCTCGTGGTTCTTCAGTGTAATCAGCTTCGTGGACTACAGCGGCGGCGCAAAGTCATTGTACAAACTTCTATCAAAGCGATGTCGTACTTTTTTCAAAGACAAAATCCCTCAGGTCGAAGTAATGATGTTGTGGATTGCAACAAATGCAACAGCAGTTTCCCATAATGCAATCGTTTAATTTACTTCACGTTTTTGTTGGGAAAAGCTGTGGATCTCCTCATGATCTACACAAATGTTAATGAGTGTGTTGAAAAAGTGCACAAAAAACTCGAGTAAAAAGAAGTGGAGCTCTCTTCTTGAAATCTAAACGGTTATTCAAATTTTTGAGAGTATAATGCACGGGCTTTGGATTGACCATCTTTTTTCCCTCAGATACAGGCAAGCAGGTCTGAGTTTTATACTGGAGATTTGTTTGTCCAAATATAAACGCAAAAATATGTCGCGCAAGCTAAAGAGCCAAGTTTAAGAACTGCAGTCTTCGTCGTCATCGTCGCGCTCATCGTCGCCATCTTCCGGATCCGCCACGTTGTTGGACGTTTCTCCAAGACCCGGAAGTCGAGCTGCAAATTAAGCGATTTAAAAAAATTGCTAACGTCAGAACGTAATGGTGACAAAACGGGGAAACGTTTGAACTATAAAGAAGCTTCAAAGCAGTTTTATCATATTGCCAAGTCAATGCTTTCTTTCACGGTTCCTACATGCAACTAATGTAAAATCGTAAATTTATTAAGACCATGTCCAGTGCAATGAACCGCGAGTCTCAACACAAATTTTAGGGTGCATACCCAGAAATTCCGAGTGAGCATTGAAAACCTGTGCATGCAGTAGCAGTGAAGTTGCATTTTTGTGTTTTTGTTTCCATTATTTATTGTCATTTTGCTTGCAAGTGGCGATCACGTTGCTCTTTTTCTTCACTGCTTTCTGTGATACAGGAGGGTTTCCGTTTTGTTTAGGTTTCTTTCAGTCTACTTGTTTCATAGAAATTGCTTCTTATGCTGTCTTGATATTGTTGCGTTTCATTCTTCGAGGTCGGATCTCAGGCAGATAAATAGTGAAACGAAACCCAGGCATGGGTGAAATATGGTGATCTTGCGATAATTAAGGCCAGACAGCAAAAAAATTGCGAAATCGAAAGTGATTGCGTGAAAAGATAAAATGACCAGATTCCGAGTGAGAAACATTTCAAGTATTAAGTGCTTTGCTACTAAACTTAGAACTTAAGGCTGAAACTTGCACTTGCTCGCAGAACAGAAACCCTCTATTCAAACTAACTTTTGTTCTTCGGCGGCAAACCCCAGTCTTAGTCTGTGACTTTTTGATCCAAATGAGAAGAGTCAAGTGAAAGGTCATTACCTCTGAATTCATTGCCTTCTGATCGAAGAGACAAAAGGTGATTGCCTGTTGATTTAGGCTTTATTATGTATTGATTGATAATCGAAGTAGTTCGATTTTTTAAGCCACAGTCTGAAATTAAAACCGACCACCACATTTGACACTGTATGCGTGGCGCGCCTGACATGCTGTTGTTTGGGCGACCTCATCTAAGCTTCTGGAAAAATCGATCAAAGCATTGCTTTGCAAAGAGCTGTGCTTTTGCTTCGCTGTGCAGAACAGATAGTTATTGATAAAACAACTGCATTTTCCTTTTTGCACTGCTCTCCAGAAAGCTTACACGACAAATTCAGAATCACATGAGCCTTTATGCATACAAGTCGATATTCCATCGAAAAATCCCAAAACGAACATAAAAACAGCTACAAAAATGATGTAATGGCTCTCTTTGCGAGCCCTGATTGTGAAAATAGTCTTCAAATTGAATTCATTCCATTTGAAAGAACGGCAAAGGACTATTAGCGAAGCTAGAAGCTGAGGATTTTCATACTTTTGCCAGGTTTTTTTTAAGGAATATGTTAGGTATCCGGTATGGGTCTGTAGGGACCCGATTTTCTCTGATTTTAGGGATTCGTTGATAATTTTCTCTGATTCTAGGGACCCGAATCGGGTCCCTAAAACGCCTTAAAAAAAACTGCTTTTGCTGAAATTCGCAAAGAACGCTAAACATGCAAACACTGTTTCTCAAAATAACGGAGAACAGGTGTGGAAAAGAAATGGCACGCAAAATTTAATATCCATTTTAAAGAGTTTTGTTTACTTTGTTTATTATCAAAAGTGCTGTGTTGACCAAAATTGATGCGGGTGGAAATTACTGTACGTAGACCCAAACTGAGTTCGGACGCTGATGCGAAAAATTATGCATGAAGCAACAAAAAAGAGTTTGTCCCTGCAAACTATTGTGGTCATTGTGCAATATTTAGCAAAGAAAGAGAAAGATATATGCGAAAACGTGCCCCAGTAACTGGCATTATTGACATGAATCAAATAAGGCCGCCACATAAAAGTCTTTGGAGAAAATGAAATGACCATGTTTGCAACTTTGTCAAACATTTGAAGTTCACGCGCTTTCCTCCAGTTCAGAGTTTTCAGGAAGTTTCGGAAGTTGTAAAAATAGCTCGCAAGACTGCAGTGGAATGACTTTTGAAGCTATGACAAGTTGCGCGAAGCCTATCACCTTGCGAAGCTTCTTGCTTTTTCTTTCGCGGCTTTTTTCTCGTTTTCTTTCTCTTCGGTGAGTCGACGAACGAAGATGATGACTCTGACGCGATGCCGAGAGGTGATTCTGCAGCACAGAAACGCTTGCTCCGTGAGCTTCTCGTTTCTTTCAGTTGTTATCAAACGGCTCTTGACGTGGGCGCTGGTTACAACAGAGCTAAGTCACGCTCGTTTTCGGAAATGTTTTTGCAATAAATCAAGAGTTTTGCGAAAACGCATGTCGGATTACTCTTACAAAGCAAACAGTTTGGGGGCAGCGGGTTTAACAGCCTTGATCAAAGTAACACCGACTGCTTTGCTCCACGCAAGCTAGGTGGCACGTAAAAACAGCTGAATATAATTTTAGTCGTAAGCAGGCCCGTAGCCACGGGGGCATTCGAGGGCAGTGTCCCCTAAATTTTGCTGTGCGCAGAAAAATTTGCTTTAAACATATGATAAAAACAAAAATCTTGCTCCCCTGAAGATATATTTTCCTTCGAAACCTTAAAACCTGGCTACAGGCCTGTCGGTAGGAAACGGCCTGTATATTGCGACAGCTCCAGCAAATGAGGGGCTGCGGTCTGTTCCAAGCAGTCAGGTAATGTTTTAGCAGCAGTCATTTCATTTCGGGCACGAAGATCACCGTTACTGCATGTCAACAGCTTGATAAGAATGCCGTTTGGGTTCATGTATGATTGCGGAACCACCAACAGAAAACAATAAACAATATTGTTTGCAAACAAAAAGAGTATTGTTTCAACAGCTGCTTTTCGAATGGTCCGTAATGATTTCGTTTGTACTATCGGTTTTAGCATTACTGCTTTTGATACGACTTGGCAAGACTTGAAGATAAACTCTGTTCCAAGATTTCAACTTTTTTTGAAAAAAACTAGATTTACTTGTTGTAACGTTATTGAATCCATTGTTTACAATTTGTTTTCAACCATTCGCATGTTCGGCACATCCTTTTCTTTTCATCTTAATTTACTCGTATAGCATTTGCTTGCATTATCAGTTTCCATCAGCGTCGCAAAGATTACTCTTCCTTTTTCACGTTTGTACCTATAGTCCCTTCCTGTGGTAATTGAGCACAGGTTTTCGCTTGTATTTTGATGCATGTTGAAAAAAAAGGTGTTCATCCGTCTTCTGCACATTGCAATTCTTTCAAAAAGCTAGTCATGTACTTGTCAAGTGAAAATGCGCCTAGAGATATTTTTTGAAATAAACACTGTCTGTAAAAATGCATCCTGCCTTGATATACTATAACTTTCGATGAACGCAGTGATTGCAAATTACGTGACCACTAAAGACGATTGGAGAATGTGCATTGCTGTCACAAATGTTTCTCTAAGTTATGGTTGGTTTTTCTTTTTTTTTTAACTGCGTATCCACATATCTGCATTTAATCTGTCATGACCAAATTATGTTCTCCTAACAAAAGCAGATTTTAAACGAGACGGTGTTAAGGCCATGATAGTGTGTGTTTCTTTTTGTGGTGCGTCTTTGACAGTCGCATTTGAAAACTTCTAAAAAGTGTGTTCTTTTCGATCAGACTGTTATCAGCGTTTGCGTACTAAAACTGGCAGATTATTTCGTGCCGATAGCGAAACGTGGTCTTAAGGAATCATACAGATGCTTTTTGATTTCGGTGTGGAACCTCGTGTTTGAACTCAAATCCTCTGAACTTACGCTGTTGTTTTTTTCGAGGTTTTCCTGCTTTACGTCTGGCGCGTGCGTATCTGTCGTACTGATGGTCTTCGCCAAGCGGCAGGTTGTCTTCTCTCATTGCAGTCCCTTCTTGCTGAGGCCTTCCTGCGAACAGTCTCAACTCTCACCAGATGTTGCAAACACTGAACTAAAACACGACTTGCTTCTGGAAAATTTTCGTAGTGACTCAAACTGACACAGAAATATTCTGGATTTTCGCCACATCAGCTTTGACTGCAAAGTCAACTTAAAAACAAGATCGTGAACTTAGTTTTGAAGCAGAGAAAAGGTGTTGCGTGGAAATGGAGGAGAAAAGTTTTATTTGGCTTTCACCAATAGCTGCAGGTATGTTTCACGTTAGTTTAACTCGAGCTTATATTAGGTAATGCATGCACTGAAAGCGTTGGCAGTGCAACTAAAGGCATTGTACAGTGGTACGGAAAATCCCACGCATTTGGGGCGCCACATCCTTTCCTGCACAACTCATGCTGATCTTTAGGCTTCACCACGAATCTCTCTCTGAATATCGCCAGTAACGTAAAGACTGTTTCACTTCCTTAACTGCAAAATGTGGATCGTTCTGTATTTTTTTTGATATGGTGGTTTGTTGTTGGCGCTTCATAACTACAACGGTCTTATACGGCCATGACTGAGTTTGTGCAATTTCCTGGTTTCTTTTTGTATTCTGTGTGTGCCACACACCGTGCGCCTGGCAAGAAGGCTGCAGTACCAATTTACAAGGTCTTGGTTATTATTATTATTCCGTTTCTTGTGCTCACTGGTCGCGCGTTCGTCATCATTGCATGGCGCTTGCTTGGTTGTGGCAATGCTTCGTGTGTTTGGTTATCCACCGGTGTCGCCTTATGCGTTGGTTGGTCTGGCGATCGGTCGCAGTTGGTATGTCAGAGCAATGTGTCTTATTTTTTTCTTTTTGGAGGAACTGACCTTTTAGTTGTTTTAAGCCACGTTAATAAACTGGCTGTATTGTGTTGTGCTCATAACAATACTTAAAACACATAAACGTTAAAACCGAACCGTAAGCAGTTATGTGATAGGCCAGCTTCTTAATCTGACAAAATAGCTTGTTCTGCGGCAAATAACTTGCCAAATTCGAATTGCTAGAAAGTGACGTCACAAGGGAGGAGAGGACAAGTTTCTTAGCGGATGCCAATTTTTTGACAGGGAGCATCAAGATGCAAAATAAAGAAAACAACGTAATTGAATGCGGGGCACTCATTGCAAAGTGGACCAAAACAGTGGGACCTATTGCAGAAACGTCATCGATGCAATTTTTTACAACGCTAAACTGTTGCAAACTTTTACCAGATGTCACAAAATATTGTTCAGTGTTTCGTAACAGCTTTTACCGCAACTCGAAAACCTCCAGCAGGGGGGGCGCAATATGGACAAATGCGTCGAGCGCATCGTTTGGGAGAAACCAAAATAAGCTTGGTCCCGAGTTTCTCAAAAACTCTTACGGATGTAACGTTGAAAAGACAATAACTATTTGCAATTTTACAAAGATTAAATTTGTCTTCACATGTGAGCATGTTTTCTTTTGTCACAAAGTTGTTATTTCAATTTGGCAGACAATTTTGATTTTTGCTCTATCAATTTTAAGCTTCATTACTTCGTTGTGATTGCCCAATTACTTCAAACATTATTTTTCCATGAATTGTTCATTTTTATAGCATTTTTTTCATTTCGTTACATCACACACTGATTAAATAGAAAAAAAAGAATTAGCCGTTAGTGCGCTTGGGACGCAAAAGCTACTTGCTTCCTGCTTGTTTTTTCACCAAATCTTATGTGAACAGGCGTTATCACGCGAATCACGAAAATATATCACCGGAAGTGTTACTCGTAAAGACAAAGCAAATGTTTATTATACGTGTGTATCTGCAGACAGACTTTGTACGAATATGCAAGCCGGCTCATCGTCAGTTAAATAATTTCACGCGCCTCTGTGAGAAACTTCACATAAACGTGACTGGAATAATCGATTGTGTCTGGGCGAAAACGTCATCGCCGCTACGTCATCATTTTTAAACGCAATGGAAACGTTGCACTAAACAGACTTAACGGGTAAACCTTACTCATGTCTCTTACGACTGTTTGTACTTACGACTGGCGGTGGCGGCAGCCGAACTTCTTTGCAGGCTGCGATGCCGAGGCCGTCTGTTGGTCAAGTCCAATGTGCTTTCTCGTTCGTCGTCAGCGTCGTGGTCCGTTAAGTGTTTGTTGTAGATTCCTGACGTCAGCGGCGGCAGCGAGAGCTGTTCCTCCTCCGAAAACAGCTTTTCTTGTTTGACATTGGTCCCTTGCGCGGCTTCGACCCCCGAGCGGATGGGAGGGAGCGAGACCGCTTGCTGTTTCCGGCCCACCGCTTTCGCTTCGGAGGTGACGCCCGACAGCTCCGAGTCGCCGTTCGAACTCGGCAGGGTCGGCTCGGGTGTGAGATTACCCGGCGACAGGCGAGTTTCGCGCTCTGTCTCGGTGGAAATTCCGCTCGCCTGAGACCGGCTCCAGGCTGGGGCGGGCCAGGGGAACTCGGTCAGCGAGTCAGCTTGCTTGGCCGTCTGCGACGACTCGGTTTCGCCAGAAGCTTTGCGCGCGTCGTCGCCTGTGGCGTAATCGGCGCGTAGCGCTGCGGAATCGCGCGACTGCGTGACAGTGGACGTCGTTTCGTCGCGGCGCGGAATGAGGGCGAGCGTATGATGCATGTGGTACAAGCCGTTGTTGAAGTTCCGCGAGTAGTTCGAATCTGCTTCTGCATGCAACATACGCAGTAACAAATACGCTGAAAAATGCCGACAGTCGTTACACTTTTAGATCATTTGCGTCCGTGCAAATCGCACAGTGTTTCTCCTTCCTTGTTTTGTAAGGTATTTAACCACAAAACACAATCGATGGAAAGGTCAAAATAGGTGTGGCGGGAGAGGAGCTATAAGACGCTACTGTCGAAAAGGTTATATATGGAAAACAAAACATGATAACTTGCTTGTGCATTTTTGACCTTACTTGACTGCATCGCTTCTTCACATCGTTGCAAGTAGCTTTTCCCTGTCGTCGATTGTCCATAAAACCCTGGATGAAGGATTTTGGTTCTTGATCTTTCGCGCTGGATGATTTGAGCTGGTCTTTCCATTTCTGTCATGCACGTACGTTGCAGGTAATGTATTTGATTTAGTTGTACTATAAACGGCTGCCAATATTTTCGAAGACATAATTCTACAATTTGCTCAATATGAATAGATGCAAATCGCAAAAAATGCTAAACTGAATCTTTTTTTGTAGCTTAGCCGTGCAGCTGATTCATTCTTACGAGTATTGGACTAAAACACGCGTAAATGTTTGCAAACACTGCCAGTACAGCCATGAAAAATCGGTCTGCAGCTTAGGGTTAGCAAAAGTCTCTTGTTGGAGGACATGTCATCCTTTTTCAAGAAATAGAAAATGTCCTCTGGGGACACTTAAATGCCAAAATATCCTCTTTTTCCTCATGTATGCTTCCTTAAATCTAATTTGCGGCTTGTTCTTCTTTTTCAAGGTTTGATTTTGAATGGCTTATATTCCGGGACGGGCTGCATTCGACAACTACGAAACTGTGCTGATTGTTACACGGTAGTTGTGTACGTGTTCTAGCATTGTTGCGATGCGAAGAGCTGTTGAAAAGTGCGTCATCCATTTGGATGATAAAGCTATGTTGGCCCTTGCGCAGTTGTACCAAAGAGGAAATGCTTTCTTGACCGCACCAAGTGTGAGACGCTTTTTTAGTTTACGACACTCAACGAAGTGCAACTGAGATGTCACTCACGATCTCCGAACCTGAGCGACGTTTGGCGACCGAGCGGTGGTGAACGGCGGTCGGCAGAGATCTCCTGTGCAAGTCTTGGTGATGCGATGACACTTGCGGGGGGACGTGAGGAACAGTATGCCAGGATCGAGGAAAAAGCTACAGTTCGGTAAAAGAGAATAAATTTTAATCAGGCGAAAGTAAGCGCTGCTTGACAATAATGGATAAATTTTTGAGGTTCCACAAGAATAGTTGAAAAAATTTTGTTCCGCAATAGTAANGCAACATGTCACTGTCCGAGTTTTTAACGTATAGAGAGCTCATTGACCGTTTCGCGAATATGGCAAAAACACACAAAAATTGTCTAACAGCAGATTCGTAATAAACGCATGATGGCGAAAAAGAGCTTCACAAGTGGTGAAAACCCTTTTCCTCGCGGCTGAAAAAATGTTGAAATGGCGTTGGAGAAACCATCTGCAGGGATGTATCGAGGGGGGTCAAAACACCCCGGGCGCCGAATCACTGGAGGGCACTGAAAAGTCCTAACAATGTCGCAAATACTTTTAATGCAGTATATTTACTGCCAAAAATCGTTAGGTTCGAACATGGGTCGCCAAACTGGTTTCTTGGCCCGGACTCCATCTTACCTCGGTATGACCCTGAGTCTGCTCTACAGTACTATTTTCAGGGGTTTAGTGGGGTGGAAAAGCGTGGGAACGGCGTTCCCACACCATTGTACTAGATTACATTGAAACATGGCTGCGATCTCACAGACGTGCCAGCGACACACAGATTCGCACTGCCAGGCAAAAGTCTACAGTGAAACAGGAAAATCCAGTGTGAAAATTCTTGCAGGCGAATGCTCACTTTGCTGGAACGATTTGGTGCAGTCTGCCTTTTTATTTGGTGTTTTTTAGCACTACACCCCTGCCCTGACTATCTTCATTTCCTCCCCGCACGCTTCGCAGAGAAGCAACCGTCGCAAAAAATTCAAACAATCAAACACCGCTCGAAATCGCCGCAAAGAATTATACCCCTCGCTTGGCGCTGCTCGCCGACAAACGCGAAACACCGTTGGGGGCGAGTCGCGGCATAAACGACGACCCTTTCCTCGGTATCTGAGGCTGTGATTTGTTCTGTAACGGAAGACCGCCTCGGGGCAGGGGCAGCTGTTTGCAACGCAGCGATGGGAGTCCGCGACTGCTGTTCGACGACGACGACGACGGAGTCTTCCTTTTCTTTTCGCGCGATTGGAAAGAGGGCAAGCTGCGAGTGGAATTGGCCTCTCTCACGTCTTTTTCGTCTATCGGCTTCTGGCACGCGTACACCCTCATGGCAATCTTCTGCCGCGTGCTCGAGGCTGTCACGTGACCTGTGTCAGTGGGAAGCATGCCGCGAAAGCCGCGACGAACGGGCGCTGCGATGCAAGTCAAAGAGGTCTTAGTTTGACTCGCTCCTTCGACGATCGGCAGTTCGTCTTCCTGACATCCTTCGCTGTTCCCAGTGACGTCCCCTTCAGGGCTCAGGTCTGACTTGCTTTTTCTGACTTTCACCCCACACTTGGAAGAATGATCTGTACAACAAAAAAAGAATCGTTAATGAAACTAGACTGCAAACTAGATTTATTTTGAATAAAACCAACTTTCGTGGTGAGCAAAGCCACTACGTAATCCAGTAAATTGATGCCAACGTTTGGTGAATTCAATAATAACGAATTCGCAAATTTCAAGGGTTATATAAGTTGATCACTCTCCCTAACAAGATCCTGGTTGCGCCCCGATGGTGATCATCGACTGTATAGCTCACAGCACAGTTATATTTGTTGCGGATTCGAATGATGCTACAATGAGTTTCGTTTTCCGGCACCTGCAGCCAAGAGTCGAGAGCAAGTGTAACCACAGTCAACACTTACACGGTCTGCTTGGCTCGCGCGCATCCATGCTCAGGTGGAAGATTTAGCATTTGGTATCTGTTGGTAAAAGAATACCAGGCTAAAACTGAATTTCTGTTGAAGTTGATGCAGGCGAGCCATACCTTCTACCCCTGTTCTCATTTTGCTTCTGGAAGTTTCGCAGAATCTATCCTGTGCCCAGGGGCGTACCGAAGTTAGATGGCACTATTTCTTGCCCGGGGCAAGAAATAAGTTTGGCGCCTCCATGTTCGGGCCTAAGGCTTTTCGGAACAACTGTACTGTATTGAAGGAAGTACTTATGGCATTGTTGGGATTTTTCGGCGCCTCACCAGTGATTTAGTGCCCGGAGCATTGCCCCCCCTTGCCTCCCCTCGTTACGCCCCTACCTGTTCCGGGCAATTAGATTGCGGAAGCAAACGCACAATAAGTTAATTACATGCATGTTTCAACTGACGAAAGATTTTGAAAATTCAAATTAAATTACGACGAGACGGTAGATAATCATTTTTTAAATTTAAAAGATATGTTGTTGATCTTTTTCATGTGCAACATACATTTCTGCCTACATCACATCTAGCTAAAATATTTCCAATGTATTTAGTGGTTGCGTAAGTTTTTTAAAATATCTTTTTGAAAAGTTTTGGTATGCCCTTCATGGTCAGAAGCTAGCGAAAGTTTGGTCATTTTTCTGAAATATCTGTTTAAGGGCGATGAACTGCAACATCGCTATACACTGACTTTGGCCTGGTTTACCTGCCATAACCTATCAAACATCTCCTTAAAAGCAATTTACGAATTATTTTGGTTAGGAGGCCGCTCACATTGCAGTTTTCAGGATGAGGTTCATGTTACTGTTTCTTTGACAAATTCCACTGCTGTTTCTCCGCAGTTTCTTTAAAGAAGCTTGAAGAAAAACCAAAACTAAGCGTCGGCCGAATCACGTTCGGATCGAAAAGTGTCCGATTGCATTGTTTCTATGACAACGGGAAACACGCATGGCGGAGGGGTTTTATTTGGCTACGGTCAGTCGAAAAAAGAAAAAAGGTCAGTGGTCACCCATTGCTGTCCAGAGGCATCCCTAAACCCTTAACATCCCGTACTCGTTGTCAGTGACCTTCCCGCTTTAGAGCGGCTATCACTCGATCGATGAATGTCATGATGTTCTGCGTGGCCGTCGCCGTTCTGAAGTTGGTCTGTGTCCCGGGAGCCAGCTTTCTCTTGTCTGGAAACATAAGGGCAACGTTTCGTTACACGCCATACCTCTTACTCTGAGCCATGCCCAGGGTTCCCACAAATGGCAACTAGAAATTCCCTAAAATTAAGCTTAAAATTCCCAAAATTTCACAAAAACTCCCTGTATTTTGCACAAGGAAGTTTGTTACTTTTCATATAACTTTTAGCACTTCAGAATATAAACCAGGCCCCTGTCTTGTCACATTTGCTCACTTGGTGTCACTCAGACTAATGAGTATTTTTGGGGATGATTCTTGAAGCGCTCTTGATTGAACAAAAGACAACAATGACTTGGCCAGAGTGAAACGCAGGTTATCCATGCCTGAGATTGAGAACCAAAGCAAACTGTTACACCCAGGTAGACGACCTTGGAAATGGGAAAGGTGAAACTGCCTGTCGGTACATGCTGAGCCTAAATCCTAGCCAATGGACGAGGCTTTTGAAAAGTCAACTGACCCTCAGAACGATGAAGCGCAGATAAAATTATTATATAAAGAAAAGATCAAAGAAGATTTTGTGCTTCTCGAATATCATCAAAACACGAAACTGTAACTTATCATCGTTTTGAACGTATCTCTATTTAATTCAAAATAAGATCTGTCATAAATAGTTAAAATCAATGTGATAAAAAGAAGAAAAATTTAGACCCAGAAACATTTTTCTTAAATAGATAGCCTATATTTTTTCTCAAATGGTATGTTGTGAAAAACAAAACATTCATGTTTGTTTACATACAGGTATCGGCAACCTAAACTGCACAAAGAACGAATTCACCATTTTCTACAGAAAATAACATACCAAAAGCCACAAAACTCTTCCGACTTCTAAAATGAAGCTAATGCTAGGCTGTTTTTGCACCTGCGTGCTGTGTAGAAAAGGCTATAGTGTGTTGCATTGATGAAATCAGGGAATAGCTACGTCAGGGTTTTTTTAATGAAAATGTTAGGTACCCAGTATGGACCTGTAAGCAACCAGTTTCTCTGATTCTAGGGACGCGATTTTCTCTGATTCTAGGACCCGATGATAATTTTCTGATTCCAGGGACCCGATTTTCAACTCTAGGGACTCGAATCGGGTCCCTAAAACACCTTAAAAATCCTGAGCTACGGAGAAAACCTATTATTTAGAATTGCATTTAAAAAACTAACGAACTAAAATGAAAATAAATGTAAACCAAGTGCTCCTTATTCATATAGTTTATAATCACAGGACGTCGCAGTAAGGGGCTGAAACAGTCACATGCTGCTCTGAAGGGAGGGTTGCTGACCCTTGCTGGCTGCAGCGATATTCACACAATAAATATAAAAGTTTCAAAGTAATCCAAAAGTCTTAAGTTTTTTAACAATCTTAACATCCAAAAAACTTTCAATTAGAAAAGATGTAACAGTCCAAAAACTATCCCAAACCCAAATCCTTTGAGCGTAAATTTTAATCGTTAAATGCAATCTGCCCAAAGAAAAGCGATGGCAGTCTTTAAATCGCTTTTGCGTAAGATTGCAGCTTTGACTTTTATAAAATTCTTGATGATTTCCTTTTGAAAAGATTGCGTAATTTTTTTAATTCTCTTTCATACCCCAACTTGAAGCTTTACATGGGCTTTCTGTTCCGACACAAATGCAAGTGAACAGCTATATAAACAAGTAAAGACAGCTGTTTTAATCTTGCTATTATTTGTTGAGCTCTTCAAGACTTTACGAAAGCGCTCTATAATTAGGCCTTTTACAAGTTCATGTGAGAGAATTTCAAGAGCTTCTTATCACGATAAGCAAGACTGTTCTGCGATAGAGCAAGCATCGTCATCCTCTCAATAAAATAAAGAAATCCTTGACGGTCATGCAAGCACTTACTCTGAACTTGGTATCAAGCTTGTCAATCTTTGTTTGTCTGAGTCATAGCTTCCCATGGCAGATACTAACTGACCCGGTGGTCATCTTGCTTGCAGGCTTTTCCACTCATAATCAGCCCCTGACCTTTGCATCTACATTCACCGGTTCTGTCACTGTGACGAAATATAAACCTTTGTGATGAACATGACAGACGGCTTTAACACACTACTTGATCTCAAAAGTCCTCATTGCTCAATGAAGTGTAATGAAAGATGATTTTGGAACATTATTTGGAACCACGGTTAATTGAAGCTTAAAGTTTTATTGAGAAACAAAAAGACAGTTGAAGAATGCAAAAAGCATCGTAAGCTTGAGCGTGGTAAAATTTTGTCAAGGCCCAAATCGAGATGCTAACTGTTCGACCAGAAAGTGAAGCACTTCTTTTGGCACATTTTCCAGCTTCGAGAATTGGGTCTGTAAACTTTGTTGTAAAACTGCTTGTTTTTCAAAACTAAGTTTTCTACTTCGTAGATTACAAAAATATTGTTTGTTGGTAAAACGAGCTTTATATCTTGATTTGAGTTGTGGAAAAATCATGCAAGGCCATACGAGTACATTTATAGTCTATGCCAAGGTTTGCGATTGCTTTCGCAGATAACATTTTGCTTTTCTGTCCAGTTAAGATCAAGACCAAGCCCTCTGCGATGTCAATCGACTAGATAATCCACAAACATACAGACTACGAACGCATATAAATCTCAACAAATGCAGGTATATAAATCTCAAAAGCTATTGTGATTTTTAGCCTACATAACATGCCATTGGTTTGGAAAGCAACTTCTCTATCATATCCGAGATTTTGTTCGTTCGAAATGAAAAAGTGGGTTTAAAGCGATATTTATGCGAAGCTTGAAATATGGAAATAAAGTAGGCTATTTATTTTATGTATTCAATGTATTGTTTCACCCGCTTATCAACAATTGCAGCTTCACCAGTCTTTTATCAAAAAAGGTTTGGGATAGTGCACCAAACACGTTGAAACTACTCGCAGTTTTGAGCATACAGTTTTAAAATTCAGTAGAAAACCGGTTGTCCTACCATACTTATCCCGACTTTGCTGAATTAATGAACGTTTATTTGCTTTAAACAAGGTAAAAGTATTATGAAATCGTTTTAACTGCCACTGTGGGTAGGCATGAAAAGGTTGTGTAGTCGGAACCAAACAGCATTGGTCGCTGTAACTGAGAAACAAGACGCATAGGTTATTCAATGGAATTGCAAGTTTTTCTTTTTCGGTGAGCAGAAATCAAGTCCCGTTTTCTTGAGTGTTACATTCTTATCAGGTTTCTGTACCGCAACATTCATGCTAGCTAGGCGATTGTTTTTCAGAGCGCCAACTCAAATAAATGTATGTACATCATCGTAATGACGCAAGTGACATTGTTCATACAACTGGGCATGCTTGTTACATCACTAAACCCTGCTACTCCTGCCTTGTCACGTTTCTTCAACCAGACTTACGAGGTAACACTTGAAAGCTTAAACTAAGCAATTAAGCCTTAACTGCTCCTGGCTAGCGCAAATCCTTTTGCTTGCGAACGACCCTGTTATACTTTGTTCCTTGTATGGTTCTCTTTATGTTGCGAAGTCCAAAGGGCTGAGCTCAAGGTTTTGCTGAGCTGCGCCGGAAAAGTTTTCCAAGAAATCGCGTTGGTGATCTTGCCGTAGAGATCAAACAGAGAAAGTCTTGGCTTGTGGAGTGTATACCTGTTGCAGACGACCTTGTTTCGATTCTACCTAAAAGTCGCATTTTTTATCCTCAGCTGTGAACACGAGACCACAAGGTAGAATCCTGTTAAATCAACCGCTTCCCCGTCACACAGCACTATTACTTTGTTGTTTATCTTCGCACTTCCGAAGTTAAAAAAGGTTTGTTTTTCAACTGTCCACATTACAACATGCACTGAGAAACCAGGGTACGATTTCGCAATGTTACAACTAAGCCCTGGGCTAATCCAAGCACCGAACGCTGACTCTAAGCAAAGCTTTTACAAGCGTGCTACGTTTGCGCTGTATGAAAGCGATTTCCTTTTAATTGTGCTAAATTGGTGTGAATTAAAACTGATGAAATATCGCTATCACAACTAAGTGTTTTGATAAAAGCGAGAGACGATCCTGCAGGTAAACTGGCATGAATGTACCGTTTTCATTGACAATAGCTTAGCTTTTTGCATCCAGCCAAGTTTGACATGGTAACTTGAATTTGAGCAGTACTTTTCACGTATGTACCAACTGCACCCTTGAGTTTTGTCTTGAATAAAAAAAATCACACCCGTATTACACGGAAAAGTTCTTGATTACTCGACTGCTAAACGAGGTTTATGCAGTGTGCTTTTGTATGCAGTATATACGAGCTTGCATGCTCGTGCAAATCCAGAATGGTTGCAAAAGAAGTTAAAGTTTATCTCAACAACATTTAAAGATCGCTATATTTTTCTTTAACGTCTGAAAGTTTCTGATGAGTCCGACACTTTTGTGCACATATCTATTCACCAAACTACGTCACAGAATCGTTATTCAGAACCTGCTGGTGACGCAACGCTGACGTTGCTCGTCACGCTCACTCTGTCTATGGTGATGATAGGTGCTATTATTGGATCTGCTCTGACCAAGTAAGAAGTTGCACTTGTTGCATGTGTTTTCGACAGAATAAACTTGATGTTGATCTTTTTCTATCAAGCTGGTGACCGCTGATTTCAAATATCTTTCGACAATTCCAGCATTATTTTCTTGCATGTCGCGCAAAAATTCAACTAAAATTAAGTCAAAGCCCGACAACATGAGTGGTCAATTTTCACAACGTGTGTTGTCGAGGCATTTAATTTAAATGTTGACGCATAATACAATATTAAACTTCCGATCCAACCCGGGAAATTCCAGTGAGCTATTTTTTGTAAAAGTACCTATTTCTCTAAAGTAGACCGCGTTTTCGGCATTGCATTTTTTGAAAAAGCCTGCTTGCTGCTGTGCAGAACTGAACTGCCTGACAACGGGACTGGATTTGCTGAATGCCGGTGGAACGCTATTCACCTGTAGATTTGATAAACATCAAGTCTATTTTGACGTTCCGTTTGCTTCATGTTACTTGAAACTAGTTTGTTTATCATGCTTTCGTGGAACAGGTTGCCATTGGTGTGACTGTAGGAATGCCTTGCTACAGTTGCATGTTTGTTAGTTGCAAATTGTCACTGTCGGATAATGGATGATTATTACTAGCGTTTGCTGCCACAGCGTTAACACTTTGCACGGCATTTTGCGGACTGTGCCGCAGGGTTTTCGCATTGCATCTGAGCAGACGACAGGCACTGATCACCTACCACTCCCTCACAATCTTATCTATCGTCTTGATGAGCATAGCAGCATATACCTTCGGATCATGGGAGGCGATCATCGCTGGCAGGTTCATCAACGGCTTCGCGCGAGGATTCGGAATGAGTGAGTTCGCAATGTGCGCACGCGCCGCTTTTGTACATTTCTTGATTAGTGATAAAACCGGGCAGTGGTATGGCCAGCCCAAAATTTTGGGAGGGCGGAAGCTTTTGACTTTTAAGCAATCAACAGTATTTTGTTTAGGACACCGCTTCTCAAAGAACAAAATGACAAGGCATGCTATAAATTTGGTAGGAGCATGGCCCCCCTTGCCCCCCCTTGGCTACGCCTATGAAGGCAGGGTGGAATGCCAAACTCAGTTTGATCTTTTCGAACTTTTTTGCTAACGTCGGCAGGAGGCTTGAGGTTCGCCTGAACCGCTGTGGAGCGCGTATGCTTTACTGTGTACCGAGGAACGGCGGTGCCGTGTTTGTTTGCTTGTTTTAGATCGCTGGAACAGATGTTTGGCTGCGTATATATTCGAATGAGTTATTCAGGGAACTTAACCAACCTTTATTTGCAAAGACTTTCACAAAAAGTTTTCTTTTCGAAAACATTGTCGTTTTTCAAAGTGATCAACACTTTAGAAAAAATTAAGATTTTTTTCTGCCCTCATCGCTCGTAAAAATCACTCAACAGTCTTTAATGCTTGGAGAAATTTAGGAATTGTTTCCGTAAGCTTTCGCGCACTTCTGAAAAACAACATTAAGTTTCAGCAACAAAAACTAAAATATCCTATCACGAGTTACTGTGTTTGTTTTAGATGTTGTCACTTTGTACGTGACTGAAATGAGTTGCCCTGAAGAGCAGTCCAAAAGCCAAGGTCCGCCTGGTTGGTTGATGGCGGTCGGATTCCTACTTGGCGTTATTTTCGGTCACCCCAAGGTCAGGAAACTTCCTTTCGGCTGCAAAGTCTGACGTAAGCCGCTTCTGTATAACTGCTTTTCACCACTCAGGGTCTGTTGCAAGTTTGTAAGTTAGAATCTTGTTTTGTAATCTCAGGTTTACAATCTTACTGTAATTTGTAATCTTAGGTTTATACCTGACGTTTAGCAAAAACTTGTATATGTTGCACAGACGCTAAACTCAAAGACCGGTACGGTTGAGATGGCTCAGTGCATTTTGCCACTATTCAGTGCCAACCCAGAACAGTTAACTTCTTAACCAACGCACATAAAATAGACTCACTAGAAATGTTAACATAAACGAAAACCAACGATTAACGAGGATTAGAGCATTGGTAAACGTTCTGACTACTCCAAGTGGCTAATGCCGCAAAACATACTGCTTTTCTCAGACTGCACTAAGATTTTATTGATGGTTGTTTTTGAATTTTAAAAAATCTACCTGGGTTGCTTTCCAACTAAGGGAAGTTACGGAACGGTTTTCGTGAAAAGTGAGTGATGCAAATTTTCTTTCAGGGAATATACCCTGTGATGTAAATTTTGACATGCATTTTCAACATCGCAAAATGTCTCCACTTGCTTTTCAACGCTGACACACAGCACGTCAGCACAACAGCAGAATTACTCGTGCAATTAGAATGATCTGTGTTCGATATCCAGATGAAAACAAGGTCATTCGTTTTCTTCTTCCGTGAATATGGTAGATGGGTGGAGTAATATAAAGCGACCAGTTTAACGTTAAAAAAGGAACCGGGTGAATTGCGGAATAAATAGCGATAATAAGTAGCGATAGCAATATGCGAAATAAGTAGCGATAATAAGTAGCGATAGCAAGGACATTTCCGTGTAGCTATAAACCAACATTTTTATAGAGGATGCTCACTCTGTGCGAGGAAAAAATCAGGCTCTACTCAAGCAGCAAGTGGTGGCAATGGGTACATCACCGCAAGAGCATATATGACCATATCCCAAAAGTCTACAGAATATGAGGAAATTATTACAATTATTCCTGCCTGACCTGAATGTTTGCTATGGAAATAAAGGACCAAAATAGGACAGTGAATCATATTATTTAAATTGCCAATCATTGAACAATACTGTCTAAATTGCATATATCTGTATAACTTTGTTTAAATTGCAAATCTGTTTATCCCGCTGTTGAAATTGCAACTATTTGTGTGACGTCATTTCAGTTATTTCTACTGTTAGTCTTTTACTTCTTGAATATCTTACAGGAACTTTTCACGCATCAAAACTAGCATTTATGGCATTTTCATTTAATATTTACTCAAAAATGTTATGGCCCAAACAGGAGATCAATAGGCAACATATTCCATAAAAGTTCGGCACGTGCATTAAGTCAAAACCAGTTGAATATAGCACCAGATTAACATAACAGAGTTGCAACGTGCATTGCTGTTGTTCATTTCAAGCTTCGTTTGTAAAAGGCAAGTTCAATATAAACGTTTGCTTACTCAAATTTTCGTATTCAGGTGCATTATTTTGGTCGCTTAGCTGCATAAATCTGTAACTTTTTCAAGTTAAATCAATTTTGCTAGCAACACCATACAGTTCCGTTTCATGGGTTGCTCACTTTGCAGTGGCAACAGAATGAGGAAACGCCTAGATTGAAATGTGTTTTCAAATTAGCAGACGCATCTGAAATTTCTTTATGGCTTAAAGTCTGACAAAAATTTTGTTGTAACAAAGGTCCTGCAATTTGCTTGAACAACGACTTTAAATCACTGCATTTTGGTGAAGGAACACGCACAAACGGTTTCAACCTAATACTGCTTGCAGGTGATGGGCAACGATTCGTTTTGGCCCTACCTGGTGGCCCTGCCTGGCTTACTTTCCATCTTTTATCTGATGAACGTCGGCATCGTAACCAACACCCCCGTGCATTACTTGCGGCGAGGTCAGAGGAGTGAAGCATTCCACCTGTTGCAGCAATTGCGCATCCCTAACCAGGTATTTTTGAGAGCATTCTGCATCTCGCCAATGGATAATGTCACTGATCTCTTTTATAGATGGCACTAACTTTGCATGCAACATGATGTTGTTGGTATAGGTGAAACTGATGTGGCTTTGGGTCTTCATCTAATTCCTAAAGTTTTGCTTTGCTTCCACATTTTTCGCCATTATGAATTTAAGTCTTTGTTTCACCTCTTCTCCATGTTTTACATAATTGTTTTGAACGATGTGCGCTGACCGATGTCCGATGGCAGCTCCAAATCTTCTTTTCAGGCACAGGCTTTATTCAGCAATAACTTACATTTTAAAGCTTTTCCTGCTTAATAGATGTGGTTACAGCCGTAAAATGACTTTTCCTTTTTTCAAGTCTGGTTGCAAAACATTCTTTGTTTGAGAAAAATCAATATGCTTTTGCTTTTTTTATCAAAGATATTAATCACAGGCAACACTGTGCTTTTCACAAACAAACACATGATTTTTGAGATCAAACTGCTATTCTGTATCAGTTTGAAACTTTCTTGAAAAGACGGTTGTTGGAGGAGTTTTGACAATGTGGTAAAGAGGGGGGCGCGACAGCTTTTCACATTTATCACCCACTGCTTTCCATATGACATGCAAATTATTATAGTCTTTCTTTCGGAATCAACGGACCACATAAATTGTTTTCATGCGTTTCAAGATCCCGAAGAATACCTGCAGTTTACTGTTGAAAATTAAATGCAGAACTTCCGATTTCATTAAGCTTCTATTGGAAATTGAAGTTAATGCAAGCTGCACATTTTTTCAGATGGCAGTAAAAGTAGAGTTTAAAGCGATGGAAAAGCTTGTCCACGACATGTCGCACACAACAATCGCTTCCATGTCGGAGGTTTTCGGAAAACCAATTTATCGCAAGCAATTTGTGGTGGCCAGCCTGGTGCTCATCAACGTTCAAACAGTCGGATTTATCAACATACTGTTGTACAGGTAAAAATAGGTGTTGCGATTTCAGCACTGTGCTTTTCAGATGATTTCAACGCAAGGGATATACCTCTAGGATTTAGAAGCTGGTCGACGGTTAGCGGTTTTTTCGTGCGTGTACTTAAAACCAGTCGCAGCCAGTTAGATTCGAATCGCTGCAGATCACAAAGCGGTTTGTTGTAGAATAAGCGATAAAACATCTGGGAAAAACTTAACAATTCATTCCAGGGTAAGATAAAACTCGAGGATTACAAAGGATAGGACGTTACTGTGTGTACGCAACCACTTGGTAAAATTGCTGCTTTTTATGTAAAACAAGCCGCTGCTAAGGATTTCTTTTAAAGACTATAGCAACAAAAATTTTTAAAACTAAAAAGATGCAAATACAGAGATCTGTGAATCAGTGTCCCATCCTTGAAACGTTTGTGAACACAACATTGTCGTCAAGCAATGCTTGCGGAATTATTATGCCACTGCCGTTTCTGCTCCTGTTGAATTTTGGCAAAATTACCTCAAACTGTGTTACCAAATCCTATATCCAATGACAATGCATTTGCTATGAAAATTTACTTGCGTGACCAACAGTTAGGATCAGTTGCACCAAAGAAATGTAAGTATCTCTAGTTTTCGAGACTTGAAGCAGTAAAACAAATATATCTCTTTAGTCTTTGCGGGGTTTCGTACACGAATGAGTTTTAGTGATTTCGATATTAATTGACCCTGGAAATATTTTTCATGTGTTTGGACAACAAAAACTGCTTTCAAGAAAAAGAAGCACTTAAAACCGTTCCGCAACTCTGACCGATGTTTAATCAAAATTTTACAGCCAGTAGTGATTAGATCTGTCACAACATAACATGTTGAAGAAAAGCGTTTCCTGTTTTTTGGTGAAAAAGCTGATCTATACCAAAATGTAAATATCTTATGGAAAATTCGATTGACTAACTATTGTTATCAATCTGCGCTGTGCAGACAGTGTGCTCTTGTGCTCTATAACCTCGTGTCTGATTCAAACAGTAAAATATATGAAAATATTGGTTTTCATCCAATGCACAATCCATTGTCGTAGCAACTGGAGGGATGGGAGGTCAGCTGCTATATCTCGACATTCGAAAACTGCTATTTATTGTAAAGAAATGAGATGTGTTACGCAGAATATTATGAAGTTTTTGATGGATAAGCAAATATTTATATCAAATTAAAATTGCAATTGAGGTTGTTTAGTAGTTTGTTAGCAAAAATTTTTTTAGGTGCCAGGTACTTGCGATTATGTAAATTACAAAGTATTAATGGCCCAACAGATTTTGGGCTTGCTATGCTCATGGCAGAGTCGGCTGCATATAATGCAGAGATGTAAAATCTTGTTGTCACTAAGGCTACATTCTGCAAGTAAGTCTTTTTCAGACCGCAAAAACAATTGAAAACATTACAACCACTCGTTATTAAACTAAGAAAGTTTATGTTACGCATAAATATGTAGCAGTGCACATAATCGCCTTTTGTTGTTGTATTTCAATGTAAATCAGGAAAACCCTCACTGATAGACGGTCAAACGACATGCGCTGGCTGTGAAAGCGGAAACAGTATAGTGATCTCCAGGCGCAAGTTATGGATGGCGAGTTTCAAACCGTTGGTTTATTTAACGAATGCATATGAAGATAGTGCCAGGACATTCGAAATCAACTGATAACTTTTGCGAATTGGTGAAGCTCAGTTTTGCCTTCAAAATATGAACAATTAAAAGCCCTGAAAGTATCTTATGCAACTACTTTCAATTAACTGAATGAGTCACACTTAGGCCCGTAAAAGTTTGGGAACAAAACACAATTTTGGGGGGCATGATTTTTTATTTATTTATATGTTTCAATAAAAAATTTCTGGGTACAACAAAATTTAGTGGGGAACAAAACAATTTAAGGGGCAATGTCCCCGAATGCCCCTCCCCTTGGCTACGGGTCTGACGCGATGCCCAGAGGTTAATGCCTCAATGAACAACAGCAATGATATCTAAAGGCAAAGAAGATCAACTCTCTTGTGCTGTAAGCCTGCTGCAAAGCCCCCTTTACTCAGATCCGACCTAAAGCAAAAAATACTTTGATTCGTTTCAATATACACACCAGCAATGTTTGCGCACCAACTGTGGCGCACATTCACCCAGTCTTGCTTCTATACGGGTGCGTGTAGTATGCAATTTCGTTACATTCGCAAGAATTTTCGTCACTAGCAAGCATTTAGTGAAATACGGGCGTGCGGCATTTTGTGAAATCATTTGATACCTTAATTCACAACAGCTAATATACGCCTTCACTCAGAGGTGTACGTTTTCATCCAACAGCTGAAGTTGTCGAATACTTTTACAATATTTACTTGTGGAATACTTTTGCAGTGTTCATTTTTTTACCCATTCTGTAAAATTTTTCTCATGACAATCAGTGACTGCTTTATTTTCTGGATCAGCCTTCTCTAAGCGTTCATTTTCCATCAACGTCGCTAATGCGTATAATTGCGCACACACCTGATCTATATTGTTTACTGTGTACGAGCTTTTCCTTATGTCTCAATGTGTTTTGTATTCCTTGCCTATTAACTCATGTGATATGGAACTTGAGCCTGTTATCAACAATTAACAAACGTGAGGGACTTACATCTTTTTTGCAGCGATTCGATATTCGCCGCTGCTGGGATATCCTCCGAGAACGCCACACTTGCCTCGATTGGAGTCTGCGCGGAAATGGCCGTTATCGCCTTTGTTGGAGTATATATGACTACTTTACCTTATGGTGGCTTTTATAATTTTTGCTTGGGTTCGCAGTGCATGTTTTTCAATGGGTCCCAAGCAAACAAGCTTTCAGTTAAGCGATCTAAAAATTAAACATGTAACAAAGAGCGCCAATAAACAAAGAAAGCAAACAGGAGTTGCCTTATACTGTTCGTTGTTTTTCAGGCGTTCGCCGTAAGTAAAGCCAATCTTCGATTGCTGTTGATATCTGGCAATTGTTTGGTCATAGTCTCGTGCGCTATGTTGAGCGTCACATCTATCCTGAAGGACATAAGTCCAATTATGCCTTACTTGAGCATTTTCGCAACGGCTCTGTACATGTTTGGGTAAGTAGTTAGTAACTTTTAATGGCACAACCTGCATTCATGATTGTGTTTTTTGTTTGACTTTGTCAACTAATACCCACAAAACGTCGTTCATTGACAGTGATGTGCTGAATTCTACTAGGCTATGAATGTACATAATACAGTGTATTGCATTAAAAACATCTAGCAGTTGAACGCTAAAGACTTTGAGTGTAGACGTTTATATAGAGCATCTTTGAATTCCTCGCATTTTTAGCTGCCTTGTTTCTACTCCAGATTTCCTCTGTGGTTTGTCTTGCAACCCAGGACGCAATCAGCTGATGTATTCGGGGGGTCAAAATGATTGTANCTTCTTGCTATACCAAATAAATAAACATGTCTTTGAAAATGTCGGAGGGGTCAATTGTCCGGTTGCCCCCTTGGTTGCGGGCCTGTTGCAACCGGCTATGTCTTATTTGTTGCATTTAAATTATTGCGGTAGCACATGCTGCAAGCCATGACAAAAAACTCTGCCTTGTCGCTCTTCGCTCGGCTGAGTTATGTAAGCTTGCACGTTTTGAAGCTTGTCAGCTTGTTTTCCCGAGGTGTAGTGAATTTGTGTATTTTGAGCACTTACACTACATTTTCACGAACAAACGCCTGGGCTTTGTTGACGCCCTTGTCTCAGCATTTTAAAAACTTCAGTGAGATCTTTACTTGACTTTGGATGTTCCTTTTGGCAGCGTTGGCGCAGGACCAATGTTGGTGTCGTTCCCCTTGATGGTCAACAGCATTAGCAAGTACCCGCGAGCCCAAGCACCAATCCTGGTCATGGCTGGCACAATATTCTGGATTGCATCTTCTTTCGTTGGTTTCACCGGACCGTATTTATTTGTAAGTCGTCACAGAGCAGTCCAAATGGCTGCGAAAGTGAAATCACAAAATGTTTTTCATGTTTTCTGCAAGTGAGGAGATATTTAGAGACCGAGTGGCGAAAACGCTGTGTACGGACAACTGCGGCCATGCCGCACCAAAATCTGCGTTTGGACAACGACAACCAGGACAGTTACCTTCGCGTAATTTTGCAAGCAAAACGTACTTTGCATATTATACGTCACTGCATTAATAACTATGAACAGTTGGTAAAAGAAGTCACAGATATGTCAATGGTAGTAGCCATCATGAAAATGGTAGTAGCCATCATGAACATGGTAGTAGCCATCATGAAAATGGTAGTAGCCATCATGAACATGGTAGTAGCCATCATGAAAATGGTAGTAGCCATCAAAAATTTCATTGTATTCTGTGAAGTTCATACTCTCAACAATAGCTGTCATGAAATAAGTAAACTGCAAGTAGTGGGAGAGGAGAGAAAGGGTAAAGGTGAAGTATATCGTCGGGTTAAATCACGTGCCTCAAGTTTGAAATTATTTCGATTTGTGAAGACGCGCCGTCGAAAAGATAACAGTTTCTAACCTGTGAGGCTATATCCTGTATGAGGGCAAATATTCATCGTATGCATTGAATAATTCATACAAGATGCTGAGCTGAAAATACGACGCTCCTAAACCAGTGTAGTTACGAGTGTCTTTGCCACCAGATGCCAAGACCTACCTTGGCTACCGAAGCCGTGAAGCCCAATTTTGTTCCCTGCATATTAGAATTGATACTTGAGCGTCTGCGCCCGCGGCCCAAGTCTCTCTCTGCCTATCCCTTATTTATAATGTCACCACAATAAGTCTGTTTTCTTTCAAAACGTTTCTTTCATCTCACAAAACATAAGATTCACTTAAAAATATTTTTACCCAAAGCTCATATAAGAATGGCACTGAAAATTCATACAAATAAGGTTCAACAGCAGTGAATCGATCTTTTCACGTCCTATCAAAAAAATTAACTAGAGTTGCATCCTCGATTCCTTATTTAGATATAAAGATTCTCAACATCATGGCAAACCCGACGCTCTAATTTTATACTCGCTGCTCATCAGCATGAAACCATCTCGCTTTAGTTCCGCTTTCCACCACTGTCATAATTTTTGCCTAGTATCACCTACAAAAATTTTTAATTTCTTAATCTGAACACAGCAGCGTACTTAGTGACAAGTAGATGTCAGCTTCAAAACTGGCTGTTTTTTGTCAAAGTGAATTGCGTGACCAACCACATTGGTAAATTGTAATCATCACAGCCACGGGCGTCCGCAGATATTTTTCCAGGGGGGGGCAACATCGACATTTTGCTCACCGTTTTCAGGTTGCTCACGATGCAGCGGCGTGCAGAGGTCTGGTGATGCCCGGAGCGTCTCCTTAACTGTATGCCCCCCTGCCAAATTCCAATATTTAGCAGTGGCGTATGGTATTAATTGTTACTGGATATAGGCTACGCTGTTTGTGACGTCACAACATGACGTCATATTCACGTTTGCAAACCAACGTTTTGGCGAAGTTTGTTGACAACGTGCATATTATTCTCAGGGATACCTGGAAACTTTATACATGCACTCCCCTTACTCGTTGTTGTACATTGTGTTACTGTAATGAACATTATTATTTAATGATGGGTTTTTGCAAAACTCAAGAAGTGTTGACGGTTGTTTGTGGTACAGTGCGAACAGGGAAAAGTGCAACACAGGCGGTCGCGGTGCAGACGGAGAACAGAAACTACTGATGCGGTGCGGACAGAGGAGACAAATTTTCTGTCCGCACCATCTCTACAGGGCGCTTCATAACTGTAAGAATATCCGGTAACGCGTTAAAACAGGGGGGTGGAACCAGTGATTCATCACTGGTAGAACACACTCAGTACTACGTCAGGGCAGGTCACAACTGCAAAAATATAAGGCTGCGCATTAAAACAATGGGGTAGAACACGCTCAACGCTACGACAGGGCAGTTCACAACTGCAAAAACATCATGTTGCGCGAATATCTCGTCGAATAGCAGTCGATCATAGGGTTATGCGGTTGGGATGGCTGACGCCAGGGCTGCGAAGTCGGAGGTAATATGTCCGACACCAACTCCGACCTTTCCAAAATTTCCGACACCGACTCCGGCCTCGTTAACATAACGTGAATTAAGTTTGGCGGTCAACAATTTTGCAGCAACCAGCCATCAATGGTACACAACAAAAATGTTCCGTTTCAATAAAAGTATCAAAAGAAATCGTGCCATTTCAACAGACACGAGTTAGGATTCCTATCCTAGAAGTGCGATGTAAAAAATCATTTACAGTACTTACACTTCCGGAGTCGGATAAAAAATCCGATAAAAAGTACGACTCCAAGTCGGATAAATAAATCCTCCTCCGACTCCTAGTGTTATTAGGAATCCGACTCCACCCAAAAACCTCGACTCCTTGGGATTCCGACTCCAAGACCGGCCCCACAACCCTGGCGGACACCCAGGGTTGGCATTTTGACACATGATAAGCTACACAAGAATTGAGAATGAGCATAAAGTACGCAAAAACTTTCGTTTTTTAATGTGTGGCTGTTATATATGTAGGCTACAACTACTTGCGGAACAGAGTAGATACGGGCTTGTGTGAGCAATTATGATCAATCAGCCTGAACTGACGATTATGGTTGGAATATCCGGATATCGGTTAACCGGTTAACCAAAGCATTTTCAGCTACCCGATATCCGGATAACATTTTGTCGGTTAACCGGATAATACAGGAGTAACATTATTACTGCTTTTTATGTTTGTATGACGTTAAGCAACTTGGAATTGCATTGTTCTCAGCTACCGACGGCCTAGCTTCCCACACTTTGTGACTTCCCGCTAACCTTGTGACTTCCCGCTGACCTTAAAACCTTTATTCACTGTTCATGTATTCTCTAGAACAGTGGTTCCCAACCTTTTCACGATCTCGTACCATTTGGGTACCCCGTATTGTCAACGCGTACCACTTCTTCCAGAACAACTAATTTGACTGAATCTTAGTTTTTCAGAAAATAATATATATTAAAATAACAATAAAAAACAACTAAATTTTAATGAGATTTTTGTTTTTGTTTGCCTTCCACAGTTCCACTAATTTGGTCGATGCGTGGCGTAAATTTGCTAACAGCGCATCGAACGTTATGTCCGGGCGCACCTAGTCGGTTTCGATTTGATGTTCATCACGACTGAAAATCCGTGCTCGCTTTCCCACGCAACAGGGCAAATCACAGTAGCTGTGGAACATCGTGGGAAGCTAGCGTCGAGTACGAAGATGCCATACTAAGCCAGAAGTTTACTGGAGAACATTCTTGTGTTTTGTCTTTGCTGTCTGCATGGTCCTCTGAAACTTACATATAATATTTAAATTCTTTAATCAAATTTATTCTAAACTTAATGCTAGCTTGTATCTGACGACTACCGCTGATCAATCTGCTATTTGTAGCTGTAAGCTGTGAAACAGTACAGGTACATGAGATTTATCAAGATATGAGATAAGTAACACTTATGAGCAATCATTTGACCTAATTAATTCCACAGCGTTGCACTGCTTTTCAAAGCAGCTGTGCTCTTTCTGTTGACATTACCTGTATTCTGAAGATCGCAAAGCAGTGTTTTTCAACCTTTTTGCTGCAGGGAACCTTCAGCAAATGTTTGTGTTGCTCATGGAACCATACGCAATGACCCAAGTGTCTATATTACTACAACCGCATAGAACTGTGGTTGTGAACTTCGTCCCAGGCAACTTCAGCCTCTTTCGCCGGAACCCCTGGCAGCCACTCGCGGAACCCTGAGGTTCCGCGGAACCCCGGTTAAAAAACACCGTCTAATGTTACGAAACAATAGCAATAGCAGGCTACAGGGAATTGTATTTATTTAGTAACAAAGCCCGATACGTAAACTGGAAAGCTGTGAATGCAGGTTTTTGTGATAAGGTGGAAGTTACTCGCTTACCACCTGGACGACCTTCGCGTACCACTAGTGGTACGCGTACCACAGGTTGGGAACCCCTGCTCTACAATGTCGGGGAAAATTCGTTCTATTACGTCACAAAGCAACTGATATGCTACAGCAAAATTCTAAACCTCTCGGCATTAACAAAGAAATTTAGTCGAAACGCTTCGAGTCGAGTGTATGGCCTAGTGCCTAAATCAGTAGTTCCCAAACGTATTCGAGCCGTTACCCAAATCAAGGTGCCGAATATGTCTTATTACTAAGGCAACCAATTTTTTGACCTAAAAACTTAAAATTTTGACTTTATAATTTACAAATTTTGACTTTATTTTGACCTATAAATTTCTTCGTTTGTAACTGCAAAATACTTCAGCCTTAGGTGTTGAGGTTAATCCAAAAGTGTATTCATGCACTCTATGTTTCGAAACTAAAGAACATTTGGTTGTTTAACTTCGGGGATGATGTATTGATAAGTACATTAATAACTACAGTAGAGTGAAACCTGAGAACATCATAAAGCTGAAATACTATAGGCATAATGGATTGAGCATTTACCAAAACAAGTACCGTAAGACCACATTTCTCGCCTAACATGCTTATCCTACATCATATTCAATCGTCCAGTAGTGGGTAAAACAGCATTATTATGTCAAAAATCGCAATAAGCCCACTATTATTACAAAATTGCAAATAAACTTGCAAAAGCACATCAATATCTGTGTTGTAGTTTCAATAAAATATCGATATTTGAGAGAAAAAACTGTGCTGCAAAAAAAGTTTGACCTAACGATAAATTTTGACCTAATGATAAATTTTGACTTTTTTTGACCTAATAACTTGGGATTCCTTCATGGTATGAAAGTGAAATTTGGTTTGTGGACGTTTCATAAACTCTAGAAACTGCAAAAAAAATTTGACTTTATTGACTTTTGGTTGCCCTACTTATTACCCTCAATATTTCGCAGTGATCGCTCATAATAAAAAAACATTGTGGATTTGGTTCTGCGTTACCCCCCGAAGAATCGCATAGTACCTCCAGGGGGTAATTTACCCCAGTTTGGGAACCACTGGTCTAAATAAAAAAAACATTAAAATGAATTCAAAGGTTTCAAAAGTGAAAACCCTTTGTAGGGCTACTTCCAACGTTCAACAAATGGCGAGAGGGCAAAGTGTGATACCTGTGGTTCAAACTCTTCACGAAGCATTGCTTACCATCCAGCCCACTTCTGTGGAAGCAGAAAGAGCGTTCAGTGCATGCGGGCTCTTTGCTACAAAAGTCCAGTCCCACCTAAACGATTCAACAATCGATCGATGCGTTGTTCTTTATTAGAAATGCGTTGCAGGAAAAATAAACATTACAAATTGTGTGTTTTTTCGTTGTACTGTATAAAGTTAGCTGAAGTAGATGAGTCTTGTATTTTGACTGCTAAATGGATTATATGACTCTGAGTCAATACTTTAATCATCATTAAAACTTTAACATCGTGTTATTTCTTTTGAATGTCCGGTGAACCGGATAACACACAAACCAAATAGCCGGATATATCCGTTATCCGGATAACAATTTTTTTGCAACTATCCGCCTAACCCTACTGACGATGCTCGAAATGATGCACATATTGCAAGGGCGTGTGTGCGGCTGCATTGATGCCCACCCACGGTTGCCAAATCAAAAAACGAAAGAGGAAACTGGTGATGCATCAAACTTTCATCTAAATCAACCAAGTTGAAACAGGACTGTTTTGAAATTTGGCTCAGAAAATCAATTAAGCGCCCATAATTTTCTTTCAATCCTTTCTTTATTTTCCCATGCTAGCACAATATGAAAAAAGTCACGTCACTATCAGTTTGATTGGGTGTTCGCCGCACATCTACAGCATAGGCCCCTGGTATTGAACAATGTGAGATTACTGGCATTTGAGTACGTAAAAACTTTAGTAGTATTGTCAAAAAAACAAGTTTTGAAAATTTAAAACCATGCAGCGTGTGTTAGTAGCCTTACAAATAGGAAAAATCACCTGCTTACAGCATTTTGATTTTTGTAATCTCACTCTTTGGATGCTCCCTGCCTTGAATGCTCGGAGCCGTCGCCCCGTTCGCCCCTCCCCTCTGCACGCCACTGCAATGATGCAATGCAAATGGGCGTTCACAAAACACTTTACCCTTTCCAAACCACGATGAAAATTCCCCACGTTATGTCAACAGTCACTAAAACGTGCTTCGTTGGCAGCAATAGCCAGGTACATTACGATAATTTACACAATTGGCTAACTGCAGCTTTTCAAAGCGGGGCAGTTCTTTTCAAAGAACAATGTCATAGTCTTTAAACGAAACCGCAAATTATGACTTTATTCTACCTAGCAAGACTTGTCAGCGTCACTTCGAAACAAGAGCTGCAAACGTCTGGATTCTTGTGGAGAGCTGCAAATGTCTGGGAACTCCCTTAGAAATCAGAACTAAACATGAACGATTAAGACCTATTCTTACAAGCCACCTAGTTTTATACTGTGTGAAAGGAAGCATGCGTAAGAGTCGTTTGATTAAGCTATTAACTCAGGCACATTAGTCCATGGACACCGGGGAACGGGGCATTGCCCCCTACCCTTTCAAAAGGGGGAAACGGGAGCGGATGTGCCTTTTCATAACAGTATTATAGGGAATTTCATTGTTTATCAAGATCAACTTGAAACATATTTAATACAGCTATTCGCGCACCCAGAAATTTCAGAATGGTTTTCTATAATTTCTGTCATTAATTTTAGGGTCAACATTGCTGCTGAGCAGAAACAAGTGTAGGCTACTGTAATTGGAAACGTGTTTTTGCTGTTTATAAGTTTCCATTACCCTCAACTCTTTTACTCCCCCCCTGGCCTACACTAACAATAGATTTTTCAGACTTGTGGAAGCATTGCTTCAGATTCACTCATGCTTCTTTTCACACAGTATAATACTGCGTGGTTTACCGTAATCAGCGGTCACTGCCTCGCTGCATTCCAGTGGCATAACTGACCAGGGGCATGGGTGCGAACCTCACCCTTAATGCAAAAACCGGGCTCCCACAGTATTCTTTTGGTTTTCAGTAGGTTGTTTTTCCGTTTTTGGAGTGTTTTCTGGTGATATTGGGTTGTAGTATGAACATGCACATCGCGTATCGACCAGGATTCACTATCATTTCTCTCCACTTTTTCTGAGTGTTGGCGAGTGGGCTCCCGCAAGCTTCTAACTATGCCACTATGCATTACCTGCCAAGATGTCGGTATTCAACAGTCACATGTCGCAAAACGCGCCTATGATACCCGAAACTTGAAGTGAGCCTTTGTTTCCATCGACTGTTACGCAATAAAGCCCCAATTGTAGAACAATCCGCTGGCAAGTTTCGCAACCTGTCTCTGCAAGCAAAGGAGCGGACATGAGTGAAATGCAAGCTCATCACTGCGTAACACCGGAACAGTGTACCTGGCTCGTGTGCACCACCAAATAAACTGTCATTACAAGAATTTAAGTCAATTTAATCGGTAGCCAATTAAGCTTCTGACTTCAGGTTTTCTAGAAAATTTTGGTTCTTAGTCCCAATTTCCAGGGGGGGCAAATGCCCGTTTTGCCCCTCCCCTGCGGACGCCCATGATCACAGCAACACTTATTTTAAGCCAACATATGAGTGACTACGAAAACGAAGCAGTCTAAAACTGGGTGTTCGTTTGGCGCAACGATCAGGGTCGGATTTAGACATGTAGACGCCCCAGAGCAGCTTTTGTGTGGGTCTTCAGTACTTCATGAAATATTATTCAAGTTCAAGGAAATACTATTATCAGTTAAATGTAAATATGAAAGCATAAGCAAAGTGGTACACTAAACTCAGTTAAATGATTCACGGTTCATGACTGTGGAGGCCTCCACTTTGTGGAGGCCTCTGGGCAGGTGCCCAGTTTGTCCTACCCTGGCAGGTGCCCAGTTTGTCCTACCCTGGCAGGTGCCCAGTTTGTCCTAATCCGACCCTGGCAACGACGTCAAACGTATACAAAGGACGCAACACAATGCTATTATTTTCAATGTGCACTTGAAAAATGTTTCATCTTTGGCTGTGACTAGTTTTCCAACCTGATTCGATGAAATATCGGTGTGAGGCATTGTTACCATAACAACTAACACTTGTTACGCAGTGTTTATTAATAATTAAGGCGTTGGTCACCTGTCGTGTGAGTAGGAGCGGTTTTCGGTGGGCGTGGCCTAACCTTGGAACATAGTGAAGTGGATGAAAACAAAAGCTTGAGAGATACGAATCCTATATCAATGTGCCATGTTAAGTAATCCTTAACACATACCGGGAATTAATTCTCATAGTAAAACCTTGTATTTTCATGCGTTTCGCGAATCGAAAACACTGATGTTGGTGAAGTTGGTAAAAACAACATTGTACGTAAGTTTCGTAACGCAATTCTTGGTATTGATTATGTAGCTTCATATGCTTCAACAAGCAAATGTCCAAGCAGGATTTATTCGATGGATGCAACTGTTTAAACTGCATTTACCAAATAACCGAAAGAGAAAACGAATTGTCCATTGATTTTCCCTTGACAAATTAAATCTTTGTTAGCAACAAGTCAGTCAAACAATAGTAAAGATTAAAAGCGTTCTTTCTCGTAGTGTCGTAGTCGCAACACAGATGATCTTGGCATTAACAAATACAATGATCAGCTTGCGACCTTTTTTTAAATAGAAAAACAGTTTTTCAAACTTTAAGTGGCACCTATCAATGCAAAGAAATAATTCATTGAATTGACAACTTTGAGAAGCAGTGTTTAGTGTGAGCGACTACGATAACATGCCTTTTGTCTTCCAATGAAATCGCATTATGTACTTGGTAAGTTGTCACAATTCTCGTGTTTGCGACCGCGCAAATGACCTCAATGACTGACCAAGTAAACGCTTGGCAAGTTCGCTGCGCCCAAAGATTTCTTGCACTTTCCATTTTACTTGCACTCCATTACAGTGCAGAGAATGGTGGTTGACAGTGTGTTGCGCCGCTCTGGTCGACGACCGTCTTGAAAAAGACTCTCAAACGTGTGTATCGACAATTCACCCTTTCAGTCATCATGCTTTGCTTATATCAGTAAGCGTAGTATTATGGTCGCAGTGATCTCAGGCAAAGCGGGAGATTTTGTTGCAAACACATGAACTTAGGCGGCGGCTAGTTGACACTTGCGAGGATGAGAAAACGATCTTCTGTGGGAGATTAAAAATAAATTACAAAAAGAACAGGAAATTCATAGCGATATTTAGAAAATTTATAAAAATTTTTTAGACAGTGCAGAGTGCTTCTCGAATCAGTCTATACATGTGCAACAATCTACTTCTGTTTCTTCAATCGGCAACCTGCGCCCAAAACCCCTTTTTATGCCACAAATATGCCGCAAACGTCTTATCTCTCGAAAATAAATAGATGCTTAACGTTTTACTCTTTAGCCTTGAGTTGACTGTTATCATGACTATAAGACAAGAAAGCTGTGCGAGGGAACGAAAATACAGAATATTTGAAGAGAAAAACATCATGCTGTGTGAATGATTTTGTTGTGAAATTTAATGCTCCAGGCGATGCTGATGATAATGTTTTCTCTTCGATTTCTCCAGTGGTGCCTGGTTTTAATTTGATAAAGTCTGTTGCAGTGCGGAAACCGTTTGGTGTCTGCAGCAGCGAAAGCATGCACGGTTCTTTACATATGTTTTGTAGCGTTTTTTAGGTCCGTTTTCCTGGCTGGTATATGCAAGTATTACGACGGCATTTACTATCATCTTGATTTTTGCACTGGAGCTGCAACGCTGATGATTCATTGACTGCTTTTCAAACAGCACCAAATTCCAAGCATTCCAATTTGCAAACATTACTTTCATTTATGTCGACTGCAACGTAATGAAACAATAAACTTGCACTGCTCACTGTTTGTGGTAATACGCTTTTAATTGTCAATATACTGAAAAGACTTTCATGGAAAACAGATAGTTAACTGGCTAATGGAATGTTGGTTTGTTGTGTCTTATGAATTATTTAAATTCATGAATATGAATTTACAACATGATTTATTCGCAAATTTCAATTAGAAACACTTCGGTGCCGAAGTTCAGCAGAGTAGAAAATATTCTTCATGAAATTTTTTTCTTGGATAAAAAATTTTTTGAGAAAAATATTTTTTTTAGTTTCAAATAAAGTTTCAAATAAAATTATTCTTTTCAAAAATTGTTTGAATTTAAAAACATTTTTTTCATAAAGAAAAATTTTACGTGAGAAACAATTGTTTAAAATCATTGTTTTGAATATGACAAAAGTTTACATGGCGCAAACAGGTCACTACATAGCTGATATTTTATAAAAGAGAGTGCTTTTTCAAAGTTTCACATTCACTACGAAAGGTAGAGGTTAATCTGACGTATCGTAAAGACGATAACATGAGTCAGACAGAAAAAGTTCATACAGTGGTGGGCATCAGTGCGTATTTAAAATTGTAGACATTTTTTAAACATCTTGTCGATTCAATTGCTTGGTCTCCTATCCAGTGGTGTAGTGGATGAACACATGCAAGCAGGGCTGGCCTAAACCAACTGGTACTTTCTATCTAATCGGACCCGTTCCTCTATCTAATTGGACCCCAGGCATAAGGTGACCCCGCGCTGGATTGCACCCTAGAGAATAGGCGGCCAATCCTGGGTTCGTCAAGTCTACTACACAGTGGAAGATACAACCCCATGGTTCTGTATTTTCAAGGAATATCAGTGATCGCCGATTCTTGTGATGTTTATTTTTACATACTCTGTACTGCTTTCGTGCATTGTTTGTGTTTTGAACCATGCTTTGTCTCACGTGCCTACAGTATACCCAATTTTAATAACCTGTCAGTTACATAGATAGATAGATAGATAGATAGATAGATAGATAGATGATAGATAGATAGATAGATAGATAGATAGATAGATAGATAGATAGATAGATAGATAGATAGATAGATAGATAGATAGATTTATTTGGCGGTACTGAATTAATTGCGCTAGATATACTCGATAAAACAGAAAAAAAACAACCGGGGCACCGAAAAAACACAGAGGTTATCTAGTCAGGTGCCCCATTAAGTACGTGAGATTGATGGTTCCATGGTGAAGGTTGTGTCGGCCGCTAGACGTGCTGACGCAGTCCGATGTATAGGTTGCGGGATTAATGACCAATTGCAAAGAGGTTACTCTTGTCGGGCACAAATATGGCCATGACGTTTAATTGTCATGGACCGCAAGGTTCCAGACGAAGAGGAAAAGAAAAACCCGACAAAAAAGAAATCCTCTTCGGGTTGCCATAAC
>JGI24158J21664_10000399_pt1 | contig 38246 bp, 23 predicted proteins | sample Ectturendosymbi3_FD_21664 | JGI IMG/M metagenome (IMG submission 21664) | reverse complement strand
TTTGTTATAACGTAAGTCATATCGGACTGAATGTTTCTTGAAGAAATCGATTTGTATGGAACATTGGATTTGAAGTCCAATCCAGTGGATAGTTCCCATATAGAGAATAATTTCAAACGAACGATAAATTTTCCAACAACTCGAGATAATACGAATGAGCCTAGTATACGCAGCAGGGCTGTGGAGCCAGACTCGAAACAATTTTGCATACATGGCTCGAGCCGGAGCAAAAAATGTTTTGGATGGCTGGAACCGGAGCTGGAATTTGGTTTCCGGTTGCACAGAAATAGTTTGTGGGGCAAGCGAGTTGTACAAATAATGCAAATGTTTTATTCTGCTTTTTGGACCAAATTGGTCTGGAGCCGGAGCCAAAAACTTCAGGAAATTGGTACCGGAGCCAAAAAATTTTGATACCCGGAGCTGGAGCCTGAAATTTGAGTACTGGCTCCAATGAGTCTGGCAGGTAACGGAGAGGACTTACTAGCATTATAATTGCTCTGTGTCGTACGGTATTGAAAATGGAGAAGCTAACATGCGAAATTCTCATTTATTATCACGTAACTATGACAGAACAATATTGCCAGCCAGAATGAAAGCAAATGGAAATGCAGTGACGCAAGCGTCGAACGATTTTATTCAGTCAGAATAAACCGTAAGATGAGCCCGAGTAACGCTGTCGACCTGGGTCGCCGGTGTTACTGCCTATTTGAATTTCAGGTGGTTCACCGATACGTTTTCATAGTGGTTTAAGTTTGTCTAAAATAGTATAATTTAGACCTTCATGTGGTGTATAGGTAATGACGTCATATTTCAATGCCTGTGACGTCACGGTTGCCAATTAAAACTACAAAAATGTTCTATAGTTTTTTTGACGTGCATTTGTGTCCCCCCACTTTGAAAAAGCTCCCGCCACCCCCATGCCACCAGCCATAAAATTGCTACCACTAAATCATCGCATCGACTTTCGCGTCGATAGCGAATATTAATCACAAGTTGCCATTAAGTTTAACCTTATCATTTTTCGCCGTGAGTTGTCACGAATCTCTCAAACTGTATGTCTTGTCATTAGCAAAATTGTCTTGATTTAATACTGCATGACTTCACGTGGTCTTCGGAACAGCATTGCCAAACACTGTATCGTAGGCAGAACACGTCACATCGTCCGTTATCATGTGTTTTATAAACTTTGGTTCGTAACCGCAACTTGAGTAAAACAGTGAATCTAAGTGTATTCTATTGAAAAAATACAAGGAGCATGACTGTTGCGAGACGATTTACGTAGCAATTAAATGATTAGCAAATTAATTACAGTTAGCTATAAGTCGTAAAACGTGCTTACCGTGTTTTTTAGTCAGTTCCAGTGTTTTGCTATGCTTGTGGACACAATTGTATTGTATTGTATTCATCTGACTAATGACAGAGTATACCAGTACAGTGGGTCAGAAAAAGGACAACTCAAGACTAGTGAGAAAGTCCAACCGCTCCCATCTTGACTGAACCAAGAATTCCAGTAACATCTTTCTCGCCACCTGTAGTTTGAGGCTTGCTAAGAAGTCATTTTGTTGTGGAGATCACGCCATTTGCATTGCGTCGAAATTTACTGGGTAGTGTCTTTTTGACAGTTAACTGTACATGTGCGAATACGATTCCGCATCCAGCAAATTTTCATCGGCTTCCAAAGTGATGGCGAAGCCCGTGCCATATTTTATTAGTGCAATGAACGTTTTCGGGAGTTTGGGGAAGTTTTTTAAGCCATCATTACTACTGGAGCTTCCCACAACGTATGTTTCTGAGCAAGATTTCAGCCAAGCACCGCACATGCGTAATAAATACCGCAAACATCTTGACATGAACAGGACCGATGGATACGCCATACCACTCAAGCTGATCACCTTGCAATCTGCTTTAAAAAAACTTACAGATAAAGAACCAGGGGCAAGGTTAGCAGTAGTTGGAATCAGGGTTTCGGAGTCGGAGGTAAAATGTCCGACTCATAGTTTCGAAAAATGTTTAACTCCGAGGTTTTAAAAATTTCCGACTCCGACTCCATAATACAACGTGAATGAAGTTTGGCTGTCAACAATTTTGTAGCAGTTAGCCATCAATGGAAGTCGTGGTGTACAGCACGAATTCTCTGTTTCAATAAAGGCTTCAAAGGAAATTGCACCATTTCAACAGGCACGAGTTAGAATTCCTAACTTAGTAGTGCGATGCAAAAATTATTCGACTGAACTTGTGGAGTCGGACAAAAAATCCGACTCCGACTCTTAGTGTTCTTAAAAATCCGACCCCGGCCCCAACCAAAGACCTCCGACTCTTCGCGACCCCGCAACCCTGAACAGAACAACAACTGTTTTTCAACTGTTTTTGGAATTTAATAACAGTTTTTAATTGCATTGCTTTTGTTTGTTTGTTTTGTTGTGCTACTAGATTACCCGTGTATATTTGATTGGCAGTGAATTACTTTCAAATTAAAATAATTATTTAGACAACACTAAAATCATGACTGAGGAGGGTGATTTTTAAGCAAAGTTCCAGTAGGGGGCCGACTGAACAAAAAAGGTTGAAGACCACTGCTTCAGAGAGTGTCACGGGTGGTCTGCGGCGCCCATCCTCGGTTGCTTGGGCCGTGGGCCACGCGGTCTTTCTCGCAGTGAATACTGCATTGTTGGCATGTGGAAAGCTAATGACGTCATTGTTGGCATGTGAAAAGCTAATGACGTCATCGCATTAAACTTATCACATCTATTTTCACTTGATAGGGTAGCCAAATAAATCCAAATTGAGGGGAAAACTTGAATACTCTAAAAGTTTCACAGAAAGTTTCTTACAATTAGGAAGTAAAATTTTTTGGAGAGAATTACTCCAATAAATTTTAACAGTGTAAAGTGAGATGGAAAGAATGATAATGGTAAAAACAATACTTTTTCAAATGTTTCTCTGTATTTTTATGTGGAAGTTACTTTTTGTGGTAAAGATTCTTATTTTTTGGTTATTACAAGCGTAAAATAAGATCAATAACTATGTTGTAAAAACATCTTGTAACAAGGTTTCTAAAAACTCTTTTGTAGAATACCAGAGGCTTTTTTTGAGCTGAGGTGTTGTGAAGAGGTCCAAAAGTAGTTTTGAATCAGTGCGAACTATGCGATTGGCTAAAGACGCAAATTGCTCACTAAAATATGGTTGACGGAACAATAGCATGATTGATTTATGAAATAGCAACATTATTACCTGTGACGTGCTCAACTAAAATTTCACTGCAAGCAAAAATATTCAGGATATTTTGTCCAAATTATTAGCAATGAAAGGCAGACACACGTTCAACAAAATTTAACCGAGTAATTCTTTCTCATATATTTGATTAACTATTACGCTTTTGCCATGATTATCTCTTTGGTGACATTTTATCCGAACAGGAGCCATGTCAAACGTTCCTAACAACTTCAAACCATGCATAATCGTCAACGCAAAGTTCATTGTTGCGGTTTCAAAGTGACATTGCCAAGAAAACTATCCGAAAAATTTATTCATATTTGTTGCACCATTTTTTGCAAACCTTTTATCTTCAATTACCTTGTTCTGTACACGCAGTTTTTGAGTGCCTCCTAAAATAACTAAATTTTGATTTGCTTTAAGAAGTTGCATAGTTAAATTTATGTACGAAGAAAGGTGTTTTTAAAATTTTAAATATTTCCGGTTGGGAAAGACCTAATTTTCTCTATGAATTGAAAACACAAACACGTTACAAATAATTTCATGATTTTACAAAAATATTATCCACGGACATATCCCATATTAACGAACAAAAGCAAGCCACAGATTGTGACACAATTGTGTTGCAGATGTGTTGCAAATGCCAACAGATGTGTTGCAGATAACAATTGAACAAGAAGGCGAAAGTAAAAATGACGAAAAGTCGAACTAACTCCTGAAACGTTAAGTCGTGCTGCCTGCCGTAAAAAATCTCTGAGGCGTATTTTTTTAAATTGCTCACGAAAGAAACTTTCTATCAAGAATAAAACAGCAAGAACGTTATTTTCAACACGCTACAGTGTAACGCGCCGCAGCATTCCCGGTCCATTGTTGTATTTCTCCGTCAGTTGTTCGACGCTAATTTGCAAAATGTTTTTTCGTCTCGATATCACCGAAACGGTGAAGACGACGACAGCCAGCAGAAGTGAGTTGACATCCTTCGTGACGCTCTTGCTCTCCTTTGATGCCACAAGCTCTTTTGGACTCCACAGAAAGGTCTATGTATACCTTCCTCGTCTACGACATGACAGATGAGCAAATAAAAGCACTGCAAATGATCCGTGGCGCTCCTGATTCACAAACGTTTATTGATGGAAATTCGCAGTGTCGGAAAGCACAAAGCAGCAAGGACTGATAGTGAATGCGGCCAGCTGCAGATAGCGTGCAGTTACTCAAGCGTTTTGTCCCGTGATGTAAAATTAGTGCTGAAAGACGTTGTTGCGACATAATGGATGAACAATTCACGATTTAGTGCCACAATGTCTCTTCCACAATTTGCAGCTTCACTCATTTCAGAAAAAGTCCCGTTTCAACAAAGAAGTGCAAAATGATTCTAGATATACAGCGGAGCAAGGGCAGAATAAGTGCACATTTGCTTGGAATAACGGCGTTAGTTTCTTGAGTTTACTTCTTAAGACAATTTGAGGCTTCTTTCTTCTAAACGTTTTGTCAACAAAAAATTACAGCCATTGTTTGAACAAGCAGTAAATCTCGTCAATGGCCCAATTTGTTTGTAGAAATTTTTAGGTAGCTTTGGAACAAAACTAAGAAAAGCTATTTGCTGTTTTTGTCAATCCACAATCTCACATGCACGTTTTGCTTAATACACTGCTGTGTTGTTTCGGTTAAGCCCCAAACAACTTAGCTACAGACCAGCAGAAATCCGCGGACATCGACATCAGTGAAGAAATAGTCTTTATAGTTGCTGGTAGTCTTGTTAGTCTCTGCAAAACCGCCTTACATCGTGATTTTATTTGAAATCACGGGCGCAAAAAATATGGCGGTATTGGGAAAATACTTGAGAGTTTATTATTTAAACTTAAACTACGTTGTCAGAAATGAAAGGAAAGCAGTTATTTATCGAACTGTCATGAATCCAGACGGGTTTGCCAGCAAAGGATCACTTCCCTCGTGTCTATTTAAGCTCTTGGTGGGAAACCTTCAACATAGCAAAAAAATAATTCTTCGGTTCATTCATTCATACATTCATTTTCATGCCCGCTTTCCTCTAAGGAGGGTCGCGAATGCGGCAGCCCCGGGAGGACTCGAAATACCTCTCGGTCAACAGTCACCTCAGGTAACTCTGCTGGCTCCACAACAAGACAGAGCCAAGCAATGTCGGTTTGCTATCGAAAACAATGAGAGCTGTATACGTCACGAGATTTGTCACACACTTTGGTTTATTTTATATCAACTTTAAAACTACCCCATTCTGCGTCAGCAAAGCATGCCTGAAAATTTAGACATGGACTTTCGGTTTCTGCGACACGCACGTTGGAGTGAAGCAAGGCTCAGACAAGGAACTCATTCAGTAATACGAAAAGACAATAACTTTGAAAAGAACATGATGTCAACCTGACTATATCAGTGACTTTAGTAAATTCACATGCACAAAGCGTAACTTGAAATTAGAAACTTAAGCTCAAGCATACGTAGTTACAAATAAGCTGCATTGTAAGGTTCATGGAAAATACATTTCGCAAAAATTGTGTCGAGGGTCATTTGCTTAGAGTTTCTGTAACTTTGTTGACACATAACTTTGTGCATTTTGTTTTGGCTCAAGATGAACACAATATGCAACGGAAATTATGAATATTGCAAAAAATATCTACATGGTGCAAAAGTTAGTGCTATGCTGTGTGGAGGAAAATATCGTTTTTATCTGTTCAAGCGTCTGCGAACTTTTTATCTACAAGAGTCCAGGTTCACACAGGCAGGAGCCGGTGCTGTGGTGGTACTCATTCTATTAAAAAGGCAGCCTAACAATACGACATCAATCAATCATGGCGAGTTGTCAGAAAACCTTCTAATCGTAGCTTGAAGGTCTTCGAGAATTATGGTCAAAATCCAAAAGGAAATTTATTCAGATCTGAAAGCCGCGCTGAACACCGCGCCCCCTGTGTCGTACACCTAAAAAATAAGTACAGTACGCAAGGGCCTCGTTTGAGTACGTATTATGCACACGGGAGAAAACGCAATTTCGTTGGGAAAAAATCAAGTTAAGTTAATCCTCAAAAACACCATGTTGAAATGTCAGGAAACGATAGAATTTTTTGTTTTTTATATCAGAAGCGAGTGGTAACTCTTTGCCTCCTTTGGAGGCTGGCCTGCTTGAAAACTGGCGCTGATGAAGCCAACACTGTCGGTCAAACAACGCTTTCAGTCATGGAATTTTTATTGCTTCACACCTCGCACATATCTTTCTTAAAATTTTGTAGGTTACAGAAAACCCCATAATTCATGACATTCCTGACCAAAGCAGACTACCTCGCGGTTGGCGAACAACCATTGGTAGAAAATACGTTACGCTGACTCATCGCCACGAGCATGAACGTTATGAAAAAGTTATTGAATGCCCATGTAGTTCACGGAGCGTCGTGGCTCTCTGCGCGCCGAAAAAAACTCACCGTTTCTCGTGTGAATTGTTTTGCCTTTTCTGTCAGCGTTGTTTTTTCTGCTCGATATTTGCAAACTTTGTTCGGTGGGGTTAAACCCCGTTGTACCGATCGTCTTATCGTGACCACTGCACCTGGGCGGCCACTGGCGCAACGGAGTTAAGTAGCTCAGCAAACTCAGATGCCGTTCTTCAGCTGAGCAAACTGGCACGCTGCCGAGCATTATGACAACAAGCTTTGTCAATAGAAGGCGACATGTTCCAGGAACTGCCCGGCTGGGATTTATCGAAAGTTTTGGAATCCTCTGACAGCGCTGATAAAGTTGATTTGTAAAAAAGTACCAAGTTTGGAGTGAAGAAGATTTAAAATGCCCTGACAACTGCAGCAGATCAGATGTTAGCGATGTAAAGTACAGCAGTACGACTGGTCAGAAGTCACACACCTTACTCATTGAAGGAATTTGCAGTTTTCCTTCACGCCGTAATCAAGGTTCGTCGAAAAATCAGTTCAGTTCAACAATCTGTGCTTAGGGGTAGCATTAACGCCGACGAATGCAAAGAGAAACTTTGTGGGCTTGCTTTTTTACGTTGGCAGGCGCCATTTTGCTAAGTCGTTTCAAACATGTGAGTAATATGTTTATTACATATTCATGGCTTTTTTTCATGAACAGGTTGATAATTTCTGAGATCAAAAATATTTAGACAAGAAAACTGTCTCAAAAGTAGTAGCAAGATAATGCAAATATATGTGACTGCAGGTAAAATTTCAAGAGTTTACATTAAAAACACTTTAAAAAACACATAAGAACCAGCAAAGCTGCAGATGTAATACGATATTATGAAAATGATGTTAATTGAAAAATTGCAGCATTTTGATTTAAACTTTCGTACTTCTTAACATGTTAAGTGTCGATTTGCTTAACACATTTCAACCCAGCAAGTCTTCTGTAACTTAATTGAAATTCGTGTTATGATAAAGGAAACATGAGTGAAAATCTTGTAACTTGCTCCAAAACTCTTTGTGATGTTATGCATGCACGCACTACGAAATGAAACACTGTGGTTTGATACTCTGGAAATCTCGTGAGAAAAATACCCAGTACCCGTACTGTACAAGTAGATATGTTAACCTTACAGTAAAGTCGTAAATAGACGTTTTGTATCAAGTTGTCTTTGCATTATTTCACGTTTGTAGATATATTCGCAATCCAACATGATTGCTGAAGGAGTTCCGTCGATCCTATTTTAAAAAGAAGGAAATGGCATACCATTTTATCTCAATAAAATTTCGGGACAGACCTTCAAAGTCAAACAAACTTGTGAACCTTTCAAAGAAAAATTCGAAAAAGGTGTAGTTTTCATTGCTCATCCTAAAATCTCAAATCACACTTCTTGCATACACGTTTTAAGTACTATTTAGCAACAGAAGCCAGGAGTAACTTCTCAACTTGATATAAATTGCTGCTCATACACTGAAATATAAGTTACATTTTATATCGTTCCATGGCCATTTATTTCTAGACCGCGATCCTTCACCGCTACATTCAAAATTTCGAAACCTCAGGCGAAGATTTAAACACTTTACAAAATCAACTATCATCACAAAGTCTTTCCTTGCATGAAGCTCATAAAAAAGCTGTTGTGACAAGTCACTCTCTGAAATTAGTTCAGATATATTTTTACAATTCGAATTTCACTCGTTGTTTTACGTTTCCGGCCTTTCATAATCGTATGCAGAGATGTCACTTTCAAAAACAAGTTGAAAATTTAACAGTTTGATGATCGGAAACAGGTAAATTTTGAAATTTAGAACTTTGATTCGAAATTATGCTTTCATTCAAGCAAAAGAAATCTTGACTTTATATTTGCCATGCAGTTTTCAAAATGTGCTTTTTCGAATGCGTATTTCAAATAAAGTCAGCGGGAACTTAAAATATGACTTATTCAACTTTTATAGGCATTGGTACTAGTTTGACAAAAATTTTTTTAAGGGTATTATCTTTACGTAATATTTTTCAATTATACATTTAATTAATTTTCACAAAATATTTTGTTTTTTTATTTTAACCCCTCTTTCATCTTTTTGCACATTTTGGTTAAATCGCAATAGCTTTTCGACGTCCGCAGTGAATGCTTGTAACCACAAACATGTTATTCGTATTGAACAATGAAATGGGGCTACACATCTTAAAGTATCCTTTTACTTGAGCAATACACAAACGTTTACACGTCCTGGAAAAAGCTGAATTTTGAACTACTAGGAATTTAATGTAGAAGAGCCTATTTTTGTAAAGGTAACTTTCAATGTCATAAATATTTTGATAATTAATTCTCAGTAATTCTACAAAATCAAAATGTTTTTGCATAATATTAATTAATTGGTGAATGTTTCTGATCCCATATTGATTTAATAAGTCTCTTGATACTTATTTTATAGTGCAGATCAAATGCACAAAACATTGTACTGAAAAACATTCTTTTGAAAACCTTTGATTGAGTTTCTGAATTGCTGTTTGCATCTGATGTTATTAATTTAAAATAAAATTTAAGGACATTAAGGAAAAGTCGCCATTTCAGCGATAAATCTTGAAGGATACTATTCGTTTTTCCAAGCAATTTTGAATCTGGTGAAAAAAGGCCATTCGGAAGTTCGATGCAAATGCTGTAAAATATTGCATGAAGTTGAAAAACACGATTGTGAACACATGGAAATTTCTTGATATGTTGAACGTTAATTTTTTGTATTGCTATGGTTTTCTTTAATTTTTTATGCACTGAAATATAAAAAACACAAAATGTCAGTGATGAAATTTCAATCCAAAACAACTGAAGATACGCAGCATTTTTATTGGATCAGGAACTGAATCCTAGTTTTGTGTCTACGACTTTTTATCTTCAACCTTCACAAATTAATTAGTACAGCAGCAGACACAAGTACTGCATTCGGATGAACAGAAGGCTAGGAGGTAACCTGCGTTTCTTCTTCTGCGAATCGCGATCAGATGGTCATTTTGGTAAAATTAATGCATGCCTATTTTAATTAGAAGCATATTGTGTTCAAATGTTTCATGTTAGTCTGTGTGCAAAAGTCACTAGTAAGTATCTTCAGTAACTGCTGTTACTTCGAAAAGTGCAACTTGCTGTTTGTGCGATCGTGTCTTAATGTTGATACAAAATTTGATCTGAAACGTTTGGTGAACAACGAACGCACTTCCAGCACTGACCAGTGTTTCCAAATAACTTTTATACCAAAAGAATTTTGATTCCACCGCGAATAAACGGATAGTGTCGGAAAATTTGCCGATTTGACAAGTGCATCCTGCTCAAACACAGAAATGTTGAGTGGAATTTCAAGTTAAACTATTTCTGGCGTTTCAATAAATACCGTTCACGGCCAATCCCCACTGTTCTGTCCTGCATTTCTCTTGCATCGTGTTTCTACCAAGCGTCTGGAGTTGTTTCGAAAAGTTGCGTTTTGTAATTTATCTTTTAGGTTTCAAAAATGAGATAGGCGTTTTTTGTCACTTTCACCAACGAAAAAGAGAATTGCGTTTCCCTATGCTGCCTGGCGCAGTGCTGAACTTGAGGTCAGTTTCAGTAACTGCCATTTTGTAAAATAATCATTCATCAACCCGACATAAGCGTCGCGCTGAAAATAAACAAAATTTTTCGATTGTCAAGACAGCTAATCAATTTACTAACCACATGTCACTCGTATTTCTGGACACCTCGCATGTTTACAAGAATTATAGCGATAACTGCAACCGTCTCAACACCCTAAGGTTCGCGTTGTGTCATGTGACCACCATTGTAACATCTAGTGTTACAATTGCGGAAGATTAATCGTTTAATTTTCTTACTTTTTTCTATTTCACCTTAGCCAGAAAAAATCAAAATATCCAGGATGTCCAAATTATACAAATTTAACATTAATTTGCCAAAATTTACTTCTCACTAATGAAACCATGTCACCGGCTGAGAAGAAAATGCCAGTTTTTGCTTTTTCAGAGATCTCTGATCTTTGATGAAAAACCTCAGAAAAATTTTTTAAGCACTTTTATCACTGTCATTCGTCCGTGAAAAAGTGTAATTGCGGCATTGGTGTTTTAGTTATTTGCTAATGCTCCTGCGGTTTTCGGCAGCAGTCAAGCATCGGTGGCTGAGATGAACGACAAACACTGAAAAATGTTTCTCAACATTTTTAAACCGACATGCGAACTTACTTGTCCGCTGATTTTCAAAACGCAACAAACCGCATCTATAATGGTTTACAGGCGCGCTGCTGTTGTTCAATCAAACTTAAGCATTGTATGCGCGTCGTGTAAAAAGCGAACACTTGTTCCAGTTTCATTTCCTGTGTATGTGTCCTTCAACACTCGGAATAGAGAATTTGTAGTTCATGGCTAGAGGCCGAAGAGATAATTCAAAAGCGTGTTTATTTCTGCTTCGTTTTGGAGGCAATTGGGCATGCTGAACTTTGGACCTGTGACAATCGACCCTGACTCTCTCCAAGTCTTCTGATCTCAAATATTGGACATCGAAGTTTCAATCAATGGTTTCCGGCAACCTTGTATCACACGATGTTAAGTGTACGGTACAGTTAAAGTTTCGTCTCATATTTTAAAAAAGTTACAGATCAAAATGTGATTCCTGTGAGTGAGTCTTGTGAGTGATTGAGTCTTGATGAAGTGTCAATGAGGTTGGCAAGAAAAATCGCGAATGTAGTTTAGCAACTTGTGACGAAAGCACTTGGGCTGGATTTTGGTTTTTTCGACTCCGTGAAATATCTTCAAAATGGTTTTCTTAGAAAAAATAAGATAGACTGGGTGCGATGTCTCAAAATGGCAACTGTAAAAGCAAAAGGAGAAACCGAAACAAAATGTGTTGTAGTGTTTAGGCTAAATTTTACGCCTTGTAGTCGTTCCATTTTTAAATAAAGCACAAAGCAGATAAATGGGCGTTTGCTGATCAGTTGGTAATGTTTAGACTCGTGGAGCTTGGACCTGAACATTTAAAAGCAAAAACCTTTTTTGTACGGTTCGATTAGTTTTTTACTGTTTTGTCGTCGACTTCATTCTACGGAACTTTTCAATTACATACACTGATATCGTCATCTTGACAAATAACGAGGATTTCCTGCATCGTGATTTGGTGTTCCCATTTGCGATTCATCAAGCTGTACTTTTGCTGCAACAAATAAGCCAATCAACAACTTAACCCAGGGGTCGGGAACCTATGGCTGAGCCAGATGTGGCTCTTTTGATGACAGCATCTGGCTCGCTTGATATCTTCTTTACACGATTGTTACAGATGAAACTTGTTCTGTATTTATCTTACAAAGCCATCAGCAACACCATGTAGAAGTCGCATTAACAGTGAGAAGCATGTTATCAGAGAGAATATTCAGACATTTACCATTTCTTAAAATTGCTGATTTTGCTTAAAAATGCACACGTTAGTTAAGTAAGTTAGTTGCACTACGTATTGAGAAGTATTACATGGCTCTCGTGCAAATACAACTAAAAATATGCAGGTTTCATGGCTCACTTAGCCAAAAAGGTTCCCGACCCCTGACATAACGCAAATAGCGCAAGGCCTGATGAACCCATTAACTTTTGCCACCGGTCAGAACTTTCTGTTGTGATCACTTCACTGTTGAAAAATCAAACTGCTGCCAGAATAAAAAACACGTTGATTATCGGCAAATTGACTGAAGAGAGTTTCGCATTCGAAGCGAACGTTATCAGAAGAACGCATTATTTACACATAATTTTTTTTGAGGTTCTGCACGCCTGCAATGTACGTGCGTTCGCCGGAAATTGTTACATCACAGATCATTCGTCAAAAGCAGTTACCTCACGTCACAAAGCTTCCGCTGTGCCGCACAAACTCAGAGCAAGGTCAACTAAGAGCGTTCTGAAAAATAAGTCGAAGTTCGCGCTCCATAGATTGGTTTTCGTGATTGCATTGCTTTAAGCAATACAATTTTAACAAGCTCCAACAAGTTATTACGCAACTCGACCCTAGGTCACAGTAGTTACAAAATAAAACGCCCGAATGCCGTATCCGGTGCGTATACGACTCTGGTTCCGTTGTAGCTGATAAATTAACCTGTTCGTTTTGTGTTGGGTGGCTTTCAAATACAAAGTCAAACGAGATGCATGAAGCCTTCGCAAATAAGACGTTGCAAGATGGAGCATTGGCAAGTGTCTTCAGGCCATGGATGCCGTCAGAGTTAATTTCATGTTCAGTTATATTTTAGCATTTATGCTCCAGGAATACCAGAGATTTCATTCGTGCTCTTGGGCATGTTTTTCTTAAACACTGCACCATATAATCGGCTGAGCTGATGACATGTGGAAAAACATTGCTTTGCTAGCTTGTTTGCTCTTCAATTTCAGCTTTTTCTCCACGTTGCTATTTGTAAGCAAGGGTTTAAGATTGCAAAAGTAATCACGGTCAAAAAAAGAAACAATAGTGTACATTTGCATGGCGACACTCTGTACTAAATACCTAGATACATGCAACCTTGAAGGAAAGCACCAGTTTGGAGCTCCAGAAAGGGGGGTGCGCAGTCGGCGGGACGTGAAGTTTGCTTTTGTCATTAAGGCCAGCAGACAGTTTGGTAAGCAATGTTAAAGTGGTTTACACGAGATGGTTAGTAAGGCAACGCCGGTTTCTGTTCAGAAGGCAAGCACCAATTTTAGGCTCCATTATTTCAATTGTGTCAATTGACACATCTCGCAGCAAGCGTTCGAATCTTTTTCGTGTGATTCAAAGAATATCGCCAGCCGGTTGTTTTGGATAGGTAATTGTCAGACCGGTGATTCAACAATGGTAGAGTGTTTGCTCACAAAGCACGAACAGATGCCCTTCGAACATGATGAGTAATAAGACGCATGTGCGATTTAACGAAAAGGTCTCGAGCTAGTCGAGACATAAAACGTGAATTGTTCGATGTTGTTGGCTTAGCCCACTGCCCAAGTAAAGAAACCATTTGATCGTCATTGTGTCCAAAACATAAGGTGAGAATTGTCAGAACGAACAGCTGAAATACACATTGGGGCGATCTCCTCCCCTAAAACCTACGAAAGTAACTTTATTCACCATGACTTGTGCAAATCGGAAAATAACATTCGCGATACAAGGTTAATTTGTCGTACATTGCTTTGTCACAGCGGTGTTATGAAGTATACTTCATCTCTCTTACAGTAGTGAACGCGTAAGTTTAGACTTGACTACCAAATAATGCTGAAATTAGACTTGACTACCAAATAATACTGAAATCGCCCCCCCCCCTAACATTACTGGCTGGATCCGCGCCTGGCTTCAGCTGATAAATGTACTGTAGTTGCTTTCCACTGAATATGATAAAAACGTCTTTCCGTGATTTGAAATGACTCCTAAGGGGCAAGACGCAAGGTAGTTAGGTGCTTCTTGAACCACACTTACGCAACTGATTTGACCCTAATGTCGCTTATAACAATATGTTTGCCCTGCTATAAATAACCACCGATGTTGCGTGACAGAAAATCGCTGCTTTATCAGGGATTTGGGTGCGTTGCCTCCTTTAAACACCTCGTGCACCGCATGATATTTGACCAAAAGTTTTCAAACAAAGCGCGAATTAATTTAAATCCCTTGTTAAATACACCCGTCGTTGTTGCCCAACAAAAGCTATTATGCTGTCATCAAACGCACCGCCAGGGTTAGCCTGCAGAGCAATCTTACAAATGCGAAATGATTCGATTCGCTGATGAAAAGCCTGCCTGACGACACTTGAAAAAATTCACAATGCCGGTTGCAAAGTCTGCTTCATTGTTGTCAGTGGTAGGACGAAGTAGAAATGATCCGTGTTTCCGAAGTGCTTTGGATTGCAATGTAGACATTTGTTGTCAAAGATTTTCGTAAGGCTGGGGAACACCTGCCTTACCANCAACTGACGTCATCAGCATTGCATGAAAGAAGTTTGCGAATGCTCTTCTTGGCCCTAAAGTTCGTCGCCATGCTTTTCATCAGGTGTGCTAANAAACAGGTGTAAAACCTGAAAAACATCTTTTGAAAAACTTTGCATTTCCGAAAACAGTCCTGTAGCACGGAACTTGCAAACACGTTATTGATAATGTTCGAAATTTTTCTGAAATTTATCCTGGTGGTCTAAGGCAAGTGCTGTTATCTTTCAGTTTCCCAAAATTAACCTTGAACGTTACGATGTTTTTGAAGGAAAAAGACGGTTAATTATTTTGAAAATCGTTTCAATTTCTGTTTTGTGTCCAGAGCATTCCAACATTTTCCAGATTTTCTAGTCTGCCAATTTGCTTTTTCAATGTTATAAAAAAATTATTTGTTATTGGCAATTTATATCGATTGAATATCTTTTGCAACCTTGTAACAATCGTGGTTAAAAAAATAACAGTGAATTCGGCATCATTTGATGAAATCAACAAAAACCGTAAATATTCGGGTTTTTCAACAGAATATTTTGCTTTAATTGTGACGTTGTGAAACAATTTTAACTTTGAAGTAGCAAGACGTAAGTGATGATTCGTGTTCGCAAAACATGGAAGTGTTCAAAAACAATGCTTACCTAAACGTTCCTTAGTAAGAATTCTACTACAGTTTTGAACAATATTTCATCTCTGCTATCATTTAACACCGTAAATGGGCCCATTGAAAAGTGGTCGCAGAAAACTTGTAACAAAGTCAGTTTAGTTAATCCGCGATACAGTTTCAGTGATCTTTGCAGGTTGTTGGGCAACCTGCGCTTAACAATTTCCAAGTCTATAGCGGCTGCCAACAGTGGTGCAGTGTGCCTGTTTTCCGTTACAATTACTTTATCGCAGTAGTGGTCGAAAAGTAAAATATAATTTATTGTCAACGTTTTCAACGATAAAGAAGTTAGACAGCAACTACGACACTTTAAAATTGCCTATGTTTTATTTCAAATGATAATCATTCTGGTCCGGGTCGATGTTTAGTTAGAACAGTGGTTCCCAAACTGCAGGTAAATTACCCCCCGGGGGTAATATGCGATTCTTTGGGGGGTAATGCGGAACGAAAACCAAAATGTTGTTCTATATTATGCGCGATCACTGCGAAATATTGAGGGTAATTAAGACATAATCGCTACCTTGATTTGGGTGACGGCTCGAACAGGTTTGGGAACCACTGAGTTAGAACATGCGGGAAAACCCGAATGACGACTAAGTCTTTGATGTGGTAACAATCAAAAAATTCGCGCAATAGTCGCGAGACACGGGGCGAGTGACTGAATGTTAAACAATCGATTGAATTTAACTGAGGATCGAATAACGTTTTCTGAGGTCAGGCTTGGGACAATATGTCGAAACACCTGTCGTTACTACGCAGACCCTCTATGACCAATCCATCCAGATCACCTGACTTTAGGCCCGAATGCTGCTTCGACTTCCCATTAGGACGCACAACTCAGAGTGATGTTATCCAGTTTTCGTTTTGTTGTAAATAAAATGAAGATCAGCTGAATGCCAAAATCGCAGTGTAAACCACCAAAAGTAAACTGGCTCAAGTTTTGATTATTTTCTTCTTTCATGCTATCAGTAAAATTACCGCACATGTTTGGTAAGTCGACTGTCCGGAAAGAACAAAATATCAATAATATTTTTTGAAGAGCAAATAAAAAAGTGCAGCGCAAATCTCGTGATCATTGTCGTAGGTAAAATGTTTGTGAAATGCTTCCATTTTTTTAAATGATTCAAGCTCGAAAGCAAAGACCAAACTTTGTGCCACATTTAGCTATTTCCAAAAAAATAACATTGAACACCACGATGCTGGTGTTTCCAGGAGGTCAACGCATAATCTGACGCATTAAACATTAAACTTTTCAATTTAGATATAAATACGAAAATGGGTTGCCTTGAGCTCAAATGGAAAATTATGAAAAATTACATTTAGGTGGTTGGGATATCTGCTTCACGAAAAAATCTCTAAAATCGAGATTATTTCAAATGCAATCAAATAAATTTCATGCGCTTTAACTTGAAAAACAAAGTTGTGAAACACTTCAGCCAAAACTAGGCTAGCAAGGTTTAAGAGCGACCATGACCTCAGTGACTAAGACGCTCATTGCCCAGTAGCTTGGTTTCACGTAATAGAATTGTGAAAACTAGCACAAGACTTGTAACTCCTCCCCAAAGTTAAATAAGAACCATTCGGAATCTTGAAGAAATGATACGGTTTTCAGGTGGTGTTGAAAAATCCTTCATGCTTTTCTCTGAGATTACGACACAGAAGATCAATAATAATTATTGATTAAGCTATTTCGTCGCTACTACTCCCAAATATCTTTTAAAAGAAAAAATATTTATGTTTTTGCCAAAAGTCCACGTAATTCATATCACATATATAAAATATTTTAAATATATGTGCTTGAAGTATATGCAATGCATGTTCTCTAATCTATGCTTGTTTAACTTAATGTACGTATCAGAAACGCACAGTACTTCAACGTACACTTACGTGATCCTCGTTATTTGTGTCAGTTTATATTCGACGGCACGGTTTTTCTTTTTGTCTGGTCCTTAAGGTGCTACAGGGCACGGCAAAAGCGCAGTGGACAAAGACTGGCGATTTGGAAAAACAAACGTACAATGGTCTTCAGTCGTTTCTTGTTAACTCATTTCGTTCCATTGCACCGACATTATTTGCCCAGAGCTGAGTGATCCTTCGTCTGCTTGTGAAGCAACCGCAGCGCTTCGAGCAATCAAAACGCGTGGCCGAATTGACAGTTTTGCGAAAAGCAGACATTTTCCCGGCAACTCTGTTCGTAACAAGCGCAACGAAGCAAAGCATGCCTCCCGCAAGGTACCGAAATCTTGCTGCTTTTTCTACTGAAGGCAATCAAACTTCGGAAACAAAAATTTTTCTTTGTAACGAAAGATGACTTTACGCTGTTTTGGATTTAACTTGAAGGTAACTCCAAATCTCAGGGTGGTCTTCCATTGGAGCTTTCAACAAATGCAACACTCTCACTGCGATGGTCGATCGGCGGGCAAACTCCTTTTAAAAGTCGTATTCACTCATTTACTTTTGCTTAACTTCAGAAACTGAGTGGTTTGCGATGGGAAAAATTATTTTGCTGCCATCATAGGTTCTGCAGCCTGTCCAGTTTCAAAGCCAAGTGATCGTATTGTCGCTAGATAAGGATTCATAATTTTTGTTGTTTAAACGCGGAGCTTCATTTGTCTTTCAACCTATAGGATAGTCCATGGTTGTAAGCGAAAAACAACCGGCCTCCTTATCTTGCTAGAACACTCAAAAGTAAAACAAAATTTAAATGAGATTCAAAGAAACATCTTCCAAAAATTTTAATGGAAAATATTACACCATTTTGCGATTGAAGGAAATGTGCAACAAAACTTACGCAGCAAGAGTCATCCAAACCTAATCTAATAAAAAACTGTGAAGTATGTAGAGAAAAATTACTGGCTCTAGAAACTACAGCAAATATTTTCTTAACATTTTCTTGAGCACAACCTGTAATTTGTTTTCTGATGTTGTAGAGAGAAAAAAACTTACATTAGTAGAGAGAAAAACAGAACAAGCAAATACTTATTATTCGTCGCTTTGTTTCTATCAAAAAGCACCCAGACTGAATCCTAACAATATAAATGTGAGTCTAACTTCTTAAATGGGTTAAAATGGAATGAATTAAAAAGTAGTAGAACAACCATCAGCAGAAATCAGTAATTAATCACTTAATACAGCGTTGTGTGCTGCCAGAGTAACGGTGAAGTAAATTGCATAAACTGAACTACCTTTCTCTGGTGGAATTTTTTCCTGAAGTAATTTAGCTTGTTCACATCTTTGTCTCAAGTCGAAAAACTGCTCGTTTGCTTTTCGTAATTATAGATTTTGCAAACAAAGACAATTTTAAACACTGCTTTTCTCTTTTTGCGGTTTTGCGGGGATTTTTCTCTGGGTTTTTCTTTTTTCCAACTACGCGATGTTTGTCGAAAGACAATTTTTTTGAATTTATCCAATTTTTTTGAAACGATTCGACTGATAGCTATTATGTTTCTGTTTTGCCTTGTTCCGTAGGCTTCCTTGATTTGCAACAACCAGAGATGAGCGCAATTGATCAAACTAGGTGCTGCAATGACAAGTCCCTTCGTCACGTGACTAGTTATGACGCGTTCTGCTCATATGTTAGTTATTAATTTAATCACGATGCACAAGCTAAAGACGCCAATGACTCAAGCAATTATTCACTGCCTGTAAACAGAGAAACAGGCTGGTTTCGTTTATTAGTGTCTGAAAACGGAACTGAGTAATGTCTTCAAGCATGCTTTACAAGACATCCAGTGGAATAGCTGTTCAAAGACAGCACTAATACATTGTTGACAATTTCTCGTTTGTATTGTCATATCATAACTGGTATATATCGCAACAATTAAGTCTGGGAATGTATTTGTTTCCTGTTGTAATGAATTTGCCAGTTAACCAGGATACGGAAAGAGCGGTTTTTACGAAATAAGACCGAACGAATTCTTTATGTTTGGCGATAAGGTAATGAAAGCTAGTTTCATTGATAATATGGCAAGAACTTAATTAAACTTAAATCTTGCAAAATTGATCAAAGTTTGACAATTTACTGGCCATATATTTTTTATTATCTGAATAAATATACGTTAAAGCTTGTTCCTAATATATTTTGTTGTAAATTAATTTTAATAATATTTAAAGCTTACGACATTTCCAACATATACAGATCGGGTGTAAATCTACACTTACAATAAAATCAAGTTTGAGTGCTTTTACGAAAAATGTTGTGAAAATTACTGCACGAGATGTCCAACAGCGAATAGTTCTTGTTGTTTGGTGATGTTTTATTTCTGTTTTTGCGTAGATCCGCTTCTTGATTTTATGACGTAACAATTTGTTTCTCGCTGGTCCTTCGAACTGCTTTTTAATTTTCGACAATCACAGTTTGGGACTCTTTTTCAATGCTTTGAGATTTTGCTTTTGCGATTGGTACATTACAAGTGCTCAGGAAGAGATCATGCGTTGCTTCATCGTGATTTGTCCTCCGCAGTCCTTTAAATATATGCTGAAGCGTGTAATTGGCAAAGCGCACGCAGAGCGTCTAGCTACTCAAGTTACAAGGCGGCTTCTCGTTTCCTATCCCCGAATGTCTGTAATTCGGCCAGAACTTCTCTATTAAGTGACGTAACCCACGACACCCCCAGCTGCTGACCAACTACGGCCCACCCGGCCTGCGGTCGCGTGCTACGGTATTTGAAAGAGCAGACGATCTCCGAGCAGCGGGCAGATGAAGAGGGTTTTCATGCATTTCTCAAACCGTGTGTGAAGTGTCAGAGCTCGGAGGTCAGGAGGGAAGGAGGGAAGAGCGCGTTAATGAGTTGAAGAATCGATTGCTTCGATCGCTACAACAAACGCTACAACAAACAGACGTGCGGCATGCAGCGATTTCTCTTTGTCAATGCCATTGTGTTTTTCTTGTAAGGCAGTGCACGAACGTAGTGTTGGAAGCAGCCAAAAAATCAAATCTTATTGATGGTTAAAACAATAGGAAAATACGTAGTCGCTTTGTTACAAAATGGTTAAAAAATTTTTGTTGCCAATTAGAATTGGAAAAATGTTGAATAGTGCAAAGTGACAGCTTTGATAATTGAAGGCTGCAAAGACGAGATGGCACTTCGTAGAGAAAAGCGCAACAAAAATCATTGAAAGACCAGATTCATTCCGGCGAATATTAAAGTTTTGTAGTTTGTGTAAAGTTTTGAACAAATCTGTGTAGAATCTTTACGTGTGGAAATACCACCAAAAGAGTTTTGGTTTTCAAGGCAAGACAGAAGTTAAGTAATGAAAACACTGAAACTCAAAGCAAATAAGATTGATGAGACCCAAGCTAGTACAGATGATCCCAGTGATTAAAACCACTTGTTTTCTATCTCTGATACAGAATTTAAAATCTAAAAAACATCAGGAAAGTAGATTCAGTTAAAATTTGCAACTTTCGTTTTCCGTTGATAAGGCCTTTAGCATTTTGAATGGCTTTAGCGTTTGTTACAAAAGGCTTTTGATAAAAATAAAACTAATGCAAAGATTATCATACCATGAATACAAAACGTGCAAAAACTTACGTAGTTTCTTCTTCAAAATTTTTATCGGTGGAAAAACTTTGTTTAAAATTACTCATCCCAAAATCAAGAAACCCGACTCGTTCCTTCCGATCTGATGTTGTCACACGGAATCTACCGCAACCACGCACAACAATCTGAAATCACACAAGCGATTGTTGCGTTGCCAGTCACTTGCCGCAAAAGCAAATGTTTGACTGAATTTGGAAGCATCATCACAAGCTCTAAGGCCGGGAGATATCAATTGGCAGATTATCGATGACTCACATCAGGCAGGAGGAAAAACAGGAAAGTGTTAGATAAGTTGAGTAAATTTTTATAAAAATCAATGATTGCGAGTCAGTGAAAATATAGTTTGGATTTGAAATGACTTTAATTGCAGCTACGTTTTCAACTTCATGTTATCTTGCACTGAGTAAAAACAAGCAAAAGTTTTATCTTCTGAAAAGTAAATTTTTGCAGGTCTGTTGTTTTAATTTAAATTTTAACTTGTCCACATTTACTCTTTCCAAAACTTCCTTCCTGAAAATAGCATATGCCTTCGTGAAATGTTGTAGCATTAAGCTTTGAAACATCAAGAAAAGATTTGTAGCCAATTCACTTCATCTTCAGTTGCTTGATTATTTAGTGACAGTCATGTATATCTTGGTGAACGCATAGGCGAATTTGTAAAAACACTATTTCACCAAAGAGTATCAGATGAATGCAAGTTCTACTTTGTGCTTTCACTTGCTTTTTGTAGATTTTCAAATTAAACCACTTTCGCAAAACCAGGCCCTTTCGTACTTAAGCTCTGCAACCATTTAAAGGAAAGCCAATGCAGTTGTCGAATGGAGATTTTATTTTGCCATAAATCTTCAAAAAAGCGGAAAGAGTAAAGTGAAAGTTCAAACCCGTGCTGCAGCCATTTTGTTTCTTAGGTCAACTAAGTCGGCGGGATTAGCTGTTCGCTTCTGAGTTACCCGTTAAGTTTCAGTCAATGGGAAACGACGTTAAACTCTACAAGGTGCGAATACCTTGGCCGAATATCAATGGTCTGACGGCAGTCGGCGAGAACTTTTTTTCTTAACGGATCAACAATCTGGCACATCACTGGGAACCCAGACGAGAAAGGTTGTAGACATTTTGTTTGCGGCAAGTTAGCAGCAGTGTAATCAGCAACAAGGAATTTAGAAAATCTTGAACTACGTGTTTTCGGTTCTTTGTCACCGTCTCAAAGGGCATGTACAGCAAAAGAGAGGTGATAAGTGTCAATCAACCAAGAGCAAGTTAGATTTAGGGTTACAGCTGATGTGTAGACATCATTCAAATCGAACTACTGAAACATCGGTTGAAAATCAACAGCCAATAGAAAGACGTGATTGGAATCAAGAAACGAGGGGTCGAAGCTAAAGCGTTCTGAGGGTTTAAAATATTTAGGATATCTAAACTTCAAAATGCGTTTTTTACAAATTGTAGATGAATAAACTTATAATTTGCCAACGTACATCATGGGCAACAGCCACTTTAGATTTTCGCGGCTAATACGATTACTCACTCTAACTGCCAGCAGTTTTGTAGTGGCTTTTGCTGAATTTTGAGTACAAGGTTTAAAAAGAAAGTAGGTTTAACACTGATGCAAGAAAATGCAGACAAAACATGGAGCAAGCAACAGATTAAGGGAAAAGTCATTATTGCACTTATTTGACTGTAGCTCCGACACAAACAGCTTTCAGTATGTTTGTGGTAAAAATTATGTGCGAAAACAACAGTGGAATGAGATGTATGTGAAAATAGATCTAAAGTTGCTACTGGTGATTTTTGGTGGTTTATCCTGCTTTATTTTGTTTGACTTCTCTTTATCAATTTGTGCTATTTCCAACCTCTCGTAACCACCAAATGCTGGAGCTCTTCCCAACCTAACCTGCTAGAAGCAATTTGTTTCACTCTTCCTTAGGTCGGTGTTAGCCATGTTAGCAAATTATACTACTGTATATCAAATGGACAATGATTTATTGTTTCATGTGACTCAGCCAACAAACAGGAGCACTTCAAGAAGCCATTGCACTAAGCAAACCAACCACAATATAGAACCAAATGTGTTGAGGAAGTGAACGTCATTCTGTTAGGGTGAGCTTGATACTGCTCGAATGAGCGTCATGCAACAAAGCGAAGTTATTTCAGTTTCGTTTCTGTGGATCTTAAATACAATGCTGGGACACACTGTCGTGTACCACAAAATTTAGAAGAGATACTTTGCTTACTACACTGCGGAAGCTTGAACGCGCGAAAGACTTTCTTCATGTTTGCATAACAACCTTTCCTCATGTGGAATTGCACATAACAAAACATTTTTAGGCACACTCGCTCAAAACCTCAACTAATTCATATATTTATCTTATATTAACACGTGTGAAAGAACAATTCACAAATAAATGCAAAGTTTTGCTGAAGCTGTTTTTTGCTGGTCATTCTACGATAACGTTAGGTATGTCCATGAAAAAAATGGTACTTAGGATTTCAGAAAATATTTTGCAGTTGCAGTTAATTAATTACAATGTTCAGGGAAGTAACTTGCAACAAGATTTGAATTACGCATGTAAATGTTGCAGTTCGTTTCTTGAATAATTTCCAAATCTAACAAAAATTGTGACTTCTAAACATTTCCACACGAGGTTGTGGCACTTTCTCTCAATCTGTCAATCTGCAAAAAAGCATTATTCATAGTGATCTTTTTACCCCCTTGACAACATACTGCAGTTTGTAAAAAAACTCACATTTCAATATTCTCGTTAAAAATACATTTATTTTAAAATATGTCGGTCTAATGAAACTTCAAAACAGGAAGACTAAAGTTAAGGCAATGTTTCTATTGGAGCTCAATATCATGCTTTTCTGCTGGAGACCTTACTTGATCAGCCACAAGTTGGGAAATCTCGCACAATGCATACTGCTGATCCCGCCATAAAACAAAAGTTATTAGTTGTTGTGGTAAATTATTTTTAACACTGTTTTGATTTGCACCGCCTGTTTCGATCGACAGTGTCTGCTGAAAGAGATGATTGAAAAACTGCATGAAGTCTGCAACAATGCTTCATAATGAAAAAATGTATGAAGTTTGCAACAATGCTTCATAATGAAAAAATGTATGAAGTTTGCAACAATGCTTGTTGTTGATTTCTTTATTACTTTTGTTTTTAATTGCATTTTCTCTTATATAAAGCAATCATTTTCAGCAAAAGCTGAATCGACTTTGCGAACAAATGCATTCAACCACGCTTATATGATTTTCTATGAAATGACTGTCAATCTGTCTACTAAGACATTTTTGTTGTCTTAACTCCTAAGCACTAATTATTATTTTGTTGCGCAATCAAAGATTGTCACTTTGATTGTACAAAGACAATATTTTGCCATGACCAGTAAACAAATGTTGCGTTCAATAACCTAGGAAAAATTCAAAAATCTCAAGGAATTTGCAAAAATTGTTTTGGTTGTGACTGTCATAGTAAAATACCAAAAAAATACTTGATCTTTGAGCAACTAGCAGAATTCTCTTTCATTCACGACTCAGTCCGTCATAAAATCAAAACATGAGAGTCAAAATTGAAAATTCGGTCTCGTTTAGTTTGCCAATTAGTACTGTAGCAAAAACGTTTACCAGATGCACAAATCTCAGGTATTGCCACTGACATAAAAGAATTAGTGCTAATCCACGCCTGAGTCAAAGTACAGCATCCATCACCTGTTTTGTTTATAAAAATATAGAGCTTTGTTATTCTCTGGGGTTTCAAAATCCTTCCCCAAAAATCTGTGGTAAACGAGGGGCTACTCTGAAATATCTTGCAAATGTTGATCACAAGTGCAACGCATTTGAATTTCAGAAATTAATCTTTTTTTGCATCGACGTTCACCTAGAAAGGTTATACTTACGTTTATAATTTAAAAACTGCAGATCAGTAACTGAAAGCGTTCAAAAAGGTGATGTTATTTCATGCACAAAAATCTTACTACGTATTTTATGGAGGTGTTCAATACAAATTCTTTGAAATTTGAATTCCAAAAACTGCATGTGTTTTGTTGCGCTACTTATAATATCCTCCATGTTTGACAAAGTACGTTTTGGAAAATAATCAGTTCAATTTTGTAGTTGGCACATTTCTTTTTTCGAAGGTTTTTCGCTGCGAGCAAATGGCGTTATGAGAGCCAGAGCCTAAGGTTTCCGTGTTGTGCAACACGAGTTGCAACGACAACGCCAGCTTTCACACCAGCACCTGAGAAAATTTCTGCCATTTTTCTCATGTCGGTTGTACAGGTGTCTGTTCTATTGTTGCTGTGGCGTATAGAATAATGAAAATGTTAGTTAATGGAAAGATGTACATTACGCAATAGAACAGCACAAAGCTGACGATTGTTGACAGCCTTGACGCTCGCACGCTTATCTTGTCATAAGCATTGATCAAAAACAGGATTGGTCAAGTTTGATTGCCTTCCAAATGTCGTTGAGAAAAGCAAGCAAAGCCTTCACTCAATAGCCGGGGTGTTGCTGGTTGATATTTAATCAAAGACCTGTTAAATGGTTTTTCTCATAACTCACGCCTGTCGCCATGATAGTAAGGCAGCACATAAAATATCAAGGTTCAAGCTGATGTATGAATTTAAATAGAAATGTTAAACTGCTGCATGATAGTGTTGTTCTCCCCTATCACAAACGCTATTCCGTATTTTTTCAGTTGCAGGAACAACCCACAGAACCCTGTTGGTACTTTTCACAATAACGCCAGGTTGTTCTCGAATCAACTTTAGTTTTCAAAGCGTTAAGCTCGAATGGCAGTTTTGTAAAGACTTCCTTAATGTTATGATTTGTAAAGAACACAAACCAGACTTATCGTCCTAAGGGAAAGCAAAAATTACGATGTGCACAAATATAGCACAAAGTAAATGACTACTTGCATGAGCCTCCCATTGGCAGTAATTAAAATATAAAAATAATAATTCGAGTTGCTTTGGACCCTAATTCTTTGTAACAATGGAGATAGATGACAAGGTTACGATTGAGGACTGACGTTTCATGATTATTATTCATTATTATTTAACAAAAACTATACGGAAACCAAGTCCAAAATTGCGCCATACACGGCAAAAATGTGCGTTATAACTCGTTGCCTGTATGATCACGAGAAGTAATGAAAGATTAAAAATTTAAAAAATCAAACTGCTAACACTTGCAAATTTTACTTTACACAGGTTTAAAAATGATCGTTTGCTCATCTCCTAACGAACAAGCTGTATCCGGGACGTTTTTTCAAACAATATAATGTAATTGGTCTCTGACATGTGATAGCTTTCTTACACATTTCTTAACATTTGCAGTGCCCCCCAGGCCTGTTGCCACCGTAGCCAGATCTTGAGATTTCGGGGGCAAAAGTCATTTTGTGGGGCAAGATTTTCGTTTTCATTTTATGTTTCAATACAAAATTTTCTGGCCACAAAAGATTTACGGGGACACAAAAAGTCGGGGGGACATTTGTCCTCGAATGTCTCCCCTGGCCACGGGCCTGGTGTCCTCCTACGAGGGCGCGGGATCACACGCAAGCATCGCAGGAAGTTACTTTCTCTCTTCAGGAAATTCAACGCGAAAGATTTTTACAAACCATCACTTTAGTCAGGACTTGGAGCGGCGTAACTGAAGCAGGGATCAGCTTGTAACTTTGTCTTGCATGATGACAGTGGTCAGGATCACTGTAGTATTGGATAAGTTAACATTTGCACAACTGGGATTATGTCTTTTGGCTGATTTCAAACAAAAATTTGGAGTTCCTTATTATTTTAAAAAGTTGCATTTTCTTTAAATAAACGTGTCATCCGCGTAAAGAACGTAATGAAAGAAAACGTTTTACTCATTGGACAAATACTATTACTTTCGGACAATCACGATTAATTAGAATTTTTAAGGGCTTACAAATTCAAACATGAATACCACTGCATGCAATTGGGAACTAACTGCGCTGACAAGTTCACACTTGACCTGTTTTCAGAGACATATTTTGTTAAACACACGGCGAGAAAAATCTTTTCACCCCTTGATTTGTGTTTACAAATTGCTGCTTGGATCTTTCCTGTTAATTTAAAGGTCTATCATGAATTCTCACGGTAGTTGGTGGTTGAAGTAAGAAAAAAAAAATTAGCTGAAACAGCATAACAGAAAAGTGATCATGTTCACAGAATAACTCTTGCTAATTTTGATCCGTTTTTTTCAACATCTTTGTAACCCCGCATGGTAGAATTCTTATGAAAGTTTTTCGCACAGTAACCATTAGCAATCAAAATGTTGTATCAAATATTTTCAAAGAAGTAGCAGTAATGAAAATCGACCAGCTCTACAACTGAGGGAAAAGGCTGTTGCAAAAAATATTTACCAATGCAATTGCAGAATTGCATCTAACCCAACCAACGAAAAGTTATTTAGGTTTGTGTGACGACTTTAAATATACAACTATTCATGAGTTTATGATTAAGCACAAGGTAACGGCAAAGTAGTTCGCCACAAAGTAGATCGTTAGTACAGACTTTTAATTAGCAGATAGTTCATAACTAGGGAGTAGTTTTCTGCAAAAGATGCAACTCTGTTGGACGTTTCGGAAGCAGCTGGTTTCGCAGAAAGCAAAATTTTCATAAACAAATTGTGGAGAATTTTTCTGCATTCCAAAGCGTTTAGGGATTTTAAAGAGTTGCAGCGTTTTGCACTTCTCTACTTCCAATTTTGCCTAAAATGCATGCCGAATTAGGCCTACCAATGTGTGTTTTTCACGATTGAATATGGTTTAGCTTGTTTCTTTACTTATTTCTTATCATCTTCATAGGTCTCTTTCACAAAAAAATTTTTCGTTGATCTTCCCATCTGCTGGCGTACATCAGATATATTTTATTCTCAAGAATTAATTCAGTATGATACATTGCCCAGTTCAAGCCGAAAGACCTTTAGCTCTGCCATACTTCATTACCAAGACGTAGGCTGGCCCCCTTGATGGATTACAGACGTTCTGCAATGGGGATTAAAGAGTCCTAAACTATGGTTGAAGTTTCTCGGCATTTCTCGTTTGTGATCAGCCGTGAAAACTGAAAACATTTGACATTCAGTTAAGCAAATTTGTGCGATTGTTTACTGAAAGCCTTTATCATATCGGGGCACAAGCGTGGAGTGCGACCATTCGTAAAAGATGAGACGTAAGGGTCTAGAGCAGGTGTGGCCAATCGTTTCCTAGTCGAAGGCCAAGTTTCGAATAGCTGGCATCAGCTAGGCGGTAGGTTAAACAGTATACGCATAAACAAAACAGTACAAAGCTTGTTTATAGCATTGAATGCACTGGAGTATGCAATAAGTTTATTCATTGTGAGAAAAAGTATTCATTGTGAAAAAAAAGTATTCAATAAGTTTATTCATGGTGAGAAAAAGTATTCATATTCATTGTGAGAAAAAGTAGTAAAAACTAGCAACCAAATTAAATACAATTGTAAGTGAGCAAATGGCTAGAAAGCCGTAAAATCTCCTCAGAAAACGGGCACTTTCCCCAATCTATGTGCACAGTTTTCTACTTGAGTAAAAGATGTTGGAGTGCATCTACTGAAAAGAAGATTTAGACAAAGTATTCCATTTGTTGTTTCAGGCATTTCTACTTGCAGCGTTGTGAATAACAAGCTTCTGGAATCGTGCAGTGAAACATGTTTGCAGTATCATTTTGAGCCTTTGTTAAAAATCAAAGAAATATCCGAAACCTAGAAACGAAATTTATAAAGATCCGACTGCATTCCTGTTGCTGTAAAAATATTTGATGTCTTTGTCGGTGATCTCAATGTTTTCAAAAATATTGAAATAGTTGGTGCACAGGTGCAGCAACATCTTTGGCTTACATCAATTGTCGATTTTAAAATAAAGCCGCACCCATTCTTCTCACTGGCAATGAATTAAATGTTTTGAGGGATCATCATAAGTACATAGCATAGCTGATTCACTCAACCGTATGACTCTTAGGTACTATTCCATCAAACCGTTATTGACAAAAATGTGCAAACGTTTTCAGAACCAAACCATGGCAATGATATGTGTTGAAAATTAACCTTTGTGTGTGGTTGTATTGCAATCAGCGCTGTTCTCGTCTGGATCAAATGGCTGCCAAAGTTCAAAGTTCTAAACCATACAAAGTTAGCAGACAAGTTACCACTGGCAGTTATGTTAATCAAAGGTAAGTTTTAATGAGGTAAGTTGGTGAATTGGTGAATAATGGCTTATAAATCAACTGTTTTTACAAAATATGCTCCCAGAATTAGTGTGAAAAAAACATGTGTTTCCAACTTTCGTATTTACATTGAATGAGCTACAACCCTTGCATACAACTGATGCATCATAACAAATTTACTAATAAATTAGCCAATGTTCCTTAGAATAAATCAAACATGCCTATGAGTTGAAAACGTGACGCTAAGATTAATTATCACTTCTGTAAATGAATTCTGAGATTTCAGGTATTCCCTAATTATGAAGAAGCAGACTTAATTCATGAAGGAATATAAAACAGGGAAGAAAACTTTTGGTGAATACAACGCGCATGTATTTAAAATTGTTTCCTCGATGTAAAGCAGATATTAGTTCCAAGGATATAGGTAAAGTAGAACTACGACAATTAAAAGCTCAAGAAGGTTTTCTATAGGCTTTAGAGGAATCAGCCGATTGGGCTCTGCTTTCATCTATTTGTGATGATTCAAACTTGTGCATATCTGTAGGATGAATACATCTTATTGATAAGGACTGATGATGCTTTCATCTTATTCATAAGGACTGATGATGCGTAGTTTTACGTGAATTCGATTTATTAAAATTTGTGATTGATTCCTTGCTTATTTCACCTGTGGAGTGAAGTTACTTGGAGTGGTACAACGCTGTCTTCTTGGAATTGTTATTTAAACTAAGTTTAGTCCATGAACACACTGTTTTCTATTTGTGTGTATCCAAAAGCCTATATGTACAATGCAGAAACCTATTTTGATAAAACTTGAAAAGTATTCAAGGGCGTAAATCTTTGCCGGGCCGATCTTTGTTGACTGGAGGTTGGTTTTAAGTTTCACTTGACAAAAACATTTCTCCATGATGCAAAAAACAGTCCACCATTTAATCAAAACTGTATATTGTAATCTGAAAATATGCGTGTAAACCTGAAAAATATATGTTGCAAATTAAAAATGTCATGGAATACACAAAAAAAATTTCCTCTTAAAGTCAACATTTCACAAACATAGAGTAAATTTTATGAGATTTATCTTTGCCTTCAGATAGTATCCTTCCCATAATCTCAATTTTACGATTCCGCACAAATCATTTCGAAATTCTTCCAACCAAAATATTTAGTGAACCTGAGGCAAATTAACCATTTTAGAGCATCACAAACCTTTTCCAAATGGTTAAAACGTCTTTTGAAGCTAAAATGTTTTGCTACAAAATAATTTTACCGAACTTTTGAGCAGTTTAATTTTTGTGTTTACTTAAATTAGTGAAGACAAGATGAAGGAAAAGTCGAAAACAGCTGCTCGAAGTCGACGAGAGAAAGAAAATTCTGAGTTCTCGGAGCTTGCGAAGTTACTTCCGCTGCCGGCAGCTGTAGCAGCTCAGCTGGACAAAGCCTCAGTCATAAGGCTAACTGCCAGCTATCTAAAAATGAGGCATATTCTACCTGAAGGTAAGAACCTGAAAACCTTTGTGGTTTCAAAGTAAATATTTGACAGCAGTATAATGCACATGGAACGTCTGACGCTTGTAGAACCTGAGCAGATCAAACCTTCATTGATTAAAAAGAGCTTGCATCATTTACATATTTTTTATTTCAAACTGTGGAATAAGTGAGCACACGTATGCACATTTTGAAAACTTTCAAGACGGCCAGCTTAGTTATTGATCTTTGACACTTAAAGATTGCAATAAAATAAAAATAAAACTTTAGACTTGAAAGACACGTGAAAATAAAAAATAAAAACAATTTTGTAATAAAAGAAACTTGAAGGACGTGCGAAATTGTATGAGAAGAAAAACACTGAAAAAGTATTTTTATTCAATTGATTTCATATCATTTTCTTTACATCATTGGTTTTTATTTCTTCTAAAAATTTTCCACGTTCAAGAAAACGTCAACAACAAGCGATTTTATTGTTATTATTCTGTGCTTCTACGATCGCATGCCAACATTTTCTGATATGACTGTAAAATGCAACACAAAGCAGCATAATTCAATCAAAAACAAATGCATGATACTAAATCAGATGCTAGAATCCTAGATGCCGCTGCCAAAGTCTGAAAGATAATACACGCTGTAAAAAACAAACCCAATTTTTCCTGATATTTATTGAGAATAAGATCTAAAAATATATGTAAAAATCTTTGTTTCATGTCTAACATCATGACGTGAATATCGTGGCACACAGACCCATCTTTAGGTTTGGCCCGATAGATCAAACAAACAGACAAGGGTTTACTATGAGCGAAAAACTAAAAGAAACCATTAGCCCTTTTCAGCAGGGACACTGATGGCAAATGGAAGACCTGGCACCACCTGCCCCCCATTGAAAACGATATAGATGACGCAAATGAGTAAAGCAGCTTCTGGTAAAAATTCTTTGTACCTGGCCGGCTTATCGGCAAACAATGATGTTGTATTTTTGCCTTTTATGTGAAACACATCAACATTTTGACCACGGCTGATATCCTGAATCTCGGCAAACGTTGCTAAAGTAAATCATTGTGTTGATCACGGCCGGTGAAACACATCGTCTTTCGCATGCGTCCGTGTACAAGCAAATCGTTTGTTGCAGGTTAATTGGAAAAATGTAATTTTTGAAATAAACCAAAATCAAGAAGTGACTTAAATCAAGTCAACTACTCATCATTCTGTTTCGTCAAGCTAAGAGATTCTGGCCTACTAAGAAATAAGGCTTAGAGCCTTTCAATACATGGGTTGCACGAATACCCAAATACTTTCTTTGCATCAGAAATTATTTGCTGGCTCCTCCCTCCACATTCGTCTAGTTCAATGCAGCCACCAGCAAATCGCTTTTTCAAACACCCATAGCTTAGCAGTGGAATTTCCCGTACTTTTGTTGTTTTGAAAAAAGAGCAACAAACACATTATACCGCTTATGGTGAGGGTATCGCTTGTTTTGAAAAAGCGGTTGGCCGCATTAAAACTACAAGAATGTAGAGGGAAGAACCAGCAGATGAAAAAGGACGGGCTTGCCTGAAAAAGAAAAGCACACATTCGATTCCAGACTAACAAATATCGAGGTCAGTCACGCCCGACGTAACAAGCAGCGTGAGACCAGTCAACCGTATCTTCTTCAACTTGATCTTATCGTTTTTTTGAAGCGTAACAGCTGTAGGAGACAAGTGCTTCAGAAACGCTCCTTAAAATGCTCTGCTTTTTGCAAAACTTGTTGANCGTGTTGTTGGCTGCAGTTGTGTTCGCTGCAACCAGCCTTTTCGTACCGATTGACATACCTCAGTGAATGGCAATTAGAACAATTGGTCAATGATATGTCCTATAGAATGCAACAAGTACAAAGAAAACTGCTACTCAAATAATGTTCCCATATGGTGGAAAATTTGAAAAAACAAAAGCAAAATCGTAAAATTAGCGATAACCATTGCTTGTCTTGATATTTTTGCTGGCAAAGGTAGATATAACTATTCTAATTGCTGTTGTTTTTGTATATTTTATTACTTATCTTTCTATAAGTCCCAGACAGGAAAACCATGGAAAATTTATCAATAATTTCAGTTTCTCTCAAATTTTCTAGCACCTAAAAGTAAAACCTTTATCTATCTTAGCAATCTCTCTGAAGGGTAAGTAGTAAATGTTGACTTGAACGATATCTCCGGATTGGGAATTTTGCGATGTGCCTCTGATAAGATCAACAAACAGAAACACTCTCACCACCTGAGGAGGCAACAAACGTATCAGGAACAAACCGTGTTTACATTGAGGTGTCCATTTTCCATGCTCACTTAGCGAGTGAACGCAGCCAGTTTGGGGCGGTTTGTCTGGCCATGGTTTCAAAAACTTGTTCAAAAGGACGAATGCCCGACTTGAAACGGAGCTGATCCCTATTCCTATCATGAAAAAGAGTCATCTTTCGTAAACGGATCAGCAAAAAATCTCCTTCAAAACGAATATTCACTTTTGCCCCTCTTCGAGAATCACGCGGTGGATTTGTGGGATTTTTCCTTCAAAACAACACTTTCAAATATGTCGTAGATAATTTTTGACATACTTCAAATTGTTGTTATTTGAGTGGATGTTGCTGACAGTAAACAATAGTTCATCAAAATATCTACGCATAAATTGTTGAAATGTTCAACAAAAAAATCAATTTTGTTAACTTTCCGAACTTACCTGTGCTATTCTGCTGCTATTCTTGTGTTGATAATATTTTAATGAATTGTCTAAAACTTCATCATTTTTGCGATATTGGTTCTTTAAAATCAAGAAAAGCAAATTTTCCAATTTTCTAGTTTTCAATTCCGCGTGCAGATTTTCCCAACGCTCACATATGCTCAGTTTTGCATTTGCACCAATAAGTTCAGTAGAAATAATAGGCATTCGTTCACTGACAATCGTAATACTCATTGAAATCAAAGGAGCTTTTGTTTTCGCTGCGACTCGTAACTCTCCTATGAAAATTCATAGAATAAAAAATAAACAAAAGATCCAACTAACCTTGTTTATTTGAAGCTTGTGGCCGGCCAAGTTGCAAGTTCTCATCGTAAAACAAGAAACTTTAGACGCAGTTCACAATACTCTGGTGCCCATTTTTTAACACGTATGATAACTGTGCAGATAAGGAATTGCACATTTTCAAAAATCAAATATGAAACAACATCGAATCTGTCGCAGTTTGCAACAGCATTCTTTACTTTTATACAATCAAGTTATCACGTCCGTAACTTCCACACCACAGATTGCGAAAAATAATGACCAGACTCAAAATACTTTTTCCATCCTCCTACTTTTACAAATTAATGTGTAAATAAATATTCATATCATTTTAATTGCTACAAACGCTTTTGGTAAATATCTTTTTGCTACTAGTGTAAGGAATGTTGCAAAAAGAAGGAAAACCTACAACTGGAAATCGTTTAAAGCATGTTTCTCTTAAACTAATTTCAAAACCTGATGAAGGTTGCTCCAGTACGAGCAACGTTTATTAAAAAGCATGACAAGTATGTTGGCAGAGCGAAATGATAAATTTTGGAAAAAAAAGAAAGTGTCATTATTGGCGTTGCAAACATTGTGTCACCATACATTGTTTGTTTAAAGTCCCTTCGAGTGCTCTGTCCTACTGTAGTTTGAAGACCACGTGTTTCTGTTAGCCATGTGGTAAGATCAAGACCAACCAACCCCTGCTTTTCAAAGTGTCAGGTGTGATTAAGAGGCAAAGCAGCGAACGCTCTTATCTTTGGTCAATAATTGTACAGCAGTCCAAATTTAAAAGCGTTTCCAAAGCCAACCAGATAGTTATTCCAAACTTACCAAGAAAGACAAAGATGTTTTTAATATATACAGCAATCAATTTAAGGTATATCTTCAGTATAGTCCCTAAATTAAGTTCATATATGCTAGATTGTCCCAGAAAAATAATTGCCTACAATTATTGGCTAGTTTTGATTTCACATAAACAACTGATATAACCTTCATAAAAGTACGGACATTTTTCTGTGCGCCTTTCATGTAAGCAGCAATGGCTTGTAATGTCACACCGTGATCAAAAGATTTTGCATTAATCTAACTATGAAGCCAAACCTAGTGTTTGTAGTTGTGAAGATAATAGACGTAACCATTTGCTCACTTAGCAGTCGACAAAATGAAATGTTTGCTGTCAGCCACGGCAATGTTGTTTTTATGTTTCCTTTGCTTTTGTCCAATAATACAATTAGAACAATGCATCGGTTTCTTCATTTGCGCCGACAAGAGGCTGCCAAGCACTCCCATTATTCATCCATTAGTCATTATGATGTGAAGAGGGCGACAGTGCACCTGTTCAAATCCAGCGAAAGCAGTAGTTCCACTTCGTGCCTTTCAGGAAGCGCCATTTTGTCGCCACCACGTGATAATTTCTTTCCCCGCGTTCCAGTCATCCACAGGCCGCAGTTTTAACCATTCGATGTTTGCTGGTGTGTCATCAGTTTTTCTTGGTTTGAGCTAACCATTTTTTATTTTAAACGTGTCTAGTTATTATGATCACGCTACAAATAGATTCAATCAAAGTGCTATTACTTTTTATCATACTTTGCGGCTTACGCTCTTTTGATCTTCTAATTTTGAGTGAATACGTGGGTAAAAAATAAGATGCATTTTATGCAAAATAAAATAAAACCCCAAACAACGCAAATACCTACAAAGCTCTTGATTAACTTGCGCACGTGTTTGCACATCAGCAAACACATTTATTAAAGTTGTCTTGTAATCTGTTGACAGGCTCCGGACTTAACCAGCAAAACCAGGTCAGCAGTTTGCAAAGAGGTTTGTACTGACGGCTTAAAAATGTTACAACATGTTAGAACAACAAGCGACACATTTACGAAAGGTATGACACACATTCAAGAAGCACAATCATCAAAACAAAATAAAAACTGATAAGTTTTACNCTCCTCGGCTTTGCAGCACTTGCATCTTAAGCCAGCAATTTATAAACATTTTCGTACGTTTTCTTCTAACACAAGTACGTAAATCATGAACTTGACAATACTTGACAAAAAATAGAAGGAAAAAATTAGAGTCAAATCAAGACTTATAAAAATAGATATTTTAATTTAACATACAATAGCGTGAAATTTATCACGGATCGAAACCCTTGTCTGGGGATATCAAACGTACGAATGTGAAAAAGTTATCTCAATCAGGAAATAGAAGCTTCGTACAAAACCTGCTCTATTAAAAATCAACTGTGGGAAATTTAGAATGAAAATATAATAGCAACCAATAGCTCTTAAAGCATATTCACTTTTCTCCGGGATCAGTGTGTATACAATTGACTCTTAACGCAGTAATGTGAAGTTAATAGTTCAACATCGTCGCTACGTCACCGCTAAAAGACAAACTTATGCGCGGCCTGTTAAGAAAAGTCTATGGTAAGCAAATGCATTTTGTTCGTGAAGAACTCAGTTTTGGGACAGATTTTACTGTATATGCAATTGATCCTTAAGCCTGCATTTTCGTTTTTTTCTTTTGATACTTCATTCGGCGACTTTCGTTATGACTTTTAACTTATTTATACATCACAGTTTTGTATACCAAACCCAAGACAACATATGTTCAAAGTAAAATCTGCTTTTAACCATTCTTTCAAAATCATTTATTTTTTCTACAGTTTCCTGTTCGCGAATGCCTTGCAAGTAGTAATGTTAAATAGCAACCACACATGCAGCTTTTATACCAAATAAAAAATTAGCATTTCTGTGTTGCAGTGCCAAGACATAACCGTATTTTTTAGACCTTATGACAATGCGTGTATGACTGTTGCTCATCGAACAACTTTCATAAAAAACGACACTTTCATGAAGTTAAATTCGTGCCAAATTAAATTGGTGGTAAAGTAGTAAGCTGAAGAAGTAGGTTACAAAATCCAAGTGAAAAGCTAGTCGCATTTCAAAAATGATGGTTGAAAGCATGAGAAATACTGTAGAAAAAGTAAAAAAAAATATCTTCAAACAAAATACCAACATAAATTTCAGCGTGTTTGTAGACGCCGGAATGCTTTCTTCAGGGACAAGAAGAAAAAGTACATCCAAGAAAAATCAATGCATAGTTTTGTTACTACGCAACGAGCTAAAACGCGGCCACAGTCATGAACACTGAGCGAGTGTCTCTTGGCACAGGCTTTAAACTTTATTGCAGCAAGCCATTTTGCAGCAATGATTCAAAACCACGTAGCCAAACAGATACTTCAAATATTAGCAATGGCTGCTACTGTATCGGGTCGGCACTCGCGCCACGAGCAATTGCAGAAACGAAAAGGTTTTTACTCCACATTGAAAGTTTTATATTTTATCCTAAACAACATTGCTTAGAAATGAATTCTGCTGATGATCAATTTCAACCTTTTTTCACCTAAAGTGTTTTCACGTTTTTGGCTAAAGATTGAATCCTATGAATACCATTTCAAACACAGCGGGCGTTGGACACATGTGTGAAAGCGAACAAAAGATTATCAACTAATCTTGCAAATGTTTTTTCCAACCCCCTTATCGTTTAAATGCTTCAGACAACTTCAACCTAATCAGTGTGTTCATTATTTTATCTAAAGCAGTGATTCTCAACGTGGTCCAGGTGGGCCACGTGGTCCCCAGAGAGTTCCATAAATTCTTGATAAAACGTTCCTGGAAATTGTAACCTTTACTGCACAACAAATTATTTAGGACAAAGTGATCCATCGGATATTTTTGAAAAGATTGTCCCCGGGAAAACGAGGTTGAGAACCACTGATTGAAAACGACTGAATCGATTTTCTCGTTATTTGTGCTGCTTTCCCGCAAAAGGAGGGATATATATGGCGAGATGCAGGCATTGTGCTTTTTGTGTTTGTTTATTTATAGCTTTTATTAGCGCTGATGTGCTTACTTTTGAAGTAGATTTTCAAAGTTTTTTTTACATTGTTTATTTGACAGAATCAATCAAGTTTATCGTCAATTTTGCCCGTGTCTACATAAAATTTTAAGCCTTTTTTCCCAAACTTTCAAAATGGCAAATTCGTCTAAAAGTTCGTTTTTGCCAGTTTGAATGTAACCACGCCTTTGTTCAGCCACACCTTTGTTTTTAAAGCTATCATTTACAGAAAGGTTCGTAATCTTTCTCTGTTTCAGCGGTTTAGGGGGTCAAAAAGGCGCCCCCTGCAGAAACTTTAAATTGGCGAAGACCATGCAATAACCCTGACTGAATTCATGCTTTATTCATACTTTACTTTGCGGTTACTGGCCGCATGCTGTCCAGAAGAGCCATGAATCTTGGCATTGCACCTGAAAGTATTAAACTACTGTAAAACCTCTATTTGAGCGCCACCTCTAATAGAACGCCGCAATAAAGGACGGGTTGAAAAATAGAGCGCCACCCTCTGATTGAACGCCACTTTGATGAATTCTTCTATTTTGGAAATAGTTACGGCTGAAATCTCCTTTCTACAGTGTTTCTCCAAAAATAAGACCTTCCCTAAAAATAAGACCTAGCCTGAATTTCTTGATATTGATATTGATGCGGAAAATATTGAAAATGACGAGGACGGCTTCAACAGCGACCTGTCACTTGATTTTCACCACCAGTGAATCTGTAATTACTTACCAGTAATCACCCTGCATTCGTGTCTTTTGCTAATTATGTAAATGTGTTAGATGTTTTTTCTTTTCATTAATAAATTTTATCTCAAAATTCTGACCAGCTAGTCGAAAA
>JGI24158J21664_10000398_pt1 | contig 38264 bp, 21 predicted proteins | sample Ectturendosymbi3_FD_21664 | JGI IMG/M metagenome (IMG submission 21664) | reverse complement strand
AACCTTGCGGTTTTTTCGGTGCCCCGGCGTTTTTGCAATTGCTATGATTTCTTTCTCGTCTTTGAAATTCTTAACTTTCGCCAAATAAACTCAACTCAACTTAGTGTATGATTCTGTGCTGATAAAGGATTTCTTTCCTTAGATAGCTTTCTGTGACCATGTACCCCTTCAGCATTTCGACAGATCATCATGTACCCCTAGAATTTTATATGACACAATAGTTGAGCAAAATAATAAAATCCACTGAATTTTTATTGGGACTTTTAGATTTTGGAAGCAATGAAGGTGGACTCGTTTTTATGTCTCAAAGTTAATTTGTTGCGGCTGTACAATAAATGTACCTCTTCAGACAGGGAAATGTACCACTTTAGGGGTACATGTACTCAAGGTTGGGAACCCCCGATCTAGTCATTTTGATAGGCTAAAGAAAAAAATGTAAGCCGCCCTTGATTAAAAGCCGTACGAAATGATGAAAAAAACTTTATCAGCCGCGCCTCACAATTGAGTAAATACGGTACTACACGCGGTAATAAAAAAACTGCAATTTTGACGCGTGGTGAACAGCCTATAAAACATGAAAAACCCGTAAATGAGTGTTTTGACATTAAAGCGCGAGGCCCACAAAAGCTCGAGGTCCCGTTCGTTTGCCCGGTTTGCCCAATGGTTAATCTGAACCTAAGTATATTAGTAAACGCTTGTCTCTTACAGGCTGTTTTGCGGTAGAAAGTTGTAATTTTACGTCAGTGCTTTCACCAAGACCTGGTTTAAGCTATCGGTTCAGGTGTTTCCCCTACAAACCCTAAAAATTGAGTAGTAGTTGTGGGTTTTCTGTCAAATACTATTGACAATGTTCAACAAGGTGCTTAAGGCACCACAGGCTGGGATGTTGGTGTGGAAAGTTCCAAATATTGGTCAAATCGCTCAAAATTTGAGTTTGAGCCTAACATAAATTAGAATCAACCAAAGTTTTTAAACTTCTCAAAAATCAGTTTTTTCAACTGTGAAAAATACATCAAAGCTTTCAGCAACGTAATATCCAATGCATTTTGCAAGAAATGAAATGAGCAAACATTCACTGTTAAAGATTGTCTGGGAATAGTATAACGCCCTATCAATTAGAGCTCGGGTTCACTCAAGGTTGTTTTGTTGCCAGGACAAAGTTACGTTTGTCACAGATGCATTGTCATGTTTTTTCCCCAAACTCGTTTGAACTCATTTGAACCCCGTTTGAACCCCAAAACTCGCGACACTAATTCGTGGCTGCCACTGCTCAAGCCGCTTTTTGAAAAGGTATAAATTAAAAAACTGAGTAAGGGAATGCAGTATGTACTTTATGATTTGAATTACCGCATAAAATACTTTTAGCAGTGCAGTTTGAAACCCTGAAGCGACTGCATGTGGTCCTACCTACAACACTGAAGCGACTCTTTGCTAAAGTAAAACTCCTTAGAAAAAAACTTAGAATATATCCTTAGAATAAATTTCCTAATGCCACTTACGCGCCCTGGATCGTGAATACATCGGTCTTTCCAAAACGAATATCATTGCTTGAAACTCTGCAATATACTTCATGTGGTTTTGTTTACACAGGTTTGCACCATTAGTTTCCCTAGTAAGAGCAAAATCCGTACTGTATTTCTGTTTGCTGATTTCTGTATAATCGGTGAAGGTTAGTTTGGTAACCTTATGACTGTGATGGGGAACTCTGGCCTTTGCGGCCAAAGCGATGATCCTTCATGGTTCTGTGCAAATAACTGCGTAGCCTACTTCAGAAAGGTGCTACAAAGTCAAAACAAATACCTCTTTTACTCTAGAAAAGACTCTTGCAATAAAAGGACCAGAGAAAGCCTGGGAGAAAACGCTCCACTCTGACGGGAGAAATAAGAGCATAAATGACCCACTGCGATGCACGAGAGAAACCAATAAAGACCGCAATTACAATAATTTTTCCGTTATTGTCATATGATGCATTCTTATTATGCATGACCGTTGTATTCATAACTGCAGTGCAGCAGAAATAGCTAAAATGTTCTGAAATTTTCTGGAAGTTTTGTCCCTGCCCGGACTTTAGGATCAATTATTTTAGGGGCTTGAGCAGTGGTGCCACGAGTGTTTTGCGCACTGCTGGACAAGGTCTTTTTTGGTGCTTTCAACAATGGAAAGAAGTTGTGCAGTTGTCACACCAGAGTTGGCACTTTGGCGCCACCCAAACGTTGCGCGCGGAACACATGGCCTCGACTGACCTCCTTTCGTGATAACAGTGAGTTTGCATGAGGTGGAAAAATGAGACAAACCAGTTGCAGCTCTGAAGCTCAGTCGGACTGATGTTCTAAGAACGCCTCATAGCTTGCACAGAAATCAAAGTTAACGTGGAATCTCGCGCAGAACACCGAATCAATATTTCGTGATAAACACCAGACGAGCTTATTCTGCTTGAAGTATCAGTATCTCTGTACTTCAAGGCAACAACAACCGAAGTGAATCCTATGCTTTTTGCAAAAGCTTCTTGTTTTTGATCTGCCATTGAAACATTTGATATCATCACTTGAAATGACGGCTACTACACTAGCGCAATACATTGGATAGCGGTCCAGTTGGGCAAAAGGACTATTTTCTTATACAGGGCATCGCAAAAGTTATTACTGACACCATAGTCCAACTTCAATTAGTGAGTAAAAGCAATTCTATTTCTAGTTTAGTCTCATTCAATATGTAAAAAGACACAAGCCATTGTAACGGCGATAGGAGTGAGTATAACCATGTTTGAGTTCACTATTCATGATGGGCTGCTGTTAAGTGAGTGTTCTTTGTTTCGTTTTATCACGAGTTGGTCCTCAGATACAGACGTATTTTCAGCAATTTATTTGCAGAGTCATTTAACTTTCTGCACCAAATTTTCTGCTTATGTGGCTGCCATTTACTATTATCCTGTTTTCCACGTACTGAGAAGTCTGCGAATGAGACAGTTCATTGAAGACAATCTAACCACAACATCGTTATCAAGACTCTTCGCTGAGCGTCGATGTTGAGCTCTGACTTATAAAGCTTCATGATTTCCATCTGCAATGTGCTGATATATCCTAAACATGCTCTAGTGTCTGGGAAGAGGTACTATTTGTTGCTCTGTGTAAACAAAACCTTGGTTTTATGTCGTAGTTACCTTTTGACTTCTCTCAATGTTGTCGGGTTTTGTATGATGTTAACGTAGACTTGCTATGTTAGTAAGTTTATTGTGTTGCGATAGAGCATAGCAACGCGGAAGCAAATACTGTTAGAATGCACTCTCAACCAGGACGCCAAAAGAACCTAAAGTTGTCTAGTCGAGGCGCCCCCAAACTTTGTTAAATCAAATGTAGTTGGTGTCACAGTGCATAAACACATGATAAGCGTAGCAACGCAAAAATACACTGTACAAAAGCACACAGTTGACTATTGTTACGTAAGGTTTTGGTCTATGGTGTTACTTCCGATACTTCGGCTTGTTTAAAGCCCGTGACCAGTCGCAATTATCCACAGACCTAAATTGTGACTGTCAGTTTATTCTTACAAGCACGTTATATCACCTCCGCATCCTGTGTGGTGTAGCCTACAGCACTGTTATTTTTGTTTGTTATGTCACTGTAGACTTGATAGTTTCTATTGCTTATTTCAGGGATCACCAGCGTGGCGCCTGCGGGCACCTGGTCGCCCGCAAGGACCGTGTAGGTCGCCCGCAGGCTTGTTCCAAAAATAACATTAGCATGACCAATGTCTTCACATTAACGAATGTCCATACTAAAATAATTGAAAGTAAATTGAGCAAGTTTTCTTATTTCAGAAGTGTGTATCGAACAAGTAGCCCTTCCCATTAATCAATACACAAGAAGTAGCTCGCAGTTTCAAAAAGGTTGGTGACCGCTGGCTTATTTGTTCCTGCTGTGCCCTATTCTTATCCCATGTAAAGTGGGTTGCAGGTATCAGTTTTTGATGGTCGGCTTTACTATGAGGGGCTTTAAGCGTAAACAAGTGAAAATTAAATCCAAAGCCTGCACAAGCTGCTTCAAAATTTGTCAGTATGCTGACAAACCTGACTTAATGAATGACAAATAAACAGTTGTAAAAAATTCAGGCATGTTGCAAACTTTTACTGCGCTGAGCAGCGGTCATAAGAAGATGGGATGCTGGAAGGTGCGAAGGCAATTACACCTGACCTGTGGCACCCCGCTACCTCCGACGATAGCCCTCACTAGCTATCAACTTCAGTAAATCATAAGGCCTTCTTTTGGTTAATCTCAATGAACTTTGGTAAGTGTCCTTTTCTTTATACCTTGTGCCAACTGTGTATACTCAGGTTGTTCTCATCCAGTGCCGGATTAACAATAGTAGCAGATGTAGCAATTGCTACGGGTCCCTCGTTTTTGGAAGCCCCGAGGTCCTTTTTGTGAAATTTGTTGTTTGTTATATGGAAGGGTGGAAATTAAAATTTAGGTTCTCGAGGCAAATTCTTAAAAAGGGGACCCTGTATTTTACACATGGTATACAGAAACGTTATTCGCTGGAAGAAAGTAAAATTTTTCATTTAGTCTGGGATTTGCTTCTGTGTGAAGGTGTAGTTCACACTATAAATTGTTTGAAGTCATTTGATTTTTAATTGTTCTTTGATAACATATTAAAGTTGTTGAGGGGTCGCACATAATTTTGCTTTATTTTGACAAACATATGACTTGCTTCAAAGCTTATTAAATGTGGGTCTAGCGTGATAAATAAGCTTGTTTACAAAAGATTACAAAAACTAAATATAAAAGGGGGCCCGAGGTAACCGCCTCATTCGCCACCCCTAAAATCCACACCTGATTATTTAAATCGAATTAAAAAAAACTCATTGGCAGCCCTGGATTTGGCATCTAGTCACTGGCCTCTGGGTAGTGTACTTGGCGTCTTCTTTTACAAATTTACGAAATGATTAGTGCGCTTATTTATCTCTCATGATAACCAACTGCAGTGGAGAACGGTCATTTCCTAAACTTAAGATGGAAGAATGAACAAAGGAACACCATTGGACAAAATAAGCTGATCATCCTGATTCTAAAGAGTAAGAGCATGAACTTTTAGATAAAATATACACTAGGAGTACCATAAACAAATTCGCTATAGGAAAATCTAGAAAATACAATATTTTAAGCAGTAGGTTTGCTGCTCTTGACAATCGACTTCGACACATGCTGAGACTACATTGTTTAGATACAGCAATGATCAAATTTCTTGATGAGCCTGGAAGCATCAATTACTGCCTTTGTTCTGTACTTGTGAGCTGTACAGCACTGCTTAGTAAAAAGATACGTATACACGTTTTTGGTAAAAAAGATATGTAGCCCATAATATCTCCCAGCTGCTATTTAAGATCAGGTTTTTCGTAGTAACGAAAATTAATATGCCTAATCGCATTCACGTGGATGCCCACAGAATTTATGATTTAACAGTTTTCACTTGTTCAAGTGCGTTTTCAATCAAGGGCTCCGGGCTGTTGATGTGCTACGGGCTCCGCGCTACCTTAATCCGGCACTGTTCTCACCGCATTGCTTGAGAATGATTGAACCCCATTAATTGCAAATTTTGCAGTTGTTGAAAAGTTGCCATGAAATTTTAATATCTTACCTGATACAGTCCAACGTTTCCCAACCCGAGTCCGCGGAAGGCTCTGGATGATACCGCAACCACATTGACTGTTGTAAACAATTTGAGTCAATTTCATACAATAAGGGCCGGCCCTAGCCAGTAACGGATTTACGCACAGGCCAAATGGGCCATGGCCTAGGGCCCCACGTTTTGGGGGCCCCGCGCAACTCTTTCCTATGACGACTTAAAATTAACTAAAAATTTGCGAAACTGCACAGAGGCATAACTTCACAATTTACCTTGAAACGATTGGAATGCTAATATCTACTAAGAACACGACAATATTGTGCCTCTGGGCATACTTCCACGCTTTTCAGACACACGGTCAAATAGGTCACACCTGCGTGGGGCCCCTAAAAGTAAGATGGCTTAGGGCCCCGTGCTCCTTAAATCTGTCCATGGCCCTAGCAGGTGCGGGGCCTAATGGAAGACATAGGCGCGCCGCCCCTCTGAGTAGTGGTGTTATGGCGTCATTGTGCTCAGTCAACCGTGCTACGACCTTTTTTGATGAGGTGTTTTAGCAAAATTGTCTAAATGAATATCACAAAAACGGTAAATTATAGAGTTGATCTTTATGTACTGTACCCATGTATAGTACATGATAAACAATTTCTTTTATTTGGAGGAACGTGGGCATAGCTCGTCCATGATTATAACTAATAGCATGCTGCTGTGGTGGACATTAATATAGTGTATCCCTATTACTTGCCACTTGTAATTAAACCGAAAGTTGTTAAAGGAAGCTCTGCAATGGAGATCTGGGCGGCGAGAGCAAGTGCAGAGTTATGTCAATCAAGGCGAACTGACAGGAGCATTGTACTTGCAATGCGATTGCTTAACTCTTGTTGAATGGTGCTTTCGTTCAAGGAACGGCTGACTTGGAGAAATCCAACTGATAACTCTTCTCGCTTTTGGCTTTTCGTAACCGCAAGCGCAGCCGCTTTCTTGTATGAAGGCAACGTCTGGGCGTATGATCAGCTATCCCTTTTATTTTGCAATACACGAAAAAACAAGACTTCACAAGAGAGCAAACCATGCATCTGCCCAATTTTTCTTAAAAGCCCAATTTTATAGTTATTCTTAATGCATGGATTCGGATACCAATGCACATTGTTCCTTATGAATTAGAAATGTAATGTACAAAGATTTTACTTCACGTCACAAATGTAGAGACAACTTACCAAACGCAGTAGATAATGCGCTTGGGTGTTTGATGAAATAGAAGCATAAAGCCGCCTGATACAATGATAAACAGTAACGATTGTGCTGGAATCTGGATGTCATTCACAATTTTTGTCTTGCGTACTTAAGCTTAGGGGTGTAGTGGGTGGGAACGCGTTCCCATACTTTTTTGCACTAGTAACTGTACTTGAAGATGTGGGATCTAAACGATTACATTAAAACATGGCTGCAATNTNACAGATGTGTTAGCGACACGCAGATTCGTACTGCTAGTCAAAAGCCTACAGTGAAACAGGAAGATCCAGTGTAGAAGTTCTTGTAGGCAAATGCTCACTTTATTCGAACTGTTTGGTCCAGCCTTCCTGTTTATTTGGTGTGGGAATGGCGTTTCCACAACTCGTTTTTTAGCACTACACACCTGGGTAAGCTGCAGTGCAGCTTTAAGTGCCTTTTATGTTTATACAATTAGACTTTGAAGTGATGTTTTTTCTACCTATTTACTCTCGCAAACAGGCAAGTCAAAACGAAAGTTTAGTGGAGCGGAAAATGACAAAAGTATGTACTTGCACGACCGACAAATAACGTGGAACAATTTTGTGGACAAAAGGAAATAGGCAAACTTAAGTGCGAACACTTCACAAAATTTGCGCTGGTTTGCATGAGAAACCGAAAGATTTTTCGAGAATTGAACAACGTTGCGTTAACATAACTGCCAGTCTGCCATCAAAGTTAATACGACAGACAATCTTCTTGACCTGCTCATTGCGAGTTGAATCACTACACAGTACACACCTTCTTTGCAATGGCTGCAGCTCTACTGCAGTCTTAACTGGCACTACTAACAACCAAATGCCATCCATGAAGAGCGGGACATGGTGGAGCGCAGATATAATGTCCTAGCATGAGAATTGAGCACGTTTGACAAGTTCGTATGATCAGAGAAATTCACCGCTCCTTCTAAAGTGCGCATTATTTGCTAACAATGAGATTTATATAAGCCGTTTCTACTGAACTCCCGAGGGTAAGGGGCATCTGGTAAAAATGAGCAAAAATGAACAACCAATGCAGCTGCATCGGCTTAAGGCCGGCATTGCATACAATGGAAGGTTTTGTTCATACAGCATCTTTTAGGGGCTAGGCAAACTTTCGCGTGAGAATTTTCACTGTTCCACATGGCATTTATACTTTTCGATGCGTTGCAGTCAGTCGCTAAGCGTAAATTTGTCATGTAAACCGCGGTCAGCTTTTCCCGTCAGAATTTATCATGGCTAAATGAAAGCAGACATTTGCAAATAACGAAAACTACTTAACTCTGGGATTTACTTCAGTCGAGGTATACGATGAAATCTGGCAGTGCGTGTATGCTAAGAAGTCACCTCTTTGAAGAAGCTAAACTACGTCAGCATCTTGCGTCAAAACATGTAAAATATTGACGAAAACCTTGCGTTTTTTAGGAGAAAGAACATCAGGTAAAGCGAAGATGTTCTGATTGCCCATTTCCTACTCCTGCTTACTCCTGAGGAGTAGCTTACTCCTGTAGCAACGCGGCACGGTAGAAATTGATGAAGAGGTAGAAATTGATTTGCGTTGCATTAGCCAAATCTTTCTGTAACACGTTACTACATTGCTTTCCGAGTTGTATACACACATCCTTTTAACAATTGCAACAAAATATTTAACTGGGTGCGAAGCAGTGGTGTAACTAGAGGTTTGAGTCAGGGGGGCAAAGCTTGGCTGAAGGGAGCCCGCTGGTCAATGTAGGGGGCCACTACCCAACACTCCAAAAAAGTTAAGAAATGATAGTACATCTGGATGTCGTGGATGTCTACAATAGCTAAAAAAAACAGAAAACACCCCGAAAAACGCAAAAACACAACAACCTAAAGAATGCGAAATATCAAAATGTCAACTAAAGGAGCCCAGTTTTTACATTTAGCTTGCCAGGGGGGCGCCTCGCCCCTTTCCCCCATCAGTTACGCCACTGGTGTCCTTTGAGGTGCCAGCGCTATATACGAGTAATCATTGTGAAATGGATTGCATTGCTGCACAGCTGATTGAGCTGCAAAGTCGACAGCTGTGGATAGACAAGATCACAAATGTTTCTCTGATTTAATTTTTGGCGAATATTTAGTCAATGGGACCAAATCTCTCTGATCTGTGTCGGGAGCTGACGAAAGCTCTTTTTCCTTTACTAACCGCATACCTTTGTGAAGCTGGTTTGTCAAGACTAGCTATGGTGAAGCTAAATACCGAAACCAACTTCAATCGGAAGACCACATCAGGTGTGCGTTGATGACCATATGCTCTAATTTCGTCAAACAAGCGCAGGGACAAGGTTCTCATTGAAATTTGTGAATGTGGGCGATAAATAAACCAGATTCGCTAAAATTAGTCTTTGTTTTATTCTTGTATTCTTTTTTGAGACCAATTTATACTGGTCCGAAAATAGTCCCTGTCTGAAAAAGGTTGGGAAATACTGTGATACACACATGATAATCAATTTATTCGCAGAAGCATCCTTTGATCACCATGTTAAACACTCCGTGAGATGAGCAAGCACATAATTTAATGCGCTTCCAGCAGAACACGTTGTAATATCAAAATATTTGGTCAGAGATTGTTGTAGGTGCTTCGGCATCCGTTCATTTTTCACACTCAGCGCGGACGTTTTCACAAACAGCACCTATAAAAGTATGCTAACAGAAACAGCCCGTGCTTTTTGCATGTTATAAAGCATGCGCGGTTTTCTGTTTGGGTTTTCAACCGCCTGCAAAGCAACTGCATATACAAGTAGCCCTACGCATTGGAAATGAGAGGATAAATTTGGACTGAAACTCAAACTTCGTGTTTGTGAAAAAATTTCATTCCAGTTTTGTGTCTCGTTAAGTCCAGGTCAGAATAGATTGTGCATCAGGTACGTAGATGAAAGCATTCCCATGTGGAACGAATGGACTAGACCTACCATCGTTTCTGCAGTGCGGTCGAATCTTGCTGTCAACTTGTTAGATGGACATGGGCATTGTGTCACTGTAGAAGGCTGTTTCCACAGAATAAGTTACTCTTTGCGTAACTGCCTTTATCATTTTGTATCTAAAAATTTTCTTTGAAGTCCTACATCTCAGCAAGTTGCCACGATCTTCTAATTCTATTCAAAGGAAAAGTAGTGTTTATCGAATGGAATCCTTTCCCAGCAAAGAATCAGACGCTAAGACCTTACATCAAGGGCGTAGCGTCCATGAATGCAAGGTATGCAGTTCATGCCTTACTTTCAGTGAACAAAATTTCATTACTTCAGAATTTTAATTAGATTTTAAATCACAAATCAGACATAAAATAAAAAACAACTTCTCGCAAGTCTGCGCAGTTAAAGCTTTCTTACAATTCAATTTGTTTTCATAAAATAGCTTTTCAATCGTGTTTGGTTTTGCTATTGATTTTAGTAAAAAAAATTGGGGAAACACGCATGCAAAATGGGCGATTGAATGCGTGTTTCAAAAAAATTGTTTGAAGATAATTAAGTTTTTGGAAACAATATGCAAAACGGATGAAGCTGCCCAACCTATGTTGCTAGTGTGTTTTAGTGCGAAATCCAGTCTATTGATCTCATGTGGTTTCATAACGGCAAAATTACCTTTCGTAAACACTGCAAAATTGCCATTGAAATCAAGGCATGCACATTTCAGTTTTGCTTACGCTTCTTTTGACCAGTGTTGCCACTGCTGTTTTTTTTCACTAGATCTGGGGTTTTTCTGTTTTATCTGGGGTTCTGGTGTTTTTATTGAAAATCTGGGTTTTTTTGACTCCGGTCAAATTTTAGAAATTTCTGTTGTATTACTGTATTTTCCATTCAAGAATACAGTAGTTACTAGTTTCACAGGCGTAAACCGTAATGTGCGGAGTCCGTAGCCAGCACAGTTGAGTAGGGCTAGGCTTAACCAAATTGTTTGAAATTTAATGTTCTACAGATTAAGCACTGACTATGTAGGCATAGGTCAGCACTCTGATCTATCGCTGATGCGTCGAAGGCTGCTTGTGCATGATTTTGGAATGCTTTTTTGTTATGAATGAAGATGCTGTGGTTGAGAATCTGTTCATTGTTTTAACTGGCGCATTGTGATAGGTATGAATGTAAAATTTTGAATGTTAAATTAGTTGTAAAATATTACAATTGATGCAATGATTAGGGTGAAAAGAAAACTGTAAGACATTGAATGTATCAAGTACAGTACAAGTTTCATTTGTGCATCTAAGTGAAAGTAAAAAAACAATAAACGTTTTTTTAGAAAAGATCTAACTAACTTTTTATGTTACTTCGTGCATTTGATTTGCTGCTAGTTTACTTGCAAATTGTCAGTATATTTAAAAATAGAATTGAACTTGTTAAAAATTTGGTGCAAATAATGCATATTACCTTAAATGTTATGTGCAAATACCGCTAGCGTACATTTCAAGATTGGTTTGACTTCTTTTAACATTTTGTATGTCTGTTTTTTTATTATTTTCTGTGTTTTTTTCAAGGTAAATTCTGTTTTTTTTCTTAGTAACAGAGTGGCAACACTGCCTTTGACGCAATCGACCTGGACACCAGTGTTGAACATGATTCGACTGGGAATGTGGAAGCAGTTCATCAAATAAGTTTATTGCTGGATGTGTCAATTTTTTCTAACAAAGGTACTTCAGTCTAGATCAGCACAATGCAGACATGACAATGTGAATAACTTGCAGAGCACAGGTGCTGGTTGCCATGATAAGACTGTTTCACATTTTACAGGTTTTGTACCTCACACATTTGGACAAACCAGGTTGTGCTGCTGGACAATCAAAAAAGTATGCCTAATACTAGGCTTTCAACTACAGCTTTGAAAATATATTTTGGTCATAGGTTACGTCATAATTGCCTGTTTTGGGAAGTTTGGCAAATTGTTTGAAATTTTGCAAATTGTGTCTTTTATTATGTGCAAGCTTTGAGAATTGACTGTTGATATTACCACAGATGTGTACCATAACCATAATAAAAATGTGTATTTTTTCATCTTCTGCTTCCTAAGTTTTGTGCAATTTTCCTCCTGAACTGAATGCTACAATGCTGCCAGTATTTGCGAAGACAAATGTCATGTGATGTAATTGTATTGCATTAGTTTGTAAGTCTTTCCACCTCTGGGCTAACCTAAACTGTTTTTTGTTGTGAGAGTGCAACCATTCAAGGTGTACAAATGCAAATTGATAAGTAGCCTACTGTTATTTGAGTTGTGAGCCTGAACCTTTCATCTGTGCATAAATCCGAAATGCTTGCGGTGTTTCTGTGCTTGTATACTTCTTATGTTTTAATCTCCTCATGGTGAATGTTACTGTGTGAACAATTTGTCTTTAGAAAAATGTTCATTTCCACTAAAGTTTATACAATTTAACTATCTTAGTAAGTGCTGTGGTGGTTACTTCCTGGTAACTTGCTGTTCTGCTGTCAGTGCCATGGTACACCTAGATTTAGCCATAATATACTTAACACCTTGTAACGTATCAGTGAAACTCCAGAACAAGAGTTAAGAAATATGGTTATTAACCCGCTGCTTGACTGTGTGGTTATCACAGTGAATGACATGAAAAGCATAAAAGCAATTAAAGAGGAGGATAACATCCTTTTCGGTAAGGGGTTTCTTTAGAATTAAGCTTGTTGAAGAAATTCAAGGCAATGTTTCAGTGTTGCTTCCAACGTTTGAAGTGTTGCATTTTAAAAACTTTAATAAAGATAAAGCGCCTAGTTTAAATGCGTCCTCCGTTTAGATTGCATTCGCAATCGTTTGAATGGCAGATTGTGAACGAACAATGCCTAACCAAAACGATTTCGGTGGAAAAATGTTGACGAAGCGAAACGAATGTTACGTTCAGAAGAGTTTAGAGTTTTTTTCAGTCCCGTCGCCACGGGGGGCTATGCTGGGCTTAGCCCCCCCAAATCGAAATAGGAAACACTATAAATCATTGGAGATTTTATCAAATTTTCAATATCAAGTCCCCCCGGAACAAACGCAGTGAAGACTTCCTGGCGACGGTTCTGGTTTTTTTGAAAGCTTTCAAGCTGCTTTGCGTGGATTGATGTAATGTAGTTAGAGAAAATATCTCAAACGTGATGACTAAAAAGTTTCGAATCTGTATAATGGCAACTTCTTCGGGTAATTTGCCCCACATTCTTTACTAGAGAACTTGACCCATTTCGGAAATTCTTGAGAAAAAATTCGTCTACTAAATGTTCTGCTTCTGTAAAATGAAACGTTTACGGGATTCACGTGCATCAGAAGAAAAATCTAAAGATAGCACACCAGCGGCATGTATGTGTGAGGTAGTGTGCAACTGAGCAGAAGCGGAAAGTCGAGAAAGCATTTTATTAATAAATCCATTTTAGATTCTAATAAAAAAAATCATTGGACTTTAGCAATCTCCACAAATTTCACTGTTGTTGTTCAGAAATACTGTATGAAACTCTGTTTGGCTTATTAGTTTTCCCTCTGGAAACTGTTTATTAATAACGGCGTATAAGTATCCTGACTAATGACTGGTCTGCGACCACAGCACTTATAATGTTATATCCGATGACATCACTGGTTTATAGCGTCTGTGCGCAGTGCAAACAACGCCGTAACATGTTTTGTGCAACCAGGCATTGCCGTTTCAACAGTCCAGACGTGCAGCACTTGATGAAACATTTTCGACTTTTGCTTGAAAAACAGACTTACGGAAATGATTTTTAAGTTAATTTGAAGGGAAGAAGAAATTTTGTTTGTTTCCACGGCAAACTTTGAAGCTTTCCAGCTTTTCAAAAGCTTGATAAGGGTGTGTCAAGAAAACTGTTTTTTAGTTTCTTTCCATAAACTATTGAAGAATCCTGCTCATACTCGGTGAGAGTCATCTCGAGAAAACCGTTACTGATATGAAATATTATTTCACGAACCTTCTTGATTATTGTCTGTGCAATGTTCCACATCCTTTTCAATGATTCCACATTGCAAGTCAGTTGAGTTCACAAAACAAAAACAATCTTTAAATTGACCTTTTTAGCTTTGTAACATGCAATACGGATATTTTGTTATCCGTTATCCAAAAGCGCTATATGCTAATAAGCTAATTGGCTCCTGAGAAAATCTTAAATGCTCCTTAAAACTCTTTAAGATATTTTGAACTCGGACACTTAACTGCTACGTGAAGACATGGCAGTTTGCGCAAACAATGTCTCAGAAATATCTGTGCTTTTTTTCTAACTATTACCTACGCCGACGTTAGTATGAAATCCATCTCATGTCTCGCTGTGATGAAAGACCTATAATGTGTGGTTCACTATTGCTTAACGTAAGTACGTTAGACCACATATGTTGCACATTCCACCCAGAGCCACGGTAAAGACCACATGTAAAAATCGACAGTGAAACAAACGTTTTTGCTTTTTATAGAGATGTGCGGAAAAGTTTTGACATCAGCATATTTTCTTACGTGCTAAAAATTCGGCTTCTTTTGAAAACAGAATAAATCTGAGAAATTCAAGATTTTTACAGGCATTATAGGCGATTGTGAATCGACTACAAAAATTAGATTAAAAGAACAAAAACATTAATAGTTCCGCAAAATCGAAGTGAAAACATGTGTATGACGCTGCTCCGAATGCAAAGGCTTCATCTTAGCAGTTTCAGACTTGCCAGGCATAAAACGTTTTCATACACAGACTTGTTTCAAACTGGGCATGGTTTGCGGTGATTGTTTGGCTTGCACATCACGAAATATTGCCACGTCATTGCAGTCTGCAAGTTCTTACCAGCAGCGACATTACATGACAGCTGATCGGTTTACTCAGTTGGTTGGCGTGCACGACCAGAGTGGGTTATTTTGATCATCGTGATATTTTTTTTCGTCTATTTGTATTTGTTCTGACTGCTCGCAGCAACTCTGAAGTTAAACGCCCTTGTTTGACACCACGGTGTCATCATAAATTTCATTAGAAATCGCATACTTTGCAAGAGCTGGATGTGAAAACAAGGAAAGCACTGCCACATGAAGTGGCATGGAATTTTGGACTCCGCTCATTGTTTGTCTCACTCAATCGTTGCGAATTCGAGTGACCTGAAAGTCGTCACTGTACTTCAATTTCTTGTCTTGTAAAGCTACAGCAGACACGAAGTTTTACCGGATGGACACTTTATCTTTTCGGAATGAAAGTAAAACCACAAAGAGAATAAATGCTGACAATGCGGTCTCTGACTTCGCTTAAAAGTACGTTCGAAAAACACTAAAAATTATATCCTTAAAATGCAAATCAACAAAATAAATAAAGCATGTTGCGGCAAATCCATAAAATAATGTTTGTTGGGATTCAATCAATTGCTTCATCCCAGTTCTAGAGTATTCCACTGCTCTTCTTTTCTGAAAGCATGGGTCGGAGCAAAGTTGCAGTAAAGCTACTTTTTCTGATAAAATTTAGCGATCTCGTTTACAGCTCGCTCAGCAAAATGTTTTATGGTGAACGTGTGAACGCAGTCTATTTTACGGGGAGTTGCAAAACGTCTCAGGAAAACTAATAACCAGAAAGCTACAATAAAATAACCTAAGGAATGAGCAAAACACCGCCGATGTTTGGGCATGAGCTTGAGTGCAAACTTGTTAAGCACGAATAAATCTTTAAAAGTATTTCTGTTTTATTTTGAATGATGAAGTTATGTCGTAGCAGACCATATTTCGTACAGAAAAATTTAGCGTAGAAATTTATAGGACAAGAAGATTGTCCGCCTCAACTTTCGGTCTCACGGATTTCAACCACAAGCGGCAACTGGATTGCATTTCAGGTTTCGAGCTGCAACTCTGAAAAAGAGAGAAGTGCGCAAGGCCGAACAGCATTTTTTCTGCGATTTCTTCATTGTGACGTGTGGCAGAGTTGCACAATGCTGCAAGAAATCTCAACCACAAGTTCAGACAAAAAGATTGTCTGAACAAAGTTTATGGAATTGAGCTGTTGCAACCTAAGTTGATAGAAATGGAAAATAAATACCATATTGTTTATAAGGTTCCCAACCATGTTTAAGCATTTTGTTATAAGAAAAAATACGCAATGAAATGTTATAAAGATGAGTAGAAAAACTTTGGCCTACGACTTCCAATTAAGACAAATTCACCACGGCTTGATAAAATGAAAATCGTCGTTATTCTGCAGAATTCAAATACTTCCTATTTGTTGGTTTTAACGCTAAATAGCAGCCCGTACTCTTAACTGTTTTGCAAAGTAGCTTGTGAAGAGCGTGGTGAATTTATAACATCACCAATAATAATCGCTGGGGATGTCGCAAACCCGGTAGTCTCGCAGAAAATACAAAACATTTGTTTGGTTTGGATGTTTTCCGCAGTGCATTTTCCATACCTTAAGTCATTGTAGTTATGCGTTTAGTTTGCACAATTGCTAAAAGTATGTGTTAAACGTGAAGGGACATCTGGAAATCATTAAATTTTGAGTGGTTTTAACTGTGCTTTTGATGACACTGCTTTATCCACTGAAGTATATTTAGAGTAGCTTGATTTGTCATAAACAAACTTATCCAAACCCGCCACATCAATCTTCATAGTTTTTGTACTAAACCTTTTTATAAATTGAACAATAAGATAAAAGACTTGTTTACATAATTTTCTGTGGAGTTAAATTTCAACTTGTAATGTTGACCAAGCAGCACTTGTTGCCTTAATCGTTGCCTTAACCATAGAATTGGTCCTTCCAGGCTTCCCACATCAACGTTAAGAACATTTTAAAAACTATTCACGTAAACAGAGAAAATTGATTTAGTTGACTGTTTCTTATCGCTTGTTCAGAAATGAATCTCGTGTATCATTAAGTTTTGCGATGGTAATAATTACAGAGGGCGCATTAATCTGAAAAAAAAACGAAACGCGAAAGAATGAAGATGAACGCGGCACTTTTCCTAGAAAGTGAACCTCTTGAAATTATAAATTGACAAGAAAAGATAAACAAAATCTCGGTATGTTATACGCTAATAATACTGTGAAGTAACACGTGAGGCATCGCGCTTTTGCTCGTGCCACCTGGGTAGTCCTCGAGGCGTTTCATAATCTTGTAAGCAGTCCGGCTTGCTTTGCACCGATTTGTCGCGCGCCTCGTGTGACACATCGCAGGGCGCATGCTGGCAAGCATCAGCGTGTATGTCACATTTGCAGAAGCTGTCATTACCGTCCGGCGCAACTGGCAGTCATTTGAGTGCAGTCTTGTCGTCAAATTATTGTAATAAGTTTTTGACGCGTTCAACTCGCGGCCTCGCGTCAACTTTTGGTGACTCACTTGCATCAGGAAGAACTTTTCGAGGACTCGCTCGGTGGCTTTCAAGATGACCAGCATGCCGTACTGGCCGCCGCTGCCCGCCTTTGAAGAGCATTCGAGGACGAGCGGACGATTTTTTCGACACAACGACTGTATTTCGTTGCGTCTGCAGAGAAAGTTGCTCGTGGCTCAAATCCTTTGCGTGCTTGGTATAAGCTGCTAATTGCTTGATTGCAAGTGAATGCTTTAAAGTGCTTGAAGCCGTGGACGTTTCAGTGGATTGTTTGATTAAGCAAAATGCCAATTCGCATTAACAAGTCAAGCAAACGCGATGCAAGCCGCTTGCTCTGCTGCACAGAAGTGATTCGACCCCGCACGGCATTCGCCTGAGCATTTTTGGTCTGTATCCGCTGCGTAGTGAAAGGAAAACTCAGGGCGAACGACGACTGGGAAGCCGCGGCTCACAATCGGTCACGTGACTGCACGCACCCACAAGCGCGGTTCGGCTGCGGACAACGTTCGTGCGGCGTCTCGATTAAATTTTGCTCAATTCAAGTAATAACAAAACCACAGACCATTCGCCCGAAACGTGCGACGAGACCAAGGTGTAGGTGGTGGTGACAAACCATCCAGGAATCGTTGGATTGGACTCTGCTGATCTCTTCGTTCGCTGCCGCGGTCGAGCGTGTTCGTTAAGGAATTGTTCGCGAAGCGGGCGGGTTCAAACGCGTGTGAGCGCATGCGCATCGTCTCCTGGCGTGCAGGTCGTGGATCGACGAACTCACTTGACGGGGTGCAGCGTATTATTATTATTAGCACTGACTTGCACCGGCACGAACCCCGCTTTATTGCTGAAAAGATCAAGCGCTGGATTTTTTGTTGAGAGAAAGCAAACCGTCGGAACAACATGGACAAAAAACACCAAAATCAACATCGGCTTCATGGATACGATGCAGAAGAACTGGTCAAGACAACGGAACATGGATGAAAACTGTGATCTGCAGAGAGGAAATTTAACATGAAATTCATTCCTGCTCAATAAGTTTTCAACGTGTTCAAAGAGAAACATATAACAAGGGAACTCTGAAACGATTTAGGCTTGCATTATTTTTTCAGATTGAATCTTAGTTTTTCGTTTTTATCAGGCCTTACGCGGCTATACATTGCGACAACGACAATTTCAAAAAAGTATTTAATGGGGAACGTTCTCGCTGACTGTTACGATTGCTGAAAGCAATGGTGTTGGTTAAAATCACTGAACGTATGCCGCACACGTACGCATATTTGAAAAGCAGGATGCAGAAAACTCATTTTATAAATCTGACACGTTATAGGGAAAGAAAATAAATTCATAGCACAATGAAAATTCTAGTTTACTTTGCTAACACCGTGTTATTTTGGGATTTATAAGCCTTTTACACATTAGAGGTACTAATTTAATACAATATTTTTGCTATCTGGTTTATTTGATCATCGTTTGTTAAAAATAGGTGTACAAATGTTTTCCGAAGCCTTTATCGAAGATGGGTGTTCTAGGGGATCAGGGGTTCCCAACCTGGGGTCCATGTACCCTTAGGGTATCTTTGCCTGTCTGAAGAGGCACATTTAAGGTTATCAATAAAAGAAGAAAAATTGTATTTGTATTTTATTTATTTTCAAATAATTGTGCATATATCAGTTAATATTACTTTCAAAAATCATTATATGTGTATTGTTAAAAATATCTATTATTAGTCATGATAAAATAATTTGTAATAAGAAATTTCAGGGTAAATGCTCATCTGTCGAAATGCTGAAAGGGTACATGGTCAACTAAAGGTTGGGAACCCCTGCTCTAGATGCTACTCGTTGGGCTACCAACTGCATTAGATAAACTTTTAATTCCTTTGTTACATAGTGGCAAAGAGCAAAAAGTGTGTGTAAAGCTGTTCAAAATGCCAAAATTTCACGTAATTTTGACAGAAATGTGTAAATGGAACAACTTCATCGCATATACAAATTACGTAAAAAATATCAAGTCTCCGTACCTTGTTTCGCATGGTTGCATTCTACAGTTACTTGCCACAGAGTAATCCGCGGTGTATCTCCAGTTGTAAGAATTGCACATGCGTTCTTAAGAATCGAACATGTAGAAATTTTTGTTTAGCTCACACAGACAACATGAATATTCGAAATCGATGCACCAGCGACGGACTGATGAAACATTTTACATCTTTTCAAATTGTTAAAAATGTTTTGAGTAGCTGTTTTGGCAACCATATGGCAAAGCCTTTGTAGAACCTTGATTTTCTGCTTTCTTAAATGATAGAATTCACGTCACAGTCATCTGGAGAAAATTTTCTCTTTTTTAAAACATTCTTAATATTTTCCTTTTCTGGAAACTTCTCTAAAATAAGACAAACATAACAGCATTTTTAATTTTCAATAATTGCGGAGTTTTAGAAGCTTCTTTACCAAATTGGACTATAACGTCCTAGAGTAAAGAAAGCATATACCTCTCCTTTCCATTAACAAAGCACTCAAACCATGAAACAACTCAACACAAAAACTGAAGCTTGTCCAATATGTACGCTTGTTATGTAATTACCAAACGAATTGCTAGAACGTGAAGCCACCGATATCTTTTTCATGCTGACCAGCCGTTCTCCGTTGTAGGAAACATCATTCTGAGCCGAAGTTAATTGGTTAGTGCACGATTTTGGGGAAAAGACAGTATCATTGCCAGAAGAGTGTTGTAAATGTGTGGTTGAGGAGACACAGTCATTACATACCAGCGACACGAGGACCAGTCAATTTCAGTTTCCTTGTGAACCAGAAAGTGAAAAAAAATTAACAGAATACAAAACCGAAAAATTACCTCCTGTTTCCACAAGCTGCATGCGTACATATTCGGTACTGGATCAATAAACCCATGGACTCCGTTAAGTACGACCTGAATCTTTTCCAACTTTTATGGTCATGGCTGGTTGGCAAAAGTTCTCCCAAGACTGGCAATGCACTCGGTGCTGAAACAAGCCGACTGATGCTGTAAATCAATCTTATCAGCCCATTCTCTACTGAGTCACGAAATAGCTTTGAGGTAAAGCGGTTTGTAAACTGCTTGTGCTTCAGGTTGGTGTTGTTATTTTTTGTGCTTCAGGTTGGTGTACTGTATTATTGTTATTTTCCGGAAAGTTGCTACTGGAAGTACCCAGAAGAAATTTCAAAGAAAGGGTCATTCTAAATTTTCGGTTTTCACTGAAAGTTAAAAACAGTGGTATAGCTGATTGCAAATAGTTACGTTTCTCTTTGAAATCGGTTCTTAGATTTTGTCCCTATACCGTATATTTTTTATCGTCTCCTTTACTGTAAGTATGTAGTTCCAAACTTATTTATGCTTGTTTTATTGCAGTACTAATTCGGCAACTTCACAAATATGTTTGAAAGCCAGTTTTCCAGGAAAGTGTCAAAAGTAGAATTGGCACGGGAACTTCATTTGCATTTTATTTGGTAACAGGTGCACTAAGCACTCAGCTATAATGTGTTAAACTTTTAATTGCTGAGTTGCGCGACAGCATAAGACTGAAGTTTCCTGGAACATGCCTGGAATGAGAGAAGTACAAAAGAGTTGAGAGAAAGATTATTACAAACGCATCGGAAAATCCCGCACTCAGATGCAGACAAGTGGTAGACCACACAAATAGCACTTATTGGTACACTTACAAACGCTGCGCTTCTTGGTGTTGCGGCTTATGCACTTGAGAGTCTTGAGTATCAAAAAGAAACATGCAAAAACTTCAACATAAAACTTACTGACAATGCAGTTTGCCTTGCAAAGCTTGAAAAAAGTTTCATTACAGCAATTTCAAATGCGGATTTGCAAAGTTGCGATGCTACAATCGTCCTCACCATGTACGTTCTTTCCAAAGAGGGAGACTTTACAGAATATTGTTGTCCTGAACCTAAAAAGTTGATTTAGGCAACTATCGAATTATCTTATAGGTTTGTCAAACGATGGCGAAAACCTATAAATACCTATATCCTTAAAATAGACAATTGTACCAAGCAACCTCATGATAAAATGACGGTCAATGCGATACACCTTAGAGACATGATATAGATCAGGCTTGTAAAGATCAAATGGGAATGCGGGCCAATGTTTTCAAAGTTTTTCATATAAAAATAAGAGACTAGCTCTTCAGCGCATTGTCACGGCAATCTACCAGTGGCTAGAAATATTTTGCTGTAAACCCCGTTGTACTGTAACTCAACTGCTTCGTTTAAACAACTGGGACTGTTTAGAAAACAAAAGTTTGTAGGAATCAACGAGTCGCAAAATTGTTTGTATAAGTCTTACATCAACAAAGAATGAAAAACTTTGACTTTAGCGGGATATCAGAATAAGCAAACAGAAGTATGAAACCAAGGTGATCACCTCCTGGAAGGGCGAGATACTTTTCTTTGAAGAAAAGGTGATGACCAATTTTTAGATTGTAACGCACCCATATTGTAAAATGTTAAGAAAACGGGTCAATCATCTTTCCAGTAGACATTGTAGAGAATACTTTTCCCTTGCAAACAAGTGACTTGTCCTAAGTTAGGAAGTTCTGTACGCCGAAGCAGTAAATCAATTACTTTCTTCTTCAGCCATCTGTGTTTGGATTCACTTCCATTCCTTAGTAAAAAAAAATATTTTACGAATATTTTACGAATAAGTCGTCGTTTTTCTTAACTTTGGCTCCCCTGAAGGAGTTTCTGACCAAGTTGCCTTCTTTGAAGTAATGATGTAACCCCCTCTATTTATGGTTTACCTGTAGTTTGCCTGGAAATTTTCGTTAAACATAAATTTCCGGAACACACCCTACCGTAATGCATTACAGTGGAACTTTTCTTACTTTACAAATTCAGTAGTGGAAGAAACTTTTTTGAATGAATTTGTTATAAATAACGCATTCGAAATTATCAAATGTGATAATCCCGGGAAGGATTGCCGTCCTTTACCTCCTCCTGGCGCCAAATATGGCTGGAATGCCGTTCCATGATACTTTTTAAAATAAATGTAATGAAAAAGGTTTAAATTTACTTTGAGTCTAATTTACACGAATCCTGATCAGGGCTAATATTGAGAAAAACTGATAATCGCAAACACAAGCGCAGGTTAGAACTTGAAAAAGAAGGCAAATCGTTTTTTTGAAAAATTGTACAAGCTATTAAGTATTTTGTAACAAGACAGAAAGTATTTAAATGCTACAAACGCTGCAATTCATAGAGATAGCTTTACAGAATATAAATATGCTGTTGCACGACTTGGCGTTAGAGGGAAGGACTAACAGATTTGCTTGTACAGCGGGAATTGAAAGGATACTTAATAATGTCTTTCCTCAATACATGTACAGTATGCAGGAACAATTCGTTGCCAGAACAAGCTCGAACCCACTAAACCCAAATTCACTGCAGCTTTTGCTTACGAAGCAGTTTTCAAATGTAATCTCCAGAAATTTGCGTTCGCATCTACAGATAGCTTGTTAATTATAAAAATAGCCAGACTTGGGTTAATGTCCGAGATCCGATACTCTGATTACGATTACGCTGCTTGTTTGTTGCAGGGCCTCTGGCTCTGCCACAGATGACTTCAGCGAACATTGCACGCAGAAAAGTAACAGGAGGTTGTCTCGCCCTTGAGTTGTCAAACTAAACTGCAATTTTGTACTTGGCTTTCAAGCCAATGTACTTGAAGCCAGATTCGATTGGCAGGCCGTTCTATTCCTAACACCATTCCTGGAAATGTGCATTGGTTGTGAGTGGTGAAGGGAGCAAGACAACTTTGATCAGGAAGTGTAAACTTCATCAAAGTACTGAAGGAACTTCTTGCAAGATTTTTATTAGCAGCTTTCGTGAACGACGTAGCTAATAAGTGAAAGTGACCCTCGTTGCTTTGTAAGAAGTTTTCGATTTGGAGTGCGTGCTCAGATCTTCAAGCATGCCGCAAACATCTGATACGAAACATTCGCGGTTTGACGTTGCGGCAAGCTGCGTTAAACATGCGCGATGTAATGAAACTTTGGAAATTTATCTTTCAAGCAATACAAACAAAACAATAATTTTCCTTTTGACATATCGACCAAATTGAAAAGTAACTTAGTGACATTTCAACAGGTATTGCGTCAAGTACTGTATATGCCTAATGAAGATTTTTAGAATTTTTGGTTGTTATTTTTTAAACTAAATTTGAGGTGCTGATTCCAATCATACCTATTTTTCCCTACCAGGTCAACTTTTAAAGTTATTTATAAAATTTGATTTTTTGCGATGGTCCTCATGAATGACTTAGTCTTAATTTATCATTTTCCTATGGTATCCCAAATTTCAAGTCATGTGCTATTTGTTGGATATATGCTAAATGTCAATTGATTGTTTGCTAAATGTCAATTGATATATGCTAAATGTCAATTAAAAAATATATATGCTAAATGTCAATTGATTGTTTGTGACATCATAAATACCATTTATGTACTTAACGCTTTAGCTAGTTTATTGCTTGCACATCAGTACACGTGCTTTTTTTACTCCCCTGATTAGAAAGTTTCAGGCTGGTTGCCTGCTTGGATTATAAGGCTTAAGGCCCGTCTCCACTGAGAACGAACCAGGAGTTGTCAGGCACAATCATTTGCTTGTGTTACTGCCTGCAGGAGTTGTGCCAAGCCGTGCACGGCGCAGAATTACCCGACGCAATAAAACAAACAAGGGGTTACGCCTGGCAACACTTGGTTCGTACTCAGTGTAGAGTAGACGGGCCTTTAGGGCGGATTCAGAGTGTGTGACGGTGTTTGATATGAGTTCAGTGTTGGATTCAGGTTGGAATTTAAACAAATTGACAGTGAAGAACCCCCAAAGTCCCGCGTGCGCCACATTTTTTGCAAAGCTTTGCATCGCCATAATTCGCCAGCCGATTGAGTTAGAGACCTATTCAAAACATCTACGGATTCGGCAATTCTTCCAGTTGAGATTGAAAATCATTTTTCTCGTTTTGGGTTTGGGGTTCTCTGGGTTTAACTCGCCAGCAGCTTGAACTATAGAGCTGTTCAAGCCTTCTAAAGACTCGTGACGTCTTGTACTATAGACTGAAAAAATTTAAGCTCGATATGTCGATTTTTTGTTGTTGTTTACATAATGAGAGGATGTTTGTGCATATTTGTTTACATTTGGATGACGTTATCATTCCCTGGGAGTCGACCGATAGAGTCAATTTTATGGCTCAAACTTTTTATTTGGATTTGAGGCTATAATACGAGCCTTTAGAGCTTTTGATCGACTTTCTAGCGATCCTAGTTTCAAAATTATGCCCCAAAAACGCAAATTAATTAGGGAAATCTCCGAAAATTATTCAGCAAATTCATGAAATATTTGGAATTTTTTGGCATAACTTTGGAACCACAAATGCTAGAAATTAAATCAAGGGCTCTGAAGACTCGTAATATAGCCTATAATAAAATACAAATTTGAGCCACATTATCGGTTTGTTCGATTGGTTGATGACGTCATCAAAATAACCGCAAAACATAAACCAATCATGACCCCATGGACCCAAAACCCTAAACCCAAAACTAAAAATTATTTTAATCTGAACTACAAGACTTCACGAGTCTTTAGAGGGTTTGAACAGCTCTCTAGCTCGATCTGCTGCCGAGTTATGGCTGGCCAAAGTTTGTCCAGAAATGGCTAATGTTACCTTTTGTGAAACTTTGATTTTTGTCAAAAACTGTTTTTTGAGCCATAAGTTTGGCTCCAGATATGCTAGCAGGTCAATCAAGGGCTCTAAAGACGCGGATCAAAGCCAGTTTCAAAAAAATCTTGAGCGAAAAAATGGCGCGTTGGATTGGCGCCCAGGGCGAGGTAAAATTGGCCAAAAACGCGAAAACATCCCCCCATTATGACATTACCCCCAGAAAACCCTAAACCCAAAACGCAAAATTATTTTGTGAAATCTGAACTAGAACACCTGTTGAATCCGTAGAGGCTTTGAACAGCTCTCGAGCTCAATCGGCCGGCGAGTTATAGCATTGCAAACCTATGCAAAAAAGTGGCACACGCGGGACGTAATAATGGTTGGATTACTCTTGTGGTCCTACATTTTATCTTGGATTCCTGAGGTTTTGTTTATGTAGTTTTTGTAAGAATCTTGGTTATGGCTAAATCATTGAGGAGACGTTGTTTATGTGAACCAAACGTTTTCTGCTATATTACTGGCGAATACACGTTACAGCGTAACAAGAAAGCAATCAACAATTTTGTGAAGCTTGTTGTCTACTTCAAAGTTATTCTGAGCAATTAAGACAAAATTTGGGCACTTCAGATTTTACCTTGCGTACTACCATCACACCAATGGGAAAACAGCACTAGACAAAACTAAAGGTTTGCTCATGCAATGGTGTGATGTGAACCGAACATTCACTGCAGCGATGACTGCTTTTGTGCAGCGAAAACTGAAGACATGATTATCCGGAATAAGAATTCTTTGAGATAACCCAACTTACACTCGATGGTCAGACCAGTTCCGCACAGTGCAGAACTATCTGTACCTGTGTTTGAAAGCATGCTACAAGTGGATTCTCTTTCCATTGAAGAAGAGCTTGGTTGAACCCATAATGAAATTATCCCACTGTTGCAGAAAATAATCTTACTTCATCTTCATTATCTCCACAACTCTTTACCCAGTAAAGTCAATGACTTTGCAAGAGATGTGAACCTTTCTGGGATTTCTGAATTTTTTGCCTACAGCTTAAAGAAAAACATATTTCTACAAACAGGTAGTGCTATCACCTTTCACAGGGAATGATGAATTCATGCCATATGCACCCAAGAAAATGATATTGTGTACTGTAATAATGTTGAATGCCTTCTGAAGAAGCTTGGTGTATCAGAATACGGCCCTGAATATGAGAGACTTCTTATTTGACAGCTCGAAACGAAATTTGACATCTTTTCTTCTGCATAATGGTAGCACTTCCTTATCTTATCTTTTTGGACACTCAATAACTCTCAAAGAAAAATAAACGAAAATAACTTTGTACAAGCAAAAATTTATTTCTGTGAAAAAAAGTGGAACATTTGTGTCGATTTGAAAGTGGTTGGATTCAGTTCCGTCTCCACGGGGGGGGGGAGTTGGTGGGCTTCGCCCCTAAACAAAGCTCCAATCCCCCCAAATTGACAAATTGAAATATGAAACACTATAAATTGGTGGAATTTTTGTCAACTTTGAATGTTAAGTCCCACTGCACGAACCCAAAGCCCTCCCGCGCAAACTTAAAGCCCCCGTATTGACGACTTTCTGGCGACACTTCTGGTTGGATTCCTGTTGGGTTGCAAGTTGATTGTAAGGAGTTTCCATGCTTTCTACGCCTATGGAATAATAGAGATAGATACCAACACTGGACAAAAAAGCTTGGCCTGAAAGAGAAGAAATGGTACCTGGTGTTAAAAAACATTCAAACTCCTCTTGTGGAACAATTCATACTTGTTTTATCTCTCCTTCATATCAAGCTTGGTATCATTAAACAATTTGTAAAAGCACTTGATATGGATGGTGGCTGTATCAAACACACTTGCATCAAATTTTCAGGATCAGCAATAGAAAAATTAATATCTGACATTTTGAGGACCCTCAGATAAGATGGCCATAGTTTTCAAACTTTCATGAATGTAAAAATCCTGTACTCGGAGTGCATTGGTAGAGGTTGCTGAAAAGATTTTCGGAAATACAAAAGTGTCCAAGTACACAGGTTTTGTGGCGAATTTACTGAGAAGTTTTGTAGATTGGTGCTAACAAGAGCATCAAATTTCATTTCTTTTACAGCTATTTGGATCGCTTTCCCGAAAAACTTGGGGATCCGAGTGATGAGCAAGGGGAGCTTTGCCATCGCGACATCAGTGAAATGGAGGTACAGCACGATACCAAGAGAGATGAGACGCTGCCATGCTAACTGACTACTGTTGTTCGATTAAGTTTGACGATGTTCTTGTCTCTCATTTTCATAAAGCACCCAAGCGTAAATGTTTGGTTGATGTTTGAAAATTTTGAAGGATAAGTTGACTTTTTATTGACTGATCACATGAATAATTATGCATTTGTGTTTCTGCAATATTTTACTGCTATTACAATAAAAGCCAGCCTCTCTGACATCGTAACTCATCAGTTTTTTTTTCCGGAGGGCGTATCACAGCAGGAAGACTAGACCTGATAGAGAAAAACGGACTGCGTAGGAAGCGATTATGAAAAATTTGCTGATTGATTTGACTTCGTCACATTTGTGCAGACAAATTACTTGAACACAGATATGTGCAAGTGCGAATCATCGCTAAGTCATGAAAGCTGACAACAGTCGGCTGATTCCTCGAAAATATGCAGCAAATCTAGAGCATTAATTGTTGTTCTCTTTAAATTGCAGGTGATTTTCGGAAGGATTCGCTTCTCAAAAATCATTTCCGATGGTGTATGGGCATTTGTTCATATCTACCTTCTACAAAGTCTTAAGGCAGAAACGTTAGTGCTACTGTACTACTAACGTGAGTTCGTTATTGTTACTGAATATCAGCATCCAACCTAAACGTTAGCTAAAGCTTTGCTATCGCAGAAGCTTTGGCGACCTCTGACGATCCGAGTTTATACGGAAAAACTAAGCAGTCAAGCTCAAATCCAGCTTAAAGTATAGTACCTTATTTGGGTGATTGTCACCATTTTGGCAGAGCTGCATGAAATTAGCAATATATTACAGTGTTTCACCCATATTTGTGTTTTTCATATACAACTCACTCAACGAAAAAACAAAAACAAACCTAATCTTGCGAAAAACTACGTTTTCAAAAGTTTTTCACATTTTTGTGAGCGCTCTCTGTATTACCAGTTTGACATAGAAAAATCAAACTTTTCCTGTGTCCTCGAATAAATTCGTTAAACTAGACGTATTTGTTCATTTGGACGTTTCGTACTCTGGCATAGGCACTCGTTCGTAAAATAAAGCCACATCCATAAATGTGCGCTAATGTGTAAACGTGGGAACTAACAAGAAATTTTTGCTTGATTCTTTAAAAAGGAGGGTTTTCGAGCAGGTTTATAATGTTAGTCGGTATTCTCTAACAATTCCATTATATAACACTCAACCGTTAAGTAGGTTAAGTCGTAACGTTCAGCCAGGAGCTCCTAGAACAAGATGCGAGTATTCCTCTAAAATAATATTTACAGTAATAGCTTTGTGTTGGTAAAATACTTTCCGGGTGACTTTGCTGCAGACAGTGCTTCTTGTTTTGCTTGAGGAGATGGTTGTCCACGTTTGTCCACTGCCAATGCTTAAGTATTTTTCGTGTTTATTTGTTTATCATAATTACAGGCTGGTTTTTACCTTTGCAAATGAAAAAACTTTGCATTATTCAAAAAACTTCTCAAAAACCACTCAATGCGTGCAAAACCGCAATAGCCTGAAAATTTTCGAGGCCATGCAGTGCATTAGAAATTGCCTAGAGCGTTGTTGGTCCCGCAGCAATAGGGAGAACAAAGCAGAGTACTGTTTTGGACGTTTCTACATGCGAACTTGGTTTGCTGAGTTTGTTTTTTGTTTATAATTATTTCCATCACTGACTCTTTCTTTCTTGGTTGTCGAAATTACTTGCTATGCGGTACTAAAGTAATATACGGCGAACATAAAATGAAAGGACGCCTATGAAGCAAAGTGCTGAATGTTTCTCTACAATATTTGTTTGTCAACATAGAGCACTATTTACTGTAGATGGCATATGTATAGCTCTTGACTGTAGCTTTCGAGAAGTCCTTGTTAAGATAATTGCTTTTGAAACTGCTAACTGATAGTGCATTGCGTACCAGTCCTGAAATTGCACTTGTTAAATTTATATTAACAAACATCGTTTCAGCATTCAAACATAACTGGCCATTTTATGACATACTTAAGTTTCATGTAACATTTTTCATGTGTATAGTTTAATCGTGCTTTGCTGAAACGTAACCTTTAATAATGAGAAGGGTGCTGTGAAAGTTTTGTTGTAAAAAAGGGTGCTGTGAGAGTTTTGTTGTAATTTGGATATTAAATTGTGCTTAGATGAAAAAAACACAATTCCCTATTGGTAAAATACATCGCATAAAGTTTGGAAATTTGACATCTCGTACACCTCTGAAACAACCCGAATCAAAGCTTCAATTCATGACATCCGCCACTTTTTAAATTTTAAATATTTGAATACATATTTTGAATGTTTATAGAGAGCAAATAGAAAAACAGGAGAAACGACCTAGTTGCAACAACATTCCAGATAAAAAAGTTCTAGACAAGCATATAATCACAGGAAACGGAAGGGCGTGGAATGCAACTGCAATCACACAGCTAAAAAAATCTGAAACAAAGGTCAAAATTGAGTAAAAAATGTGCAAAACACAAGTCAGCGGGCGACATTTGGTAAACAGTCCGTCAAACTTCTCTGTAATTTGGCAAATTACATGCAAAAGTTGAATTTATGAAATTAGAGCAAAATTTCTCAAAATGGGGAAAAGGGCGACGATAACCTTTTTTAGTTTTGTTTTTTAACAGATTTTCAGGAAAATATGTTTCTGGAAAATTTTGGCAAGATTGGTGTGATACGAAAGAAATTGAGCAAAATTGCAAAATTTCGGGCAAAAAGTGTTTGCCCTAAATAATGCCGCATTCTAAGGGTATGCGTATTAGGCGCAAGTGGCAAGAAAGGATTGAGGCAAGCACAATACGCGTCGAAATAATTTGCCAAGATTTTTGTGCTCAAGAGAAACTACACGGATGAAAATGGTGCCGTTTGAACATGCACATATCCTGATTAATCAAAACTGCACCAGAGCTTTGGCTGGCAAGTCTTTGCAGTGTTTTAGTATGAGTAGAATATAAATCCCCTAAGCAGTTGGAGGTAGCATCTCACATCTTGCTGTTCGGATTTTCAGTAAATCCCCAAGTAAACTAACCTAACAAATTACAACTTCTTTCTCATTATCACAAAAAGCGTTACACGTCTGAAACAATTTATTTTTTTCGAACGTAAAGCAGTTGTTACTGTATGGTCTTTTGAGAAGTACCGGCACAAGCTTTCAATGGTCGCTGAAAGGTATAACACGAGAAGAAAGTTCATAAATCTGAGAAATCTTTATCAAAATTTATTTTCTCCTCTTTTCTCAATTTATTTGCAAGCTTCAGAGTCCAAAATGGCGGCATTTGGTACAGTTGTTAAAATGCAAGGTACCACTAACTTGTTTTTTCCCTCAGCCCATGAAATGGTACTGACGATGATTATCACATGGAATGTGCGGATTTTTTGAATCTCCATTGCTTACTGATCGTCAAATCATCCTGCCTGTTTGTGCAATTACAGCTTCAATATAAGTAACGAAAATCAGCAAAAATGCTATCCAAAAGCGGCAGCAAGCAACACAAAAACGACGCGGCACCTTCTAGCTTTACCTGTTTGCGCAACTTTCAAACTGAGGCCATTTTTCGACAAGTTGGCCTCAGTTGTTATGAAGAAAAAGCATGACTGTAATCGAACTCCCAGGAATTGGCATAAAGATGTCCAACCATAATCCATTTTCCAAATCAATTTTCAGCAGTATATGCTTGGGCACTGCCTGCAAGGATATAAGGTTTTTGCCGAAGCCTACATTTAAATTTTTGCAATGAACAAGAGCCGTGTTAAAATTAGTGACGTTAGGCCGCATCAAAAATACTTTATGCAATTGCCTTAGCACTTGTTTGGCCAAGTAGCTTTTGTCATCATCGGGATTGCGATTCGAATACCATCTGCCAGCAGCGATCGGGTTGATCACATGGTTCAGTAACTCCAGTGCCATCACCCGGTTGTTCCAGAACGTAAACAAGTAAAAGCAAGAAGCAAATAGCTGCATTGACTTTTCATGCAAGTGTCAATAACTACTATTGAATGTATATTAGAAAGTGGGCTGATGTTGATGAAAGCGCTGTAATTCTTAGTAAGAGTTGATGGATGCCAAGATAGTAACCTATTTGTGTGTTGAATGGCAGTAGATACTGTACTCAGCGCATTGGTTAACAATTTGGGTAATAAATTAAGTCATGACAGTTCTTAAATCAATTCTTCATAGTACAGATTTTTCTCCACACTATGACGTATGTGCATTTCACGAACATGCGAGTTGCTTTTCCTGTATCGCCGTATCAGTAAACGGTCATTTTAAATTTACATACTGTATGCTTCAATCCACATCTACCTTCAGTTGAGACATTTGTTGACCCATGTTATATGTACGTTGTCCTGTTGTAGATGCCTGGGTAGCTGGTTATCGTTTGAGGAGGATGGACAAAAAGTTTGACTGATCAAATTATTTAATTAATTAGTTTATTTTTATTTATAACCCGTTCAAAAGATAGCACTTTCGGTAATCTATCTAAATTTTTCAGCTCACGATTTTTGAGTAAAATGGCGTTTGCTCATTTTTCTAAGTAAACATTTGCGAGAACAGTCAAAGTTGGTCACAGGGGAAACAAAGCAGTAATGCAATGTATCTAAAATATTTTCATTGGAGTTATTAGTGTTCAGGATCGCCATAACATAGCATTTCGAGTGTTTTGTTCAACGTTTTCTAAAAATGTAAAGAAAACTTGGTATAACAAGTGGCACAGACATTGTTTTCTATCTTTGCAGATTAAAGTATTTCATTGAAACTGTGGCATTTAGTTTGTTTGTGCTTATGTATGGTTATTCCACGACATTGATATAATACATCATAACAGGAATGCTACAGTAGGCTTATGCAAATAAAAAACAAGATTTAAGATGGTTCTGGTATTCTGTCCTTTTTGGGGATGAATATCTCTCTCATCAGATTGAGATAAAAAAGTTCTATTCAATGTCTTTTCCATGATTTTGATCAGTAAAATATTGGCAAATAAACTCCAAATTTGCTATTCCAGTCAATACACTTTCTTCACAAATTCATTTGGGGTAATAAGTTAATAAAGTTATTATCAATCTTAGCAACATGCTAAGATTCTTAACGCCTTCCCATAATAGGCACGATGGAAGATGGACATCGGAGGGTGATGGCATCCACATCATTGGACATCTCCTTGTATTATTCAACAGTCAGCGTTTGCAGCTTTTTTTATTTCTTTGCGAAGAAACAGGAACTGTTCTTGAAAGTCGTAAACTTTGTAACCGAGAACATGCAAAGCGGAACAGAGGGTTTTGTTCCGCGTATGGGCATGCCGGCGCAAATAAGTTTTACTATTTCATCTTAATTANTGGTGCTCCAATGTCTCAAAGTTAATTACAAAGTATAACTCAGCGGAGTCCTGTTGTCCTAAAAAGTTTNACCAACTTTGCTTACTTTGAGTATATTTTTAAGTTAGTAGGAAGCCTTGCCAGTAACATTTTTTCATGAAGGGAATTCACATTGGTATAGACGAGCTAATCCTGCGGTAGACAAGTAACTGGAAAGGCAAACGTCAACTTGGGCTATGAAAAGAGCTTTGATTCAGGGTAAAACTTTGACGTGAACAACTAACCTTGCAGCATTTTAAACAAAGCGTAAAATTTAGAACAGGCGATGACAAGTGGGAAGGGAAATTTGCACGCAAAAGACTAAGTCAATGCCCAATCATCAAGCTTCATGTCCATGTGTTTTATTAGTTTGAATACAATCTGGATGTAAATTATCACCATAGTTCGAACAAACCTTTGCAGCAAACCTGACAAGTTTATTAGATTACTATCACCATGAATGTTGTGCTATCAAAAATTAAGGAGGGAGCAGTAGGTATCAGCAAAGCTTTGATTAGATATTTGAGCAAGAGAGACATGCACAGTTGGCAGTAATTGATTGTTCAAATTTATGGCAATTTTGAGTGTATGCTTCAATGTTTTTGGGCGTAACACATTAAAAACTTTTAGTATTCACTGCAAGTTGGAACAACTGCAAGAGTTTGTACAACCAATAAGATTTACCCCTGATTCTTAATTTTGTTTGGTTCTTACCAGCAAACCACTTGAGAAGTATCCACCTTCATTACGAAAGCTAATGTGTGGGCAACTATATTTTCTGAATATATCTCAAATCGAAGATTAACAATTACGACCAAACAGCTTAAACGTTACACAAGCTCTTAAATAAAAACGCAAATTTAAATCAATCAAATTGTTATAAAAACCCACAGAAAATACATAAATCGAAGTTTCTGCGAAAACATCGTAAGTTCTTCAAACACTTGACACAGTGGTGATCAGGGCAGCAATCAATTAGGTAGCGGGGCACAATGATTGCAATTTGTTGTTTACCTTACAACATAAAACGTTTTTGGCGCTTTCAATATGTTTTTGAAAATTTCGGGGGCAATTGCCCAGTTGCTCCCGTGGTTGCGAGGCTAGTGATAACGTAATCGGGGAGAAAACTAGCGATCATTGTGCCTTTTGCGATAGGGTGGCACCGTTCCTTTATTAATTTGACATGAAGCTATGGAGCTTTGGTCATCAAGTTAGAGTAAAACATCGCGTCAAAACGAAGCTCCATGCTAAGCAGGTACAGATAGTAAGGCAAGAGAAGTCACGCTTCCTCATATTTATTTAAAGGTAGAATTTTTGGATGAAATTAATCGATTTTTTTGCGGCTCGCCAGCAATAGTGCACAATATTAATGAGGCCCGTGATAGTAAACAGGTTCCCCACCTCTGTTGCAAGAGGACAGAAAATCGAAACAGAAAATTGAAACATGAAAATCGAAACATGTTGTTACAGACTTAGATCCACGTAACGATGAGAATAGACCTAGTTACCCAGAAGTGCAGTGGCAGAAGAACGTCAAGAAGTACAGTATTATTACAAAACAATAGATTCTATTTCAATAAGAGCTGATGATGCCTACATCGTAGGCGAAATATATACTCTGTAAGATTTTAAAGTGTCTGATTCTTTGCTGAGAAAGGATTTCTTTCCATAGACATTGAAAAACACTATAGATGAGATGGCTGGCGCTATCACTGTAGGCAACGATATCGGTCTCTGGTCAGCCACTGTACCGGAAGAAATGCAGAAATATTGGTTGAAAAATGAAACAGGTTCTCTTTGACATTGTGATGAAAAGTTACTTTTAAGCAATGATGTTCCTCAACACAGAAAAGAAACTCGTCACTGGAAAGGCGCCACGTCCACAAGGTCTATTCCTCACCAGAACCACAACGGCGAAGTAGTTGATAGAAGCTGACTTTGTTTATCCTTCACAAACTTGCATTTATTGTTTTATTTGTAGACTGATGTGCGCGGATAAGGCAAAATGTGCGCATTTCCTTATTGGAAAAAGGAATCTTCGACTGGAAGCACGCTCTTCACCGCCTGAGGAGCCACGAGCAATCAATGGAACATATACTGTAGATGCGACGATTACGTATAGTCGCAGATTTAAGTAATCACTATGAAGAATTGATGCACAGCTAGCCAGCCAGGTCAATCAATGCGAACAATACTGGAAATCGCTTCTACCTACAACCTTTGGTTTCTGTCGTAAAGTTTATTGCTGAGCGAGGAGCGGCGTTTAGAGATGATGAAAACGTTGGATCGTCCTGAAAGTTTTTTAAAAAAATTTTCAAAACTTTTTTTAAGCAAAATTTCAAAAAAAAGAAGTTGCGATGCTTCTGGAAACCGATTTTGCAACAGTTTCACAAATCGCTAATCATTGTCACATATTATGCGCATCATAAAGTTTTGTTACACTTGAGTTAACAAATGTGACGTCACAAAATTAAAGTTTTGTTACACTTGAGTTAACAAATGGGACGTCACATGATTATGTGTCTTTGTGTGAACATCATAAACGATCCATGGAAATACTTGTGACATCATCGATCATCCCCTACCTAAAGATTCTGTATCCGCACATGGGGCCTCCCACCACGCCTGGGCCCCGGGCCCCCCACCATTTTAATCTGGCACTGGGAAATCCTTATCATGTTGCATCATAAAGTTTATATCATGTTGCATCATAAAGTTTTGCTACACTTGAGTTAACAAATGTCACGTCACAAGATCACGTCATAAATATTAATGATCCGTGGAAATACTACTGACTTCATCGATCATCCCCTACCTAAAGATTCTGTATCCGCACATGGGGCCTCCCACCACGCCTGGGCCCCAGGCCCCCACCATCTAAATCCGGCGCTGAAGCGAACATTTGCAGATTTGTTGCCATGTTATTATTACAAGATAAAGACCAACAGTAAAACATTCCACTCGCAAGTTTGGCAACTCGCCCCTGCAGGAAGTATAGTAGCCAGCCCAAAAATTTTGGGGGGCAACAAAATATTTGGTGGGAGACAAAATGTTTGATTTTAGGCGAATAACACTAGTTTGTTTGTGATACCGCCTCACAAAGCACAAATGATTATATGTTCTAAACATTTTGGGGGCCATGGCCCCTACGTCCCTTCTGACTACGCCCATGCCTGCAGGCAAAGAGCGGACATGAGTGAATTGCAAGCACCACTGTTAGCACTGCATGACACCAGAACAATGAACCTAGCCCATGTGGCGTGTACGTGTCGTACCGGCAAATAAACTATTATTGCAAGAAATGAATCAACTGATCGAAATTGAGCTGCTGACGTCAAATTTTCTAGAAAGTTTTAGTTCTTTGTCCCAATTTCCAGAGAGAGGCAAATGCCCGTTTTGACCCCGGGACAGATCCAGCCCCGGGGGCCGGGGTATAAGGTTAGGGGGCGATTTCAGTAATATTTGTTAGTCGAGTCTCATTACGGGCTCACTATTTTAAGAGAGACGAAATATACTTCCCAACACTTCTGTGACAAAGCAACGGATGACAAAATAGCCTTGTATTGCGAAAATGCGAATGCTGTTTTCCGAATTGTACACAACCATGGTAACTAAGGTTAATTCGTAGGTTTTAGGGGGAGCGATCGCCTAAATCGCCCCTCTTGGATGCGCGCCTGCGGACGAGCATGGCTTTGACGTACCACGAGTTCAAAACTGTTAGCTTGAGTTCAGTGTAAAAGAACACCCATAGCCATAATAGTCAACACTGTTGAACTCAAAGCTAATAACAGAAATTATAGAAAACCATTCTGAATCTTAGGTGTGCGCGAATAGCTGCAATTAATTTGTTTCAAACTGATCTTGATAAATCATGAAATTACTTATGTTACTGTTATGTAAGAGCACCTGTGCCCCTGTTGCCCCCCCTTTCAAAGGGAAGGGGCGCAGTGCCCCCGTAATGCACCCCCTGTTCCCTGCATAAAAAGCAAGGGTAGAATCTACTGAATCGCTGTTTGTTTTTCTCGAGATAATACACGTAGCTAATGTTTCAAGGTTGATTTTTCCGGTAGTTTAATGTAATGTAAATTTTCGAAAAGTTAATTTCTTGTAAAGTGCTTGACAACTGTATTTGTCTGTCAATTTTAGTGGCGGCTCGTGTGTGGGCACTGCGGAACTGCCGCAGTCGCTATTTTTACGATGAATTTCGCTTTCAGGTTAGTTTATTTTTTTACTTTGATAATTAAATTTGCATTAACAAGAACAGTTGACAATGTGTCCTCTGCCCAAAATTTTATGCGTAAACCTAAATACAGTAGAATTTGCCTAATTCGTCACCTCAAGGGGAATAGAAAAATCGAATTATGCAAACAGGTGAAAACTCTATCATAGAAGCCCGTATACTTTATTATAGTACTGTAACTCGCATAGTGTTCTTATTTAAAATACAAGTTTGTGACGTTATGGTTGAATACAACAATTAATTCCTCTTCTCTGTTTGGACTCCTCCATTTAATTTAGCACTTTTTAAATCTTTAACAAACTGCAAAGACTACCCATGTTCTCTCAGTGGGGAGTCGGGTCGCGCTTCGCACCTCGTGTATAAATTCGATAAGCAAATTGCGAGGTGCAACAATTCTCAGATAAAGATCTTGTTTGAATTCCCACATGTACTAGCTGCTTAGACATCAAAAGCAAAACTGCAAATGACGCATTAGCCAAACAAAACGTTTCTAAGGGATAGAAAAAGGTGACGAATTGAGCAAATTGACGAATTAGACGATGGCGAATTAGACGAACAGAAATGTACACACAAGATAGGAATTCTGCCGGGCCGACGAAAAAGCAACGAATTAAGCGAATTGACGAATTAAACCACCGTTTCTTAACCTTTTTCTACCTCAGCACCCCTTTTTGTCACGCCTAAGCAGTCCAGCGCCCCCTACCATTGGCTAACACCTGGTTACTATAAGGATAAAGTAAAGACAATTGCAGTACATCTTGATCGTATGCACATATGTGACCTTTCCCAGCACCCTCTGGAAATGATTTCAGCACCCCCTAGGTGTGCTAGCACGCCAGGTTAAGAAACCCTGAATTAAACGATGACGACTTAGCCGAGTTCTACTGTATTAGACATCTGTTTGGTTTTGTGTGGGAAGCACTCGAAATGACGAAATCTTGGAGCTGTGAGTACTTGCAGCGCCAGAGTCGCGAAAGCAAAGTAATGGAAGGGTTGCGACATGTCAATCAAGCACAGCCAACCTGGGACTGTGCGCCTGGAGCTGTGGTTTCTGCTGCGCCCGGCTGACAAGTGCAGTGGCCGGTGACAGGTAGTAGAATCCAAGGTTGTCCATGGGACATATTTATCTGTCCCATTCCCATCCCATAGCAATTTATGCCTGTCCCGTCCCATGGGACGTTTCCCATGGGATTCCCATGGACAAGTATAGGGTTGTCCATGGGACATATTTATCTGTTCCATTCCCATCCCATAGGAATATATGCCTGTCCCATTCCATCCCATGGGACGTTTCCCATGGGATTCCCATAGGAATCCCATTCCCATGAACAAGCCTGGTAGAATCACTTTGTTCATCTTAGTGCTGGTGAGAGGCAGCGTACTTAAATTGTAGACTCTGAAGCTTTACAATGCACCGTGATATGACACACTGCATCAAACAATTACATCTTGCAAAGTGTTACTAAAAACAACAATGGAAAGCAATGATCTAAACCAAGGGTCTCCAAACTTTTTTTCCAGAGGGCCACATAAGCTATTACACAACAGTTCGAGGGCCGGACATCTTATGTCATGTGATTGTTTCGGGAT
>JGI24158J21664_10000397_pt1 | contig 38279 bp, 22 predicted proteins | sample Ectturendosymbi3_FD_21664 | JGI IMG/M metagenome (IMG submission 21664) | reverse complement strand
GGAACACAAGACGAAGAACCAAGAAGAAGAAATCTAAAGCAAGGACGAATACTGCAATGACAGCACGGTCAGGGGTTACCCACACCTGTTGCTCATTAGTAGGTCTGTCCGAGAAGAAAGCAAAAGAAAAAGACGTACACTGCAATGACAGTACCGTCACCCCCACCTGCTGCTCATTTTTAAATCTGTCTGAGGAGAGACGCGTTTTCTACAGGCCAGTCTTCATGAACGTCTGTGCTATGTCAGTTTGGTATAATGTGTTTGGCAATTGACAGAAGTACGAATGTTTGATGTCAGTTACAACGACGTTTGATATGTTCTACATTTGTTCAAGAGTACGTTATGCCAACTTCTATTTAAAAAGAACTATGTAAGTTGGAATTTTATAGACCACTCATTAATTACATATGGAACATAATGTTTAATTGAAGTGAAGACTTAAATGCTAGAAACGATTGTGTGTTCCGGGTAATATTCGGGTATGCTAAACAAACTTAGCTTTTGCTACAGTGTAACTTGGTACTAGTATGGACCCACTCGAATAAAATAAGGTACCTAAAGTATATTTTGTCTTGTCGTATGCATCCCAGACCAAACAGTATATGGCGACACAAAGAGATATAACAGTATCTTCCTAACTAGGGTTTTCAGTTCAAATCTAGGGTTTTTTAATGAGTCTACGAGGGTTTTTTCAAATAATTTCATTGACAATCCTGGTTGTAAAACATACGTGCAAGGGCACAGATGTTTGCATGGCAGGTTTGGAGAGAAAAAATGTGAAGTACGTTTCAAAAAGACCGCTGGCGCTCTGCTAAAAAATGAATGCTTTTTTCAACGTGTCGCACTTGGCGCCGAAAGTATTTTAACAGCTCCGAACGATGTTCTTTCTGAAAAATTTACTGCATTATTTTGATCTTTTTTTAAAAACTTTTAAAGCGAAGAGTATAGCGTCAAATCGTCTCGCATGACACAATCCTGTGACACAATTCGCCGTACCTGAAAACAAGGGTACGAGACACCATCGAAACATAAAGCGTTCTTCACTCATAAATCTAATTTTGAACAAGCAAATTGGAGAGGCCTCGGTTTTCGTTCACTGTACTGTCCGCTTTTTTATTATGGCGATGTAGTGAAATGATAATTGATTTGCGAATAATAAAGCAATGCCTTTTATGCTTTTCAACAGTATGTCGCTGCCATACTTGAACCCCCCAACATTTCACGCCACCAATTCGCAATTTAACAACCCAGATTCTAGAGAGAATCGAGAGATATTTCGAAGGCCGCAAGTCGCAGATTAAAAATAAGCTATCAGGAATTGGCCAGTATACAAAGGGGGGAAGAGAGTATAAGGCCTTAAAATAACGATGGCAGTGCTCATCTCTCTCGAGTCACTTAACATATATACATGCATTCCCCTCAGGCCAGTTTCATGCGGTGTGTGATAGTTGCCTTACAAACAACACGAAGCATTTAGTTACAGCATTTTAATAAAATCTAAATTTTGTAGTTTAACTCTTTGGATGCCCGTGGCCGTCGCCCTTTTCGCCCACCTCTGTACGCCACTGGTGGCGCTGTCTTGTTTGCCATGGAAATTCACGGAGACTGCCAAATTCTCATGTGATATTTTCTTACAAAACATTCAACGAAGGACCACAATTATTCGAAAGGGGCAATGGATTGCTAATAAACGGCAAAAACGTAAGGGTTTACTTAGCAAGTTTGTTTCTGCTTGATTCGATGTTTGAAGAGCCTAGGATCTTTTGTTGGGAAATTCTTTATTTGTTTAATACAGGGTTGCACAACCTGCGGCCTTCGATAAACATTTATGCGGCCTTGCATCAATAAAAACTCTGTCTACTCTATTAGGATTGCTTAGTAAAAAGATGGCCAAAGAGACACGTGTGGAAGCATGCTACGCTCAGTGTATAGAAGCAACGCAAAAAAAATAGAGAAAGCTTGGAAGCACTGGCGGCCGTAATTCATGAAAAACAACGTAATGCGGCCGGCACTAGCGAAAAGGTTGTGCACCCCTGGTTTAATATATCACAGTTTCTTGTTCGCTACGATGTCTATACTGGATGAGCCCTGGGATGAGCGAACCGTTAGTCGCACTACAAATCAAAATCGTGGTTCTAACAAGCAGAGGTGTAGTGGGGCGGGAACGCGTGGGAACGGCGTTCCCACACCTTTTTCACGTTCAGCGTTAAAATGAGTTTGAAGCTGTTTCAAAACGGCTATTTTTTTAGATGCGTTCCCACACATTTTGCTAGCATACTACGTCCCTGCTAACAAGTATGTGTATTTTTACATTTTATTTTAAAACACGTGAAAGTTTGTAGAAGTTTTCTATAATCTTACACTAATGCAAGTACACTATTAGGGTATGGCATTAACAGTTAATGAGTTTTTTCGTGTTCTTCATCATTTTTCAAGGAGTATTTGTTGCCAAGTTTAGACATTTTTGCCAAAAGCAAACTTTCTGAGCTTTTGTAGTACTTTAATTCTGTATTCTCAGACTCACAAGTTACTAGGCAACATTATCATTTAACCTTTCACCAACCGTATTCAATTATTTTAACATTCTGCAGCAGAGATGTAAACGGGCCTGGCTTCCGAAAAAGATACATTTGATCTTACGTTTAAATTGTGCAAAGTGCAGGTAGGCAAAGATTTGCTTTGAAAAAATGTAATTTTACCCTTGTAGCAATTCTATTGCGTTTTGTTCGGCATGAGTAGACTGCATAATCATACTTTCACTTAAGTATGAAATAAAGTTTGTTCAAGGTCACAATGTATTCGGTTGGTTTCCCAGTTGTTTCCATGCTGGGGAAAACAGCGAAAACAGCAATCGCTGGTGAGTCCGATCGTTCTCAATACACGGCACGAGAAAAACTCTCCTTTCAACAGGATTAGAAACAATAACCGCTTTTGTGTCATTTCTTGAGAGATGGGTTCGTGTATCAATAAATGGCCTGTTCATGTTTCCAATCACTACAAAATCCTTTCTATGGGAGGTGCTTGCGTGAAACCTTATCGCCAGGAGCTGACATCGTTATACAAAATGTATCTATTTTATTGTTACGATTAGAACCAGCGAAGTGGTCGCGATGAGTTGTAGCAACCCTGCGATGCAAGCTGAAAATAACTGTCATGTTACACGATAAACGTATGAGCTTAAAACAAGAAATTTTCTAAATTTTATTTTAGTTTGAACTTTGCGTTGTTGATTTTCCGTAGTTACACAGCTCTTTCTTCTGAAGCTAAGTTACGATATAGTAAAAATCGACTTATATCAGGAAAGGCAATATTTTACCGTTCGGAAGCAAGTTGAAAACTCATAGGTTTCGTTCTGCCTATGCATTCAAGTGTTAGCCTAATTAGCGTTATGTCATGTCCACAATCCCTGTGCTTTTAAGAAGTGGCCATTCCTTTGGAACTATGTCTCTTGTTATTGTAGTAAGTGTCGGCGTGAAATGAAAATAAACTTGCATTTGAATGCATTTTGACTTGTTATAACACTTTTATTTGGTGATTTTGAAAAATAAAAAACTTGGTATTTTTTTCTGTTGTAAGTGACCAATTCTGAAAAGAGTCTTGACTTAATTGCTTTTTGTTGAGGCACTGTGCTGTGAGTACACATGATGTATTTTTATGTGAATTTGAGTTGTTAACAGGCAATCTGTTTAATCAATTTGGCTTTGTTAAGTGAAGACTTTGGCTTTCTTTGGTCGTTTTTACGGAGTATTTGGCTTTTTTAGCAATTTTGTTGGCCGTTTTTGGCCTTTTTCACTGGAGTTTTGGCGTTTTTTGAAAACATAAATCTGGAAACCTTGAGTCATCCATAAATTCCGAACATGGAGCTGTAGGGCGCAAGCACCGTCTTTTAAGTCTTCGCTGTGACACGACCGGGATTCAAACACTTCCTGCCAACTTCAGTGGCGCAGGCTCTATCTCACTGTACGACTTTGCCAAAGCTGTGTCCTCCAGAGGAAAAGAACTGAGCCTATCTTCATATGCTTTCCAGCTAGATTGTAGATCACTCTGAATCTACATCGGGCATTCCAAATGAATCTACATCGTGCTGGTTTCTTAACCGTGTGGAATTCCTTTCAACTACACCATCAAATATGAAATTCCTGAAGTAGAGTACCAGGTTTTGAACAATTCATAAATGCACAGACCTTTTTACAAAACTTTTATTCCATAATCTGAGTTGGTCTTAAGTTTTGTGCATAGTTCAAATCTTGAAAAAAATTTAGTCTGATTCATATTCAAGCGCAAGTGACAAAATAAATTGTCAAAACATTTTAGGCTACTTCACTAAACTTGCACTCAAATGGCTTGCACGAAACTCGGCGGGATTTGAGAAACAGCACTTCTAATCCAATGTGCTCTAGCAAAATTATCACTCGCCTTGATCGTCCGCACACGCGGACAAGTAAAAGTACCAAAACAAGTTTAAGGAGGAAAAGCTTGTAAATCTCTGTGGGAATCCTCCTGCTCACTTTGAAATTTTTTGGAGCCGTGGAGGTAAAAGATTGCATTGATTGTCTGATACATTGGTGTTTTTGCCACAACTTCAAAGCAGTTTTTCGTTTGGCCGTTATGCAGTGCGTAAACGCTTGGCTACGGCAGGCATTTTGCCATCACCATCATCACGCTTCAAACGTAACACGTCATTTCCTGCTTTTTTACCAGTTGTTTTGGGTATGGCAGGCATTTGCAATGAAGGGAGAGTCAGTACCCGTAGTCAGACATTGTAATATTGTAAATCTCAACATTTCTTGATCGCTGAACTTCCACTCCTGTCCATTTTTACAGCATTCAGTTTCTCTGAAGAAAAAGTATTGAAATCTCCAAGAAAAGGTGTCACTGTTTCTTGTTTACAACCAGGCCTACTGTGCCTTGCTCTACTTCCACATTAAATTACATTTATCTGATATAGTCTTCAAGCTGTCGCTTAGAGCAAAGAACATCAGTCATAAATTTTTTTTATCTCTTTTGGTAGGTACTTCAAATATTGCAGTGCTTCTCTAAACACAACATTACCGCAGAAACAGTTTTTGTACCCCTTGTCTGGTTTACTTTTGATTGTCTATTTCAAATTCTAGGATCAGCGAAAATTTTGAGACATCTTGCCGACTGCTTCTGTCCTTTGTCGATTCCTAATTATATGCCCCACAATCCTTTCTATATATACTGTTGAGCTCTATGTAGGAATTGGGTTAATTTTCTGGTCTAATAAAGCAATATGGCATGAAAAGCTTTCAGATCAGAAACAGGTATGGATTACAGTTGACAAATAAAGCTGCAATAAGCTTGTAACAGATGGACACCAGAACTGCCGTTATAGGGGGTGTGTATTGCGCACTATCTGAAAAGACGTGGAAAAAAATGCGATGTCTGAATTCTAGAGCAAAAACTTGCATTACAGACAATATACAACACGCAGAAATGAAGAATAAAATCTACATTATGATCACACGCTTTGCTTAGATTGGAAGAAAGTTAATTTCAAGAATCATTACAGCACACTTGCGTTGCTAAGAAACTCCAGGTAGCGAAAAATATTTCTTTTACAAGTTTTTGATGGGTGAAATCCTAACGAAATATACCACTTTTTTGTTGTAACAAGATGCTGAATATACTACCTGTTTCAGTGGCACTTCGCAAATGAACATTGGGGGAAAAAATCGCACAATTTTTAAGCTCTTGTGAAGAGCTGCGCAAGCGGACTTTCTTGAACCCATACATAGGCAAACCTTAGAGGCAACTCTGGACCTAAGGCATCTGCAGGTTTTGAAAGATCTTGTGGGTTCTCAAGCGGAAGACTATTTCATTTCATGTACACTGGGTCGCTGCGNCTTGGTGAATACCTGAAAACCGCAGCANTGCTCTCGCGCTTTCACGGAAAGTCCGCAAAACAAAAAAGCATGCCATCAATTTCTAACGCTCATTTATGAAAACCTGACAAAAGGATATTCAAAAGTTTTGCTAAGTCTTTTACAAATTTTGTAAAATTATAAAAATTACATTACTAGTGGAATATGCAGCCTCTTCTGCGGTGGGAGTAGTTTTTACTTTTGAGGAGTGTTGTTTTATATTCCAAGAGGTGTTGTTGTGGTGTTTTTATTATTTTTTTTATAATTTTTAAGATCATTTTTTGAGGAGCTTCTCTTGACATTGCACTGCACTTTGAACCACGTGCATGGGCCTACCCACTAGGCTTAAAAATTTCTGTAGAAATTGCTATGAAATGTTTATTTAGCATGCAGTGCATTCGTTTGTCAAACTAGTTTTTCACAAGCGCAATTGGTAGGGCCATTTTTATGACCTGAAAAACTTGATAAATGACTTTATTTTTCAGAAAATATGACTTTATATGATCAAATAAAAATGGATGAGCTAGAACATGCATCTGCTGTATAAAGAAGCATTACCAGCGCATATAGGCAAAAGAAATGGTAGTCCCATGGTTTGTTGATGCCCCTCTAAAATAAACAGCTCAAAACATGAGCAAAATATTGCTTTGAAGCAAATTGAAAACATGCGTGGACATTGGTTTATTTCTTTGGGGCAGCAAGACCATGTATTTTTAGGCAGTGCATTACATTTCATCCAAAGAACTTGGTTCACCTACGTCTTTGCCAACATTCGCAGGTAGGGTGCCCAACTAAGTGGGTTCAATTCGCAGGATGCAGGTTAGACCTAGCGATAAACTGTAGTATTTTCACCTGATATCTTGAGATTGTTTTAATGGTTTCCTTATTGAATTAGTTTGAAAAGACGCAAAATATGACTTTGTGCCCTAACATGGAAAATATGACTTTTTATGACTTTATAACTTTTGTTATACACTTCGTAGGAGTGCGATTTTTGTTTTAAAATTCGTTTCATAGCTTCCTGAAGCACAGAAAAAATATGACTTTAAATGACCCTGGTAATTGGTCTCATACTGCGATCCGGCAGAAACCAACCATTCTAAGCAGGGGTGGAGAACCTATTTATTATCACGGGCCGCACGAATTGTGCATTAGCGCTGGCGGGCCGCAAAATCAATCAATCATTTTACCCTAAAATTCTACCATTATCTAACAATGAGGAAGAGTGGCTCCTCTTGACTTTCTTTCTAAGTACCTGCTTATCATGGAGCTTCGTTTTGACGCGATGTTGTACTCTAACTTGGTAACAAAAATTCTGATGCGAGCCACATGTTCCTAACCCCTGGGCTAAAGCATCTCTGGGCATAAACATGTAGTCACAATGACATTTTATAAACATGTAGCAGCAACAACATTTTTTAATAATTTAAGGCTATATCAAAGGAAAAAATATTGTTTACATTTAAATGGAAATTAAATATCCTTTTAACGTGGTTTTGACTTTGAGAAAATATATTACAAAACTTGATTTTGAAGTGAAAGGTGAAATTACAACCGGAACTATGGACAACATTCTAGAAGTTCCATCTTGCACTGAAATTGTTGTACTTGTCATACTGCAGTATGGCATCCAATGGCATCAAATCCAAACTTTTATGAGGTTCAGAGCAAACACCAATTCATTTGTCGTGATTTCAGCATATTTCCAACAACTAAGAGTAAACATAAGCGTATATAGAACATGCGTAATGGGCTAGTTCAAAAATATCCATAGCCGTTATCAACCTGTGCTGCCGCTTCACGGTTCATGAACGAGAAAAAGGAAAGGCTTTTCGAAAAGACGTAAAGATAAGAAGGAAAGAGGTAAGCAGCTCGTTTATACTAAAGTTTACGTGGTTCATTTGTTTGCCACATTGACTACCTGTTATAAACATTGACATTTTACACTACTGTTTGTGAACCCAACAAACTTGCCATGATTCTGCTAGTTTGTTCCTGAATGGTGTTTCAAGCAGGTCCTGTATGTAACGTTTTTGCCCAAATATTGCGGTTCGGACAACAGGGATTGGCAAAAGCTATATCTAAATCCCGTAGCGGTTTATCTTTTAACATTTGCTTGTGTGCTGGTCGGCAACCTTCAAATTTCACCCGATGATTGTAAGCGACACTTTTACAGCGTTTGATTACTTGCTAAAAGCTGTTCCGGATTAAGCGTGTTTTATTACTTTTAATCAGTTGCAATCGAAACCACTGGTGTGTATGGCACGTCCACTGCCCCTTTTTTGAGCTTCCTTGCAAATAAACTTGTTGATATGTCAGGTGACCCCAGGCAGCGACAGTGGCTCCACCAGCGCTTGTCCCTTGGTTGTGGTCAGAGGGAACGCTGCCAGCATATTGGCCTTGTGTACAAGATTGATTTAATTTTAGCTATTCTCCGTTTATTAACCAGGGTTGCTGCCCGCTACTTGCCTCTCTTCAATTAATAGCAATTGCCTTCCAAAATATAACGGCAGATAGTTCTCGATATCAAACAATGCGTAGCACTGCAACTGGATTTGTGCAATGATTAACTTTAAGTGCCATGTTAGTTTACATTATAAAGCTTGATTGATTAATACCTAAAACTTCGGACTAAAACACAGGAATTCAAAATTATCTGAAAACTTCTACTGCAAGTAAACTCAATACTTCACAAAGAATACACTAAGACCTTTTCCACGTTGGTAATAGGCTTCGGAGGCGGTGGCATGGAGGGATGTAGCCCCCCAGCTATTTTACTTTCAGAAAAAAAACATTTCATACATGGAAAATAACTTGGTACCAAAATTGCTAATCTTGTAAAAAAAAATTTTGTCAGTCTAACTCTTTTCTGGTATTTAAGGAGTGAAAATTGCATTAGATGTGTCTTTCCATTACTTATAGAAGTTAAATTGTAAAATTGTTTTAAAATTTACTTTTGAGCATATATTTTTTGGCGAAACGCTGTAGCTGCAGATGTTGCTTGGTCCCCTATGCAATGAATATAGCCTTGTAACAGTCCAGCATTAGCCTACAATCATGCAATCATACTTAACCTTAAAATTAAGAATTCATGGAATGCACACAAGGATCCATTACATGTACGGTTTAGCAATAAAGCCTTTTGCCCTCCTAATCAGAAAATTGTTGGTATTTCACTTGAGTTTTTCATTTCTTTGGAGGTGACACCCCTCTTTCAAGAGGTGCAAGGCTCACGCTTATTTGAAAAACGAGCGGCGCTCTCGCTCCTTGAGAAAACACTTTTCATTTTAGGGCAAATTTCTATTGTCGTAAAAATTAAAAATAATTGACTTAAGCATTCCAACTGTTAGCTATTTTGACCTAACAAGGAACTGGCTAAATAAATTTATGTTTCTTGAGTTTTCTCATTAAAGCGAACACTGAATTAACGAAAAGACCTAAACTGCATAAGTTGCATTAGAATTCATTGCTGGAATATTGCGTAAAGTCATCGGGAGTTTTGAAGTGCGGTTTAACTTTGGTTGCATTGGAAGCTTTAGCTTTTGGCATCATGATTGATATCTGAGCGAAAGCAAAATCTAACTATTTATGTTAAGTCACTCTTTCAATTGTTGATTTTATTATACAGCAGTTGAAAATCATCTATTAGAGAGCTTCTACACCCAGGGCTGTGGAGACGGAGTCCGGAGATGGAACCGGAACCCAAGTAATTTTTGCTGATTGAAGTCGGAGTCAAAAACGTTCTGTATCAGGGGTCTCAAACACGCGGCCTGCGAGGGCGTTTTGTGCGGCCCGCAATGCTTTTTGGGAATTTCCAAATAATCAACATTTGCGTTTCCAAGTGCCTTGAAAAAAGACGCCAGGAAATAATTGGATCAAACCTGAAAGATGCGGTTTTCGTCGGTTTTCGTCCCGGCCGTAGCAATACAGACCACATTTCACTCTCCAGCAAAATTTTGAGAAATCTTGGGAGTATGCTAAAGACGTCTTCACATGCTTTGTCGACCTCGAGAAAGCATACGACCGGGTTCCTCATGAAAAGGTTTGGAGAATATTGCTGGAGTAAGGTGTTGACGGGGGCACGTTACTGGCCGCCAAGTCACTGTGTTCCTGCTCAGACGTTTGTGTCCGTTTCAGGAGAGTTAAATCACGACCGTTCACCGTTGACGTTGGACTCCGACAAGGGTGTGTGCTGTCACCGCTCCTTTTCATAGTTAACATCAGTGGTTCTCAACGTTTTCGCTGAAGGGAGCCAAATCCAGACCTACGATTTTGTTGGACAGCCACACTAAATTTTTTTAACACAATTCAATTTACACGTTTTGTTTTACAGCAAAACGAAGTCTGTTACACAAAATATTAGACGTTTTATTGAAAGACTGGTGAGGGCCGCACAAAGGGTGCCTGGGAGCCAAATGCGGCACTCAGAACCGGGTTGAGAACCACTGGTCTACATGAATTGGATAGACAGTCACAGCCGAGTCGACGAGGGTGTCACAGTCGGGAGCTGCAGGACCAACCGTTTACTTTTTGCAGACGGTTTGGTACTGCTATCGTCTTCTCAACGGTCTTGAGCATGCACTCTATCGGTTTTCTGCTGCGTGAGGCCGAGGCGGAATGAAAATTAGTGCTAAAAATACAGAGGTACTACTCTATGTCCCTCTACAAACCCAAGGCAGTGTATGCGGCAATGAGCGGCGATACACTGCAGCAGGTGGAGACGTTCAAGTACCTAGGGGTGGTATTTACGTGTGACGGAAGGCGGAGGCCCAGGAGATTGATACACTGGTTGGTAAAGCTAACGCAGTTCTGCGTGAGCCTTATCGCTCTGTGGGCACAAAACGGGAGCTTTCAAACACCGCAAAGCTGTCGGTTTTCAAATCGATCTTTGTTCCGATCCTTGGCTATGGCCATGAATCTTGGGTAATGACCGAAATAATATTAACCCAGGTGCAAGCACCAAAGTTGGGATTTTTGAGAAGAGTCCACGGTGTGACAAAGGGGCGTACCGTGGTTAGCTTGCGCCCGGTGCAAGAAACAATTTAGCACCTCCATATTTTAACCTAAGCTATTTTGGGATTATATGTCCTGCATTGAAGAAAAAAATTGCGACATTGTTTCGACTTTTCGGCAGCGCCCAGTGATTTGGCGTCCAGGCATTGTGCCCCCGTCATTACGCCCCTGGTGTGACATTTCGGTACAAAGCGCACCTGTGAAATTCACAGTGCCCTGAATGTCGAACCACTTCTAATTGAGAGAATACAACTACGTTAGTTCGGCCAGGTACCCAGAATGCCCAACGGAAGACTGGTGAGGCAAGCCCTGCTGGCTATACCCACGAGAAAGCGACCCAGATGTCGTGCAAGGCCTAGGTGGAGTGACTGCATCTCCGACCTTGCTTGGTCCCGTCTTGATGTGGAGCCAGCAGAACTACCTGAAATTGCTGTTGACCGTGAAATATGTCAAGTTCTGTGGTTGTTGCCCCCGCAACCCTCCCTAAAGGAAAATCGGCATGAAAATGCATGAAATGAATAAGATTTACGTTAGTTTATTCACCGGTGTTTAAAAGTGTTCAGCTAGCGAGTTAACAAGTTGCTCAGACGGCTAGAATTGATTAATACGAATGTAGAGATCGCTAGAAATGATTTGCCTACAATTCATGATACCTTTCGCAAGAAATGAATGTAAAATTAAGTTCATGTACCGCTATTGCTGCATCAGCATCATATTGCGGCCCGCGGGTTACCTTTTCAGTCCTCATGTGGCCCACGGAGCAATTTGAGTTTGAGACCCCTGGTTTAGGTGGTGGAACCGAAGCACAGCCTGAAATTTGGTTTCCGGCTCCACAACCTTAGTTTGTGCTGTGTGTAGATCAGGGCTGCTGAAAACTTTTTCCGCATGTCCCACCATCCATCACATGTATCATTTCGCAACACCTCATCTATATAGTGTAATAATTCAATTGTGCATTTAATACAATGGTTTTCACTTTTCACTTGACCAAATCATTTTGGAGCTGGACCCAGAAACTTTTAGATGTTGCAGCCGGTGCTGAAGCCAAAAAACACTTTAGATGCCTGGAGCTGGAGCCAGATCCAGAGCATGAAATTTGAATTCTGGCTCCACAGCCCTATCCACACTACACTTTCATAAACTACACCACGTAGTCATGTGACGTCTTATCGCCAATACAAGACGCAACAACGGACAAAGATATACAATAACGTACGTGTTGCGACGGCGTACCGCAAGAAGTTATGTTAACGTCCAAGACACATGTTGCTCACATCCACCACATGCTGCGGCATCTCTGGTCATGGGCTGGTCAAACATCACCTAAGGTGCGCATCGGATCGTAATGTGCTCCACAGCAATTAAAAAATGGAGCGAGCGTTGAGGTTTAGAAAAGGAGCGAGGGCCCTTTTTGAAACCTGAATGGCTTTCCAGCTATCGCTCCTCAAAAAGTGGCTGGCTACTGACAAGGTCTGGCAACTAATAATTTTTATTGCTTGCTTTTGTTTTTCTGCAAGCGAGTTTACCAATTTTTAACTGTGCCGCATTTATTCCACGGGGGGTGTGAGAAAATTGCTTCTTGTTTCTTCTTGCGCATTACTGTAGTTATGATACAACTTTGTAACAAAATAATGGCTTGTGTATGGGAAAATAACTATTTGACTTCTTTTGATTTAAGCTATTTTTAAAATAATGATTCAAGTTGAAAGTGTTTAGGAAGCGACTTACTTTAATTGTTTCAACTTTTTAAACTATCATACTTGGTGCAACTGCAGTAAACGCATTTTGCTGTTTTGAAAAGTTACAGAAACAAAGGCAGCAATGGCATTCACCATCTCTGAGAATTCGCGAGTATTACCTCCAGCCCCACATTATCCGTTTGAAACGGCGGGAGTAAGCAGTAAACTGTATCGCAACACAGACATTCGGTAAGATTCCCTCTCTCTCTTGTTCATATTAGCACCTAAAATGTAACTAGCCTGCTTCAAATTACGTGAAATTTCTAAAACTTTTTATTTTACATATTATGAGATCCGACTTTTTAGCTGTAAGCTTCACTATTTGGGGATTTTACTTTTAGCTTCACTGTTAGCTGTTAGCTTCATTAATTTTGAGTTTTGTTTGATTCTATTTTATACTTCATGCACTTCGAAGAGCTGCAGCCAACGGAAGATGCATACTCAATGGGAAAAATACATACTCAGTAAACATGATAGTGTCTGATTCTTTGCTGTGAAAGGAACCTATCGATAGATATGGTTAGTTAGTTATTCAGTCATGTGTATGCCGAAACTAGGATTCAGGGTCATGTTCACCTGAACTGAAAGTGGGAGATTCTTATGTGGAACCTATGACCGCCTACACAGTACATACCAGTACACACACAACAGTGGTTTTTGTCTCGTTTCAATACGATATACCGTAGGTAACCTACAGTACATGACCGAACAGTATTTTCTTGAATTCAGAAAAAATATAGGCTAGGTGTTGCAAACGTCTACACCACAAGGAAAGTATCAATGCATAAATTTTGAAAAAAACATTTTTCAACAATACTCATATTTGATACAGTTCAAATAAAACATTTGCAATCTTCCACATACCCGACCACGGATGCGCAAATCAGAGCGGGTAGTCGATCAATAGTGTAAATTCATAAAGTAACATTCAACTGTTGCCGCTATCAGTAGTGTAAAATGCGGTTTGCTATATTTCGAACATTTGCTACTTTCATTCAAGTTTAGTGATCAATAACACACAGACCAGACTGGTGTTTACTTGAGACTTGAAGTTCATTGAAATCCTTCGCCAAAGATGTACGTATATTGCATATACTTAGTCGCCAAAAATCTTCAAAAATAACTTTTGCTTAAAGTTTGTAAAAGGTTTCATTTTTTGTCTGTAAAACTCCTGTGCTCTGCCGAACTTGAAAACTAACACGCTGAGCTCAGCAGTAATTGAGCTATAGGACCGAATTTGACCACTCAGTGCCTGCTATAAAAATGCAACCTATACTACTCTTCACTAATAACCTAACCACTGCCTTTTCAAAAATAGCGCAACCCCGTTACGTTTTGATGATCACTGTTAAACTGTTTTTCGGATGTATTTTATCGAAACCAGTTAGCTTTTCGTTGACAATATTTTGACAGCAAATAAAACGCCCTGTTTTTCATTTCCAGATCGCGTGGGCGCAAAGTAGTTTTCCAAAGAATGCGGGGAGCTCAATACCCAGGAAGCAGAATGTCTAACTACTCCTACCCATCTGTAATCAGTAGCACGCAACAAATTCTATGTCTGACACCCACCATGTCGCCTGTACCTTCAAGAAATTCCGCCAGATTGCAGTACATCAAACGTCCCAGTCTAGTCAGTGGAGAAAACTTGTTAAGAACCACTCCTATTTCCAGAAGGAAATTTGTTCCTGGACCAAGTGACAAGTCGGCTTCTCCACCCCACACAGCAAGAAGCTTACCGTTTATTTCCCAAACAAATGAACAGTACAAGCATACTGGTAAGTTGACTATTACTGCTCATTCATTGCTGAAACCAAATTCAGCAAGATCTGTGAGCAAACCTGTATCAAGGACCGAACATTTGCAGCAGTTTAGAGCACAGCTTGAGTCTTATTTGGGACCGAAGAGAAAGGAAACAAGCATTGTTGCTAGAAAAATGGCTCCCGTGTTGCGCGTCGTTCCAGCGGGCGCCCAGCTGTCCGCAAGGAGTCGTGCAAGTGTTGAAAAATACAAAACTCCTCTCGAAGATTCCGAAGAAGCAATGCAAAAGCGAGTGCATTTCAGCGATCAACTCGGTCTTCCTCTGACAAGAAGTATGACCCCGAACTATCGTCGCAAGCATTCGTATATTTTGAGATGGTTAGAAACAGCTGGGCGCTCTGTGCAACCTCTTGCTTGACTGTTACAACAAGTTTTTCATTAATAATTATCAACTTACCAGACTGGTTTATGCGGAAGCTGGCTCAATGAGCAAGTTGTTGCTCAGAATGCGTGTTTGATGTAACGGACGTAAACAAGGCTGACGGGCTTTATCCGAAATTAACACCACTTGATATGACATTGCATAAAAGTTAATTGTACCTTCTTAATTTAGGCTTCATCTTTATAATTAGGGTTTCGTTCTCCTCTGAGTAAATCAAAGAATGCAATGCTTTGTATTATAACAAAGGTAAACTTGATCGAAAAGTGCCTCCTGACAACAACATGCAGTTTTCTTGAAAACAACTGACGACTTCACTATTTCATCATGAAAAGTAGAAAATTTTAAATTTGAATGGTAAATTAGAGTAAACTTGTTTGGGTATCGAGCATTTCTTGTGGAGCGCTTTTATCATTATGCTCTCCACTTGAACCTTATGTTTAAGCTTTACTATAAGCGTTTAATTGCTTTAGGGTATTTGATTTAGCCATTTTTTATCTTTCCCTGCTTTGCTTTTGCACGTGAAAATGGCAGTTTTTGTCAACCCACTTTCAAATAACCGTCGAATGCGAGAAGATACTGTTGCCATTCGTTCAGAAAAATAGAATACAAAGAAAATCACAACTGGTGTGTTGGATTTCTGTGTATGGCAAAAACTAAAAATACCCGGGTTAATAAACGGCTGAGTGAAATCACTGCGTTATCGGCAATAACTTATCTTACAACGAGTTTATTTATTTCCTTGAAGATTAGAAGGTACAAAATTTTGTGATAGCACGCATAATGTTTTAAATTTGCAATTTAATGGCAGCATATTGAATAATAAAGATTAACAAAAATTGACTACTTTGAAAAAAGTTTCTGAAAATTCCCCTTTCACAAAAGGTGTTGAAATAATAGTTTTGGCAGGTGATTTTGTAGCAACTTTTACCTTGAATAAAAGAAATAACAAAATGCTAGTCAAATGAATTAATACCACTTTCAATAGCACTGGATACCATGCACTAATATAAGGAATATAACAGTAAATCTTCACAAACTTTTCTAGCATTATCATTCCCAAAAGAACGAATAAAACCTATTGCAGCTGAATTTTCTAGAAACGGTGCTTGAAGTGCTGTGTCGTGCTTAAACTTCTTGCTGCTCTCGAAATGTTTGTCAAATACGGATTTCCGCAAATGCCTCAGGGCAACATAAGCCGTATGTTAGAGAATATTTAGATTGACATCAGGATGATCAGAAAATAACAGAGATAGTTAAAACTTTGCCTTTGCGAAAGTTCAACAAAGAGTGATAGCGCTTTCATCAATGTTTTAACAAAAGGGAACAAAAGAGATATCCTTGAGAGTAACTATTTGAGGGCATCATAACAGGAATTCAGTCTAGTTTGTGAATGATTTCATTGGATTCAAGCTATGTATTTTCTGTAGACGCTTCACGGGCGAAACCCAAATGTGGCCAAAGGTCTAGTTTGGTAAACGAAATACTTGAAACACTTCTGCGTGTGTGCCAATTTTTTATACCACGAGATATAATTACCTATACTAAACAAGGATAGCTTGTGGGGTCTTCGTATAAGGCAATTTCGTGTACATATGCTGACTACATTATCATGATACATAGTGAGCAGCTAGTGCTTGTTAAGAAGTAAAACTATGCCATGTGAAAATAGAACTCACTGCTGTTTTAATTTAAAGTGGTGTTATACTTTTCAGATACAGTTTAATACTTAGCTCATCAATTAATACTGGTTTTCGGTAAGAAAGGGCGTTGCATGCAGCCAAATCCACAGTTTTGTAACATCTAAGGGAAGAGCGGAGATGGGTCATGTATAAATAGCATGAAAATCCCTGCACCTACAAGTGTGACTCGAATATTGCTTTTTTACTGCGAAAGCATAATGCTTTGTCAATGTTATAATATACAATTTTCCAGTTGCAGAAACCGCTACAAAAGTTAAGAAATGCAGTTTGAAGTGGACAATTCCTGAAGGAATAATATAATACTATGTTATATTAAGTCGTTTCAGTGAACTATAACTTTTATTTTCTATTACACAGATAAACATCAAAGAAGAAACTAGAAAATGTAAGAAAAATTGCTTTCGAAAATCTTTTCGATCTACTACATATGTAGTTGATATGCTAATAGTCTTTTCCCAAACGACCTCGTTTCGCTTGTAACGCCACTTTCATCTTAGTCCACCATTTCATCAGAAAATGCTAGACAACAGGTTTGGTTTGAAAACGCGTGTGTGATCGCGGTAATTTTCAATGTGCTTGCTGAAACAGTCATAGCAACTTCACTTGTAAGGACTCCGTACACTTTTCACAAGCGTAGCTTTACTGTTATGTTGCTATAAGGCGCACAGAATGATTCTGATGTTGCAACAAATTTTATAAGTTCAATTCATACTTTCTATTGGTGCTCATCCAATTAGTCAGAAGCATGTATCTTTGGCGAAATTAGGACTACAATTTGACATCGATCTACATTACAGTATTTAAAGTTGCTTTGAAATTGGTGAGAGTTTGAGTGACTTTGAAAAGCAATCAACAAATTTTCTGAATGAAGGACATATCTCTACTAAAATAATTTTGTTGATATTTTTTGGCAAAAACTATCTCATGCAAAAAGTTATGAATAACCAGATTCAACAATTAAAATTACGCTCACCTAACTTGTTAAATCAGCAAAAGAAGTAAACTCTTTTGATGAGATTTACGATATGTAACAAACGTGTTGTTGCTGGAATATAAAAAGAAACAAGGTTACGTGTGGTAACAATTAGGAAAAACCGACAGATACTTGCCTGACAACACCACAGTGTTTTTCAGTTTAGCATTGCTATTTCGTGCGTTTTATTTGATAATTTGATTGGGCAATATTTTTCTAAATCTGCAACAACTTTTGTTGTTCACTGACTTCAAAATTAAAATTAAGTTTAATTTTTGTTAACATCCTTTTTCGCAATGGTTCCCATTTACCAGGCAATTCTGTTTTTCATCAAAATTCGGTTTTCTCGCACAAAAAGTTTTTACGCGACATATGTGAGATACAAAATGCCATAGCTTCCAGTAAAAATTAACTTAAAAGACAGGGCTTTCTGTCAACATAAAAACGAAATGCTACAAATCAGGACTTTCACTGACGTTATAGTAGGGAAGAACAAATATTGCTGAATATATCCGGCTTTGGTACGTTCCGATTATCTGGTAAATATACATAAATAAATGTGCTCTGGTTCACCACGTAGGAATTTAATTGGGGTCGAAGTTGTCTTGACTGATAGGATAAGCGAAAGGATGGTGTAAGTGTCTTTTTTTACTGTATGTTAAATCCTGTAAACTTTTTTTGGTTCATTAAAGTCCGCATGATCCCGTTGATGGTAATGTGTGTTGTGAGTATACAAAGGATTTAAGCGTGAAACATTCAGCACTACCTGAGTTTGTTCAAATCTATAAAAAAGGTACGCACGCTTTCAAATTGTCTTAACAACACTGTTTTGAACATTCATGATCCCATTACACAATTCGTAAGCTACTGGTAAGTCCAGCGCTCTATCAAAAATATTAATATTCGCCTTTAAGTTATGCAGAAATCAGGCATTGTTTGCGTGATTAGAAATTGTTAAAAGCCGACATTTTGCAAAAAATCATTCCTATAGCTCTAACCCAAATGTTTGCAACACGTTTGCTTCAAAATATTTGGTTTTTATATGTTAGGTTCAATTGAGAAATATATGAACCTATTTTGCCAAACACTTTCATTTGCTAACAATGAGTTATATTTTCTATGGTCATAAATTTCCTAAAGTTTACTGTGAAAAATTGTAATCATACCGATTTGCCCTCGGATTTTCGACTAATTTTTATAAACATAACACCGACTGTAGCCTATCAGATTCTATTTTCCCAAACAATATTGCATTATCCACAGTTTTGTGGCCCATAACATGCAGTGCAAAACACATGGGCTGAAAGCTGCTAAGTGCATCATAGCTGAAAGCTGGTTCAAGTCAGCTGCACGCACAACCGTTGTAATATCTGCACTCTTCTTCAAATCATGCTTCCGTTTTAGTCTGTAGTACCAGAAATACCACCCCGAGCATCTGTTGCTAAATTCAGGATTGACTTCCCTGCTGGCTTTGCTACCAGGATCACAGCGTTTGCTCGTCAAGATTGAATATAGAAATACTTATACTTACATTTTTTAATTCCTGTGTTATGGTCGGTAGTCATCCTTTATGTAGCAAGTTGATTATTACTTGTATCTAGAAAACGAAGAAGACACTAGCAGAGGTAAGTATCAAGACGTTTTCAGTAGTAAGCCTGCGATATTGTTCTTATTAGATTTAAAAATACCTGAAGGACAGGCAAGCAAAAAGCAGTTCAAATATTGTCCGGGTTTGAGTGGTATAGATAAGAATAGATCAAAAGGATTAAGAATAAAGTATAAAGGTTCCTTCGGATTTACGATTTCACGGGGTCAAAAATTAAGAGAAATGATAGGTTACTGAAGTAAGCTATTAGCAAGCAGTCTAAACTAACAGCACATAAGTGTTCGTTTGCAATGTCATAAGACGCAGGAGTGCCTACTATTGAAATATTTGTCAGAAGAGGTTGGCCCTTTCTTATATGCTGAAAGGGGAAATTTTTATAATATTAGACGTCGGTCTTTTGAATGATCAATTCAACAATTTGCTTTAACAATTGCTACACATTCTTCACTTGAGTGCATTAAAACTCTCGGTTGATCTCGAGTAAATTTGATGAGTTTACCCTTACATCAAAGAGCACAGCGCAATTTTGCCACTGTTTGCAACCAATTTTGGTCGACCCCTGAAAGGAATGATTTAAATTGAGCTAGGCACGCGAAAGTTGCAACAATCGATAGCCTGTAGGCATTTTCTACGTTATTACGAAGTTGTGGGAGGTTACTCTTTGGCCTGATGTTATTGGTTGGCATTGATCACGTGATTCTGCCTGACTTTTCACAGACAGTAAATGTCACCTACGCCAGTCGGTCATTGTATGCGACACAATTGTCCTTTGTGAAATAACAATTGAAGACGCAACATGAAGCCGTCATGACTCTACGTATTTCGCAGAAAAGGAATTGGTGAACTGCTTTTGGTTCCAGGGTAAAGTGTTCATTGCGAGTTTATAGCTTGAGTAGAAACAGGGAGGCATAATAAACGTCAGTTGATAAGCATTTTTAAAGGAATTTTGTTTTTTTTGTGATTCAATCAAAAGTTTATTCTCTTTGGAATTTAAAAATCACTTCTTCGGTGTTATCATCGGGTCGAAACTCGTTTGAAACAACTGCTTTTTGATTATTTCCTTCAACTTATTTTGGTGTTATTTGTCAGCTGTAATCCGTACCCGTTTCTGATCTGTAAGCTTTCTATGCCATATCGTTTTAATAAACTAAAAAATTATCCCAATACCTACATAGAGCTCAACAGTACATATAGAAAGGATTGTGAAGCATATATTTAAGACTCGACAAAGGGCAGAAGCAGTCGGCAAGATGTCTCAGAATTTTCGCTCATCCTTGGCTTTGAAACAAATTATCAAAACGTAAACCAGACAAGGGGTACAAAAAACTGTTTCTGCTGTGATGTTGTGTTTAGAGAAGCACTGCAATAATTGAAGTACCTACCAAAAGATATACAAAATGTTTATGACTGATGTGTTTTGCTCTAAGCGACACTTGAAGACCAGATCAGATAAAAACGTAATCAAATTCGGAAGCAGAGCAAAACGCAGTAGGCTTGGTTGTAAACAAGAAACAGAGACCTCTTTTCTTGGAGATTCGTTAATTTTTCTCCGAAAAAAACGAATGCTGTAAAAATGTACAGGGGTGGAAGTTAGCGATCAAGAAATGTTGAGATTTACAATATTACAATGTTTGGCTACGCGTGCTGACTCTCCCTTCATTGCAAATGCCTGCCATATCCAAAACAACTGTTAAAAAAAGCAGGAAATGACGTGTTACGTTTGAAGCATGATGATGGTGATGACAAAACGCCTACCATAGCCAAGCTTTTACGCACTGCATAACGGCCAAACGAAAAACCGCACTGAATTTGTGACAAAAACACCAATGTGTCGGTCGGACAATCAATGCAATCTTTTACCTCCTCGGCTCCCAAAAGTTTTAAAGTGATCAGGAGGATTCCCACAGAGATTCACAAGCTTTTCCTCCTTAAACTTGTTTTGGTACTTTTGCTTGTCCGCGTGTGCGTTCTGCAAAAGACATTGTGATCAAGGCAAGTGATAATTTTGCTACTGCAGATTGGATTAAACGTGGAGTTTGTCATGCACGTCATTTGAGTGCAAGTTTAGTGAAGCAGCCTATAATGGTTTGACAATATATTTTGTTACTTGCGTTAGAATTTTAATCGGACTAAATTTTTTCCAAGATGTAAACTATGCACAAAAATTAAGACCAATTCCACCTTTTGCAAAATAGGCAGTACACCACATTCTGTGACAAACGCTTTAGCTCAAGTTGCATTGTTATGTTGTTTAAATGGTTTCAATGTCAGTTACCATGAAGACATACTATCATAGAAATTTAAAAAAAGCTATACCTTGCACAAACTTGTTACTCTCGTGATATGGTGACTGTATTCTTGCAAGGACACATAGAATCACTTATAATCACTTGCAATTTGTACTATTTTCTTCCGTTTGACACAATATTAAATCAAGTTATGGCTTCCGTTTTGAAACCTGTCCGTTTGCTTTTGAAAAACAACTGCACTGCAAGTAAAGCATTGCCAGCACTTTGGAGCAAGGCAACCGGAGCTCAATATCAATTTAGAACCAGCAGCTCTCAGTACGTTGACTACTCGGATACTAGAAGAGTTATAATCACAGGTGAGAAGCTGACAAGAGTTTAGGTATTCGGTAATTGTGTACAAAAAAAACTTCTTATTCCATGCGAAGGACACAGGATTAGGCTCAATGGGTTGAGTAGAAAATCTTTCAAATTTTTTCGGAGCAGGTGGTCTGGGACAACTGGGGAAAAACTTGGCTTCCAAACTGCGCCGCAGGTTTGGAAGAAACAGCGTTTTGTTGACAGACATCAAAAAACCGAACAGCTGCGTCCTTGACGAAGGTATGACACACAATATTTTTGACATTGATTCTTGCTTTTGCGGATATAATTTCAGAAAAAAACTTTCAATAAAAGTTTTCGTTAGAGATTTCATCAAACACATTTCCAGTTTTTCTTGCAGCCTTGGCTTTTACGTCTGCTGTGCTGGGCAAACCACACAATAAGTGCTGCCAGTATATTTTTCGTGCATTAAAAGTAGTCGTGCAGTCTTGTTTTATGTAGTATGAGTGTTTGAATTTCAAATAGTCAACGATATTGAATCTTAAGGAAGGCATTTTATAAAAACCGGTTAACATTGCTCAGGTATTACGATTTAACGATATATGTAGGTTTTCTGCATAGCGTTTTGTAAGTATTCATTACTTTTGCACTAGAGATCAAATCTTTAACGATAAAGTAGGGAACGTTTCACAACATGTAGCAAACTTTCTCAACACCACGATTTCTGTAAAAACTTTTTCTCTACAAGAAGTAGAAAGAACAAGCTTGAATAATAAGATAAAATGATTCATTACAAGATATGTCTCACAGAGAAATACGTCAGTGGGTATGGAGAGAAAATTATGGAATGTTGGCACTGCTAAAATAAAGAAATATCTTAAATATATTTACATTTTAATTGACTGAAACTTAACCTTTTAGTAAAACTAATGTAATTGCTGAGTGGTAAACTAAGTTGAATTAACATTGGTTTATGCAGCGGAAAACTCCATCCACGTTTAGGAATTTTTTAATATTCTGTCTGATCTTCGTTGTTGGCGTTTTCTTTTTTTATTCTGTGCTAGGAAGCCATAACTCAAGATGCTTTGCTATGTGCTTTGCAGGTCCCTTCGCCTACGCCGACATACTCGATTACGATTCTATAAAACAACTTGTTGTTAACCATGGTGCTGACTGGCTGATTCATTTCAGTGCCCTCTTAAGCGCTGTGGGGGAAGCCAATGTGCCACTGGCGATCAAAGTAAACATAGAAGGGTTGCATAACGTGCTGAATGTTGGTAAGTTTTAGAGTTTCAGTTGATATAAAGTAGATTGTGTTTGTTAGGACCTTGCTTTTCCAAAGTGAAAGAGTGAGACATTGTACAATTAGCTTACAGAAAAGTGGTCGAATGAGGTCAAAGGAAAAAAGTAAAGTCTGAAAGATTTTTTAAAAGTTATTTTGTAAAAAATCATATCATTAAAAAAACTTCAGAAAAAGTTTAGAGCTAATTTCGTTTCAGTAAAAACTTAACCCGAAACAGAACATAGGAAAACCATTGCAAAACTACTATAGGATATAAAAAATGTCCAGTTGCAAAGGTACAGTATGATGAACAAATCGTTGTGGTTAAATAATGACTTGCAGTTGCAAAGTCTGATAGAAGCGCATGGTATATCGGGATGATTTTTCATAAATTCTGCAAATTGATATGTGATTAATTTCAATTAATCAGAAGTCAGTGGCACAATAATGGGAAAATGTGACAAATATTTTCAAAAGTCAGAAAAAAATGTTAATTTTGTTTAAGCCGTACCGACGATTTTTACAAAACCAGTGGAAAACACAGTAAAAACGGAAAAAGGTGTTTTATCATTAAAATCGAATAATTGACCTGGGAATTGTCGGGCAAAATTTGCAAAAAGTTGGGCAAAATTTCTGCGGCCCTCCCAAACTCTTTCTAACCCTACGGCTGTAACTAGAGATGTGCACCAACAAGATCTTGTGCTTGATCAGCAATAAGTGGTTACTGTGTATTAACCGCTGAATTCTTGGCCATCGATGCCATAAAGCATGATGTGTGGTTGGCTAAAGACAAACTCCCATGTGGGAACTACCAATACACATAGGTGGCGGAACCGCGGGGCCGCATGGGCCTAGGCCCCTCTACTTTTAAATTTCGAGTTTTGCCTAAATAAAAGGATTTAAAACGAGCTCCTGGTTTTTTGAAAAATATGTTCGATTTTATGGTTTTCTTTGGTCTTCGCGTGAGCAAAGAACTCTGCAGTTGAAGCCCTAGCTGGCTGTCTTCTGAGGGCAAACATGACTGCATGTGAAGCAGTAAAATGCAAAGACAACTTGAAAACAAGTTTACAGACTATAAGAGAAAAAGCTCCAGAATGTTTCAAACAAACTGTAAACGAAGCAGAAAGATTGGACATAGAATCCCCTGTTGTGACACACTGGAGAAGACTCCACGCAGGATTGACAATGGTTCAGATAACACAAGATTTATTTCACCTCAGCAATTTTTTACTACACAATGTTTACAAGTTGTTGATGAGAGAGGTTCAACTTGATTGATAAGATATCTCTCTTTTTATAACAGAGAGAAAAATAGAAGAGAGATTTGACCAAGAAGCCATGCAGTATCTTTGCGATATTGAGCAAGTAATTTTGGCTGCAGTAAGAGGGGAGCATGGTCCACTTTCTCTTTCAAAGATAGCACAGCGGCCAAATTGCATGACGACATATATGTCGATGCGCCTGTAACTGAACTAAAACTGTTGAAGAATATGACATTGTCTTTTGTACTTGATACCTTCGAAACTGTGCGTGATGTCAGAAAAGCTTTCACCCCTGCTCTAAGGGAAATTTACAGGAGTACTGCACAACTGTTACGGCCGTACTTGACAGTAGCAATGTCAAATGCTACAGCAGAGCGGTCGTTTTCGTGCCTTCGGCGGCTGAAGAACTACTTGACAAACTTAGCGAAGAGCGCTTGAACCACAGGATGCTTTCGCACTTTAACAAACACTTAGTAGATCAGGTTAATGTCATAACAATATGGCAAGAATTCATAGCAGTAAATGATCGCAGAATTAACTTTTTTGGAAAGAAGTTTGTAGTGCAGTAACATCTGTGGTTACTAGTGAGCGTTCATATATAGGCCTACCGTCGTCAGAATTTTTTACCCCATCATAATTTGAAAGCCCTTTTCACCCTTTTCTGATGATATGGACGCTCCCTTAGCTTTGTGCATGTTGTATTTCTGTGCTTTGTTGTGAATGAATTTAGTGCAGGACTAAAAACAACCTAGTAACATTTATGTGCTCAAGTCAGTGCAGCGCAGATAGGGGTCGTATTGCATAAAATTGCTCAAACATGCTGACAAAGTTAATGACGTCATATTTCAATGATTGTGACGTCACAGTTGCCAATTCAACCCACAAAAATTTTCTAAATTTTTGACGTGCACTTGTGCCCCCCACTTTGAAAAAGGTCCCGCCACCCATGCCAATACATGAAGGTTCTTTTACATTATCATGAGTTGAACATTGATCAGTTGCTCTTTGACGGAAGTTGTAAACAACGAGTTGAGCCTAGAACCAAAAGCGGAGAAAGTAATAGAACCTCAGTCAAACTCAGTCAAAACTACCCACTTGTCTATACGTTGTTTTCCACGGTGTTCTGGTTTGCTGCTCTTGTTTGGCTGCTCTTGAAATTGGCTGCTCTTGAAAGCATTATTTATTATTGAACATATAAAATCCTGCTGGTATCCAATATCCAGATGGCAAGACATGTTGTGGCCATTTCTTTCAAATTTGTCATTGCACACTGGCGCGTTTTGCCGAAATGCGGATAAAAACTAGAAAACTAATTGCAAGTCTTTTTATCACCAGCTGGTCATGCTTCAAAAGCAAGGTCATACTAGGACCACTTCAGCGTAACCCACAAAACGTTTTGTCGTCTCATTGCAGGTCAAACACAAATATCCGATTTTTTCGATGTCTCAAGTAAGGTGCACGTTTTACCACACACACACACACACGGCCCATGCCGCCGCACCGGCCTGAACGGCGAAGACACGAGAACAACTGCGGAAAGTTCTTACACAAGGCAATTGCGAGTACAAGATTACAGCATTGTAACTGCACAACACAAGAATTGTGGTTCGCGTGCCGTCGACGATCGCCCAGGCAGAGATTCGTTTAGGGGGTTGAAGAGATCGCCTGTTTCTCAACCGCGCGCACTTGGTCTTCAACGAAGTTGTTCCGATGGGAAGGCAGGAAGCAACTTCGACGAAAATTGCATCCGCACTGGAGTTTCCCTGCTACAGTTATTACGCCAAGCGCTTGGCTTGCTGGCCAGAGACTGAAGCAAATTCCAATTTTTAAGGTCTTGGTTCGACCCGGCCGAGATTCGAAACACCCCGCCGGAACTACGACCTATCAGACATGATGCTAGCGCTGTAACCACTAGGCCACAAGGTTCACCACATCAACGCCAATTCAGAGAAGTAAAGGTATTTAACAGTGGTTAAATACCCAACTTTAACCAGCACTTGCTAATCACGATGTGATGTGTGTAACAGGATGATAAATCGGATCAATTTCTTTGCAGCCTCGGATTTTAATTTAAAGGTTTTTGTACCAAGCACAATCGGGGCTTTTGGTGACGACTCGCCCAAAGATCCTACTCCCGATTTGTGCGTTCAAAGACCAAAGACGATATATGGAGTGGCAAAAGTGCACGCCGAATTGTTGGGAGAAGTAAGTTGCGTTTATGTTGTGGGCGTAATTTTAAAGAAAAAGTAAAATACTATACCATCATGCTATTTCATTGCATCAAAAACTTCAATGAAAGCGTGATTTTAAAGATTTTAAAAAGGAAATGCTTTGACACTAGATTTACCAAGGTGTCGTTGTCGACACCAAGTGAGTTTTAAATTCAAATTTTGCAAAATCTGCATACCCTGTGAGTTTGAGATTTATTGATTTTCCTAAAGAATCTACTACTTTTCAAAAATATGTTTGGTGCGATTCTGTTTGATTTTTGTGACAGTTATTTGATCACTTTGATTTTTGCACCTCGCCGTTTACCAAGGTGTCCTTGTCGATACCGAATGCTTGGAGATAGCGAAAACTAATTACTTGTTTCTCGTGGTGCTTTTTTACACACCTAAATAAGTCGATTGTTTCATGTTCCGACTGAGATGTTTGTAATCTGGTGGCAAACACGCTGTTTTGTTTGGACTTCAATGTTGTTTGTCAGGTTTTACGACATGTATTGGAGATACCGTCGAACAATGGTGCAGGTAGTGGTCGTATACACAGTGCATGTAGTGAAGTTATTTCGTATTGCTGAACTTGTTTGGTTGTTTTTACGTCATGTCTCACATTCGAATGACAGCGAAGGACAATGCTGATGTGGCCCTTGACTAGTGTACCGATGATGACATACCATATGAAGATGAACAGAAACATGTATCAGGTGAAAATGTAGTCGCACCTGCTACTGATCAGTCCACACCAGCTAAGCAGCAGTTCAGACGAAGAAGACATCAGTAATGAAGAAGTTGATGCGTGTACAAGAATATCTCATGGTGTCTTGGCTGCAAGCTCTATTGTTTATGACAGATCATCATTGCTAGGAAGAATCTCGAGACACAACAGTTTTACTGCTACCACCGCTGTACCTACACGAATCTGTAAAAATATAGGTAGCCGACCACAGTACTTATAATGCGTGGAAGCACTTAACGCCAGAAGCAATTTTTCATTCAGTTGTCAAATACGCCAACGAAAAAGCTTACAGAGAAGGAGAGAATGACTTGACTTAAGCATGTGTGAGCTATGGTCGTTTATTGCTCTGCAGTATATCAGAGGAATCATCTACTTCATTTTCCTTGCAATAAAACTTACGGGATTCTAATATTTTCAGAAAATATGTAACATGTTAGTTTTACTACTATCCTGAAATATTTGAGTTTTCTGGGCCAGAAGCAGACGGATTCATACCAATACCTGTTATTTTCCAGACATTAGCATCAACGTATGAGTAAAAATATAGGTGAATTTTTTGGTTGAGTGTGGACATGCAGTTGATGCTTCTCAAAGTCACGCTGTCTTTTCACTACATTTACTCCAAAGAAACCCGATAGGTACGGCCTCAAGTAAAAGAGTTGTTTCAAAAGTCGACAGGGAAAATATTGAGTAGACGGAAATTCATTGTACAACCTATACAAGACGTGCGCATGAAAACAAGTTTCACTTTTAAATATTAAGGCCAATCCCTTTTCCGTCAACTGAATTCTCCCTCGCAAACACAGAAAATGTCATGTAGCAAGATGCAAGAAGGTGTATGTGCGTCACTTGCAAGAAACCACTTTGTGGCACATGTTCTCCTGGCATTTTATTTGTAAAATTTAGTAAATTCGGCATTGTTTGTCTTTTACGCGGCTGTAAATGCTAAATGCTTTCGTGTCGTTTTCTACACCTCGGTAAACGGTGGGATACAAAAATTTTGGTAAACCTAGTGCTAAAACCAATTTCAAATTTTTCTTTCAAATTTATACAATCTTTAAATTTAGAGCAGCTTAATACAACATTTTGCTGATTTTTGAAGACAAAAATCATCTTAATAATACAATTTAATGATTGGTTCGACTGCGTCACAGTTGTGGAGACTTATTTTTGGAACTGTCGATATATGTCGTTTGAAAAGCCATCTTGTCTGCTTTTGGATGTCCATAGCAGTCATTTACATATTTCTTTTTTATTTACTTCTTTTTTCGTTTTGTTGATTTTTCTTTTCCTTTATTTGATTAATCCATTATACACCCTGATATTACTCACAGTTTCAAATAAAAATAGACCGATTAGGATTTGAAACTCAGTTTGGTAAGCAAGAAAGCAAATTTGCTTGAACAGAAGATAGTGTAGTTCAACGAAAGGTTTATTAGAAATTTAAAGCAAAACTTCGGGCAAAACATGAAAATGTGTGTAAAGCTTTTCTTCAAGATTGCTGATAAAGTTAAATTTTAGAGCTACATTTTTTATTGATGTCTGTCACTGTCTTCCATTTTTGTGAATCTGCAAATCAACACAGGTTTCGCTCACCAACAACAGCAGGAAGGTTCAATAAAGTTGCCACAACATTGTAGATTTAAACCATTGCAGAACGGCAGTTTCTGCACAGCCAGAAGCCGTATGATAACCTCTGAAATGACTAAGTTACGTTTTTTCATGAGATGCCATCGATAAAGTAAATTATGGGGAAAAAAGACCATTATCACCACATCAATATTGCCTCAGGCTGCTGTGGAAGCTCGGTGGTGGCAGGATGTGCTATATCTATAACAAGTTGTTTAATCGTTCATATATTAGGCCTACTAACATGTACTATAAACAATAGTAGGGGAGATGTGGGACCAATGAGCCATTTTTTACATTTCAGGTCATAAGTCGCAAAGTTTAGTTACCAAAGCTCCAAAATTTAGCATGAATAATAATCATCTCTCCCTCCATCCACATACAAAAAATCAGTAGGATATAATTTCAAGAAGTGACTGAAAATTTTATGTGAAAAAAAACATTTTTTTAGTTCACTGGTCCCACATGTGTGGATCTGTGAACCACCGGCGTGCGACCTTTGAACCACCTCCAAGAATCTTGCCATGTTTATGTGCAATACAGCGAATTCTTCCAAAAACAGAGATTTCAACATACTGCAGGGTTTCTCGTTGCAACACAACTTATACAATGTAGCGACGAAAGAATAAAAGTAAGAAAATGAAGCGGGCTACGATGTAGCCTAACTACAGAGGTATGAATTGGACTGTCACCCTGGGTTGGTTGTCACAAGTTGCAACCGTTTCGCAGTCTAGCACCTTCAAATTCTCTACTAAGATACAGGGACGCCGGAACAGCGGTAGGGCAGGGGGGAAATAAAAGAGTTGAGGGTAACGGAAGCTTGTAAAAAACAAACAAATCGATACCAATTATGCCTGTTTTCGCGCAGCAACAACGTTGACCTCAAAAATAAAGCAGAACGTATAGAAAACCATTGTGAATTTTGTGGATGGGCGAAGAGCTGCAATAAAATTGTTTCAAGTGGATCTTTATAAACCATAAAATTACCTGATTCTGTTATGAAAAAGTATCCCCTCTTTTAAAAGAGTAGGAGAGAAATGCCCCTCTACTTCACCGCTCTCCAGCGTCTCTGAAATTACCTATGATGCTGTTGTGTAATGGCACCTACGACCCCCAGTTCAAAGGGCAAGAGGGCAGAGGCCCCGTCATGCCCCCCCGTTCCGGCGTCCCTGCTGAGATAAATCGGTATCAAATCCCAAAACACCAGAAAGGTGCTTTGAGGGCAACTACGAACTTCTAAGTCACCATCATCATCAGGTCCCATTAGCACCAATTCTACAAGCATTTTTAAATTTACATAATTGGAATGAACTTTTACAATGCAGTAACAACCCGCCGCAATACTTTGGTCCGAAAATCCGCTCAATACACCACCAATTTCCGGCTCGGTTAAGGAGTAATCATTTGCTCTGCCACTGTCTTAATGTACTGAGTTTATAATGTCACTCGCATCGCTAGATACGATTATTTGACACCTCACGATTTTATGCGCATCTTCGGCTTCTCTTTAGCTGTGGTCGAAACCTTGAGCTTAGATGCTTCGTATTACTCTGCTTAGACGGTTGGTTCGTACAAACTGCTCTAAGATGCTTCGTATAGCTTGGAAAATGGATTGCGAATATTAGCAAAAATCTTTTATAGGCTATGTCTATCAACGCACCTGTCCATAGTAGCCATCGAATGTTTTCTCACAGAATGACGACCTTATTTTTTGGCTTTTCGAACCTATTGACGTAAGAGATTCAGTCAATATTATTATCTTCGAAAGATTTCGCAGACTAATTTGATGCTCCGTCACATCGTTCAAGGCCTTATTCAGGCCTTCTTAATAAACAATCGTTTTTTGCATTTACGAAGTTTGAAAGTCGGCATGTTTAAGCTGGAGACATTAGACAATATGCTAAAGTACCTTTGAACTGCAGGGTCATTGGTCCCTTTCTCGCAAGGTTCAAAGGTCCCTTCCGCCGCCATTTTTGCATCACGTGTCACAACAAAAAAAGTGTACAGTATCGGTTCTCAACGTCTTGCAGTTTTTAAACTCTTTCCTTGACCATATCACATTTGCAAAAAATCTTTCAAAAAAGCTGTCTGTCATTTGCAAAATCAAAAAAACGCAGGCACCAAAATTTTACTTTCTTTCTTCAAAATTAAAATTAGCCCACAAAAATTGATTTAACAGCTGCAGCTCTTCTAAAACACATGAAGGCGACAATAAAGCAATCTCAGCTTCACTGCCAAAACCACAAGAACACACGTTCACTAGGTGGCGAGAAACAGTCTATGGTCATTGAGCCCATCCTGGTCAAAGATCCCACATCTCCCTATCAATTAAACAAATTTGCCACAAACTTAGATGAGGTGTAAGGGCCGATTGAAACATTTTTCAAACTTTTTGAAAAACTTTCAATAAGAAATTTTTGCTTTTTCTCGCAGAAGCACTACCTTACCTTTCTCACATACCTCCTGCTGCAGACTCATATCACACAACTCAAAGTGATATGCATCTTGCAATGCAGTGTTGCCGCGCCATAAAAGTTGCATTACCAAGCTATCTGAAAGAAGTGGAACTATTTTTGTATTAATGAAATTTTCATACAAATATTATTTTCAGTACTACAAACACAGATTCAACTTGGATTTTCGCTCCCTTCGTTTTCCAGGAATTCTATCAGCTGAAAAACCCGGTGGTGGAACAACAGGTAGCTTCATGCATTCTGCTACGTGTAGCCTTTATGTATATTTTTAGTCTTTTTTACATCTTCAGACTAGTCTCGTATCATATAACAATGATAACGTATCAGAGATTGTAACAAATTGTGTGTTGATTAAACGTGAGCAAAATGAAGAACCTTATTGTTTTAGAGCTATAGTTAGACAAGAAACCGTTCAGTGCAACACGTGCCTCAAAATTGTACAAATTTACTCGTAATCTGTTATTCAACACTCTTGTGATAAAACTTACGTTTTGTGCCTGTTTCCGTTAATGTCAAAATTTATTGATATTGCGTATGTATAGAAACTGTTGAAAAACTGTTTTCTGACTGACCGAGAAACGAGAAAAAAATTAAAATCTTTTACTGCATTAAGAAACTGGAATGCTTGTCCCATTTACACAATTTTCGTTTCCAAACATTTTCCTGTTGAAATAAGCAGCTCAGCAACAAAAACGTTTTCGGTTGAAAAGTTAGCTAAAAGTTCTACAAATTTGGGGAAGAGTGTTGCTGCATGCGATGGAAGTATGTTAATGGAACGTTCCGTTGAAGTGTTATGTTTTCTTTGCTTGATATTGTAGTGCGCTTCGAACAACTATTCAAAACCTTGAAAAGACACATTTTTCAATGAAGTTTATTAACCCACTGCTTGGCAAATCTCGTGTAGCTAATCAGCAGCTTGGAAAAAATCATCACGCAGTTCAACAGCATAGGACAAATCGAAGACCATTTATCACATTCCTTGCAATTCAAAAGTTTTTATCATGCTCAATACAGCAATCTAATGGCTGCAACCTAAAACCTAATGGTTGCAGCATTGACATCAAGTCAAAAACTTTCGAATTGCTTATGCAGCCGCTCTGAGCAAGGTATCTACCCAAGTTTTGGCGAGTGACAAACTCTGGTTTGCATCGAATACTGATAAAAGTTTTACATAATTTCGAACGCATATCCCTGCCATTTCTGGCCAAACTCGGTAATTCGTTTCTTGGCCGCCTCTGTAAAAGCAAATGTCCACACAACAAAGACATCAGAAGCTTGGAATAAAATCAGGGGCGGATCCAGGGGGGCTATCGCCCCCCTGAAACCTACAAAAGTAACTTTATTCACCATAATTTTGCACAATTCAGAAAACAACATTTGCGATATAAGGCCATTTCGACGTTCATTGTTATGTCACAGCAGTATTGTGAAGTATACTTCATCAGTCTTACAATAGTGAACCCATAATGAGACTTGACTGCCAAATATTACTGAAATAGCCCCCCCTAAACTTACTGGCTAGATCAGACCCTGAATAAAATAATGTACTGTCCGTCCAACCTTGATCCTCTCAGAGGATTTTTTCGAACATCATGCTTTGAATTTGGCATAGCCTGTCCAACAACTGGTTTACTTCAGGTTTCCTTAATATTACGTATTGTCACTGGCTGTTATATTTATAGTTTTTATTTTTGTTTTGTTGTTTCATGCTCCGGTTTAGCATTTTATGAATTTTGACTAATCGTTAAGAAACAAACCCAATGCTTCCATGAGCAATGGGCATGGTAGCGAGAGCTATAGCATCTCATCTGACTGAACTTCGGTTTCGTACCTCTGTGAACATTAACACTGTGATAGAAATTTCATTCACTAGAGATGTAGTTAACCTAGCTTAAGTGACTCAATCTGAATCTTTTGTATCAGATTACGCCATCGAGATTTTCTACAGCGCTTTGTCAACCGGAAAATTTGTTTGTGGCTTAAAACCTGACACAAGATTGCCCATGATGCACATTGATGATTGCACAAACGCAACAGTGGAGGTTAGTTGGACCATTGAAACATTTTGTCAATTTGATCATGACTTTTGTATCATGAAAACTACCGTACCCACTTGACTACATTTTTTGTAATAGCAAGTAATATGTTTCATAAATATCTAATGAAATTGGGCATGAAAAGGGATATATTATGATTTTTAGCTCGAAAGCTTTCTTTGTGCTGGATCGTGATGCATGTTTGTTACAAATGCAATTTCGCAGTTTATGGAAACACCGGAGGAGATATTGAAACAAAGGGTTTATAATATCAATGCGATGAGCTTCACTCCTGAAGAATTGGCATCAGAAATTCGGAAACACATTCCAGATTTCCAAATGTCTTACCAAGTTAATCCATTATTGCAGAGCATCGGTAAATCAATTATAAAACTTTGTGAAAGACTTCTATTTTGTACTAACAGGCTTCAGAAATGACCAGTCTGTATGCGCTGTGAAAGTTTAAAACCCTTGAAACCTGCAACACACACTTTTTCCACAAGCAAAATCACTAGCCAAATTGATTCAAAAAAGGAAAACTCCCGATTTCGTAGACAGTTTGAGAAAAATGTGACAAGGAACAGTTTTCTAAAACTGTACTTTTAGCCAGGCATGCTTCAAACATTTGTGACTGTTTTCCTTTGGGGCTGCTCGCTAATTGTACGCAATCCGTTAAAAAGTTGGCTATCCCTATTTACAACTGAAGAATAACATTGTTCGTTTAATAATGTACACTAGTAATGGAAACTTCTTGCATAAAATTGTCCTTGAACGTAAAACAACATTAAATAACTGTTCTTTGGCAGTTTCCATTTTGTGTATTCATGCAAAATGAAATTAGTTTAAGTTGACAAGTAAAGTTTTTGAAATGATTTCAGCTGACAGCTGGCCAAAACGACTTGAAGACTCTAACGCCAGGAGAGACTGGAACTACAGACACCATTACGACCTTCCAAAGCTTGTCACCTTCATGCTGCAAAATATTGAAGCTGTCATGGAAAAAGAGTCAGCTGTGGCTTAAGACTTCAAGAAAAAGTTGCGACGGAACGTGACTCAAACCCACAAATGTGCACAGGACTGAGTGGCTTTAATCCAAAATTGGATTAGGTATATCTTTTTCCCTTTTAACATGAATTATGGTGGTGATTTTTGCAACAGTCTTGCGATGAGAGAACACTGGATGATTACTTTGGTGACAGTTGCACGCAAAAAAGTGTGAAATATGCAATTAGTTCTTTTTTTTTGTCTTTCTCATACTAGATTTATCTAGTTGTGCTGATTTCAATAGTTGTTTCAATGCAGCAGTAGAGTTTTTTAAATATTGATAGACGTCGCTTTACATACATAAGCGGTTCGTTAGGTGCATAAGCGTTCAGTTATACGTTCAATGCTTCCCATTGTTTTTGAAAAGCATTTATTTTAGAATTCAAAACTGCCTCGAGCGACAAACGATTCAAACTAAACTCTTGAGCAACTGTGTAAAAAAGCATCACTCTGGAATTGTGAGGTTGAGACTGAGAAAGTCAAAAACATTCGTTATACAGCGCTTACATCAAGCAGTAGTTTCTCACACCTTCAATTTTAGCCTGGTTGCATACTCTTGTGTGGCACGCTGCATTTAAAAAAACATGCATGCAGTTTCACCATTCTCTTGCAATTTTATATTCTGTTAGATCAGATTCCATCCCCCACCCCTCAACAGTTGAGTTGTGCCTTAGCCTATACTTTGCGCAACATAGAAAAAAGCCACTATTTACACGGAATGAAAAAATTCGTCAATATCATACGACAGTTGCTGCCTGCACTGGGTAGGTTGCGCAGTATGTGCGGTCGGCTACTTACTTCCAGTCTTTACAAAACTTGAAAGCTGCCTTTACAGAACTTGGGATGCGTTTGTGCTTAAAATCACCGTTGCAGAAACGGTGAGCTCTGTTCCTACATAATTTTCTAATTTTCATGTATTATAATTTACTTTGCTATTCGGTCAACTGCAAATGTGATTTGCTCTGATTTTACCAGTTCCGTCATTATTTTGCGAACATGCCGAATTCGCAGCAAAAATACCATGCGCAGCTCTACCATAAGCCGGCAATATATCTCTACGAATAGCTTCAACGCACCGGCTGCGCAATATTTTTTCATTGCTACAATTTTGTCCGTTCCAGAACTAACTGGCGAATACTTGGACAAGCACATGTTTGCTCTCTTGTGAGGTCATAAAACGATGCTAGTTCCGAAGCTTTGCAACAGGTCATCATGCCGATCTCTTCATGAGAAGTCTAAGACACAGGCGGCAGTTTTTAATTCTTCTGTAAGTTTATTGATTATAAAAGCATCGGCATGAGTTAATAGAAAAAGCAAAAAAAACAACGAGCACTGCGTAAGTCCCTGGTCAGCAGGAGTGCAAAAAGGAGGGATACGAATCGGACATGCAGTGGCCTCTCGCGCACAACCAACGGTGGTGGTGGGTACAGTGTCGCACAAACGATGGCAGCGCAGCAGCTGCAAATCGACGCCATGCTGGATCAGCTGCACCTCGCATCGCAATCAGAGATGAGCGGAGTCACATTTTTCAGACTCCGACTCAGCTCCTGCTCTCCAGGCTTTAAGACTCCCGACTCCGAAAATTTTTGAAACATCAACTCCGACTCCTGTTAATACTCCAAAACTTCCAGGTACTCATAGATAGTGTCTATTTTGCGTCATGAGGCAAAATATATGCCGTGGCTATTTTGCCTTTGATTGAACACAAATGTTTGAAGTGGTCACGTGATAAGCACAATACAGAGAGACACAACATGTTGAGGTTTAGAGTTGTGGCTTAGCCTATACTTTGCGCAACATAAAAAAAGCCACTAAAAGATTGTCCGCACTTAAATTACATGTTACGGTCAGCTGTGTAGGTCATGCATTCTAAACTTGTGATGTGATCACTTCAAACAATTGCGTACAGCTACTGCCAAAATAACTTCTGAACAGTCTTGCCTCATGAAGAAAAATAGAACTGCTTATCAAATACGCATCTTTGAAACTATAGGTTCTACTGAAATTTAATTATGAAGTGTTAACGTTGAAACACTTGTTAAGTAATTGAGGCTTCAATAATTAACCAGATATTTGACAATCATTTGAATTAAGCGTTAACTTTACGTTTTTATGAAAGACTCATTTTAAATATCCAAGCTCAGGAGCTGATCACCTGTTTACAAATATTGAATCGCACTATAATCACGTGCTCAGACAAAACTCTGAACTACGTGACTGTGCCACATTAAGCCATAACATGTATGTGAAAGCAAATCCTATAAAAAATTAACAAGATGAACATTACACGTAACTTACAATCCCTTTCAAATTTGATGTAGGCAATAGAGTTGCAAAACAATATAGGTTATCTTTAAAGCAGCAACTCTCAAGGTGAGCACAGAACCGTCGCCAGAAAGTTTTCAATGGGGGTCTTTGCGTTTCTTCGGGGGGGCTTTGGCTTTGTGCGGGGGGCTTGACACTCTAAAAATTGATAAAATCTCAACTGATTTATAGTGTTTCATGTTTCAATTTGGGGGGGCTTGGAGTCTTGTTTGGGAGGATAAGCCCCCGAAGCGACGGGACTGGGCAAGCATCCAACTTTGTTCAGGATGGCTACAAAATGTGAGCAGGGGTTGGCCTTTGCAAGAGGTAACTAGAAATCTGCACAGATGCAAACAAATATTCTATTCTACTACTGTACATTACTTCTAACATGTCAAATCTTTTCACTATAGATCGTTTGGGCACACTTTACTTCTGTCTGTTTTGTTGATCATTGTTTTTTGTCATGTGCTTTTCGCCGTTACGCACATCCTCGCCTGGCGTCCCATTCATGCATGGCCAGGAGCATTGCAGCATGCAATAGTACAATGTCGTGCACTGGAACCAGCACCGTCTTGTTTACTAAAACTGATATTGACGTGGACCTAAAAGGTTGAAACTCCATATAAAAATCCGAGCATCGCAGATCCCAAACATACCAATTAAAAAAACGGAATGCACTTCTTCAGAAATCAATGTTCAGCAGCAAATGGTGACGTTACAGCATGCAAACTATTGAGTTGGGTTCATGCGCGTTTGAAGCAAAGCGGAATAATGATGAGCTCCCCGCTGGTTACACTGTGGAGTATGTTTGAAAACTACCGTCGAAAATTTCCGGTAATGAAAAGGTTCGTGTCGTCGCAGCAGTATGAAAGGAATGCTCTCCGCTGCTCCACCGCCACGCCCACTCAAGGGCGGGCACGTTTGCGTAACTGCACCACCTATCGGATAGCTACGCAGTCGGGGACGTGGACGCGACGTCTTCTTGAGCGTAGCTAGCGATGATGACGGTGTGCTGTCCACCGCAGTCGACATGTAGGATTTTTCGATTTTCGAGATTCCGTCCAGTCATTTCGACCGGCGTCCATTCGTCATCCTCGCAGCCGGTGGTGAGCTGAAGGTTGGTGCCGATGCCCCATCCGTAACCTTTTCCTGCAACGCACACGAGCAACTCCGGGTAGAGACAAGTCATTTGGCGAACTACCAGCTCGTCTGTAAGTTAATTCGTGGCAGCAGGCCTGCGTAGCATGACAAAAAACAGTGGGCGGCTGGGTTAAACGCAAAGGTTCCGCTTAACTTTCTAAGCTTAATATATTTGTTCGGCTGGAAAATTGGACCTGTCGCACTTCAGGCATTGGTTGTCAGAGTAACTGCACAAGTTACGGAAGTAGAAATATTGCTACTTCCGTGCACTACAAGTGCTGGTAGTTAAATATTTAAGTAGCTTCAAAAGTATTAATCAATTTATCACCCTTGCCGAAAAGCAGGTCTTAAGACTGGTTTACATTAGGGCTGAGGAAAGCTGAGCAAAGCTTGAAAACTGGTTTGTTCTATTATGACGACATTTCCACGCCCTGCTCAGCCCAAAAATTTTTACGCTATGGGGG
>JGI24158J21664_10000396_pt1 | contig 38285 bp, 21 predicted proteins | sample Ectturendosymbi3_FD_21664 | JGI IMG/M metagenome (IMG submission 21664) | reverse complement strand
GGTTTAGCCTACAGTTCACTTAATGCAAACAAGAAGCTGCTAACTGCTTGCCAGCCCTGAAACCATGACAACCATCATCCATGCATGGGGCTGAGCTGATGTCATTTTCACCTAAGCAGGACATGCGTTCCAAACTTGTCATGTGACTACCACTACACTACTTCAACCACTCGTGTTCAGCTATAGGCAAAATAGCTTCAGCAGTTATTTTGCCAAATGGGGCAAAATAGACACAGCACAAAAATGTATGTTGTGCAACACAATAAACTTTCAGATAGTTTTCGGATACGGATAGTGTGATTCCCACAAAACAGGATTCGGATCGGAACGGATATCATTTTTCAAAAACAGGATAGGATTGGATAGTAAAAATCCACTATCCGATCATCTCTGGTTTCCATTGTAATTTAACCCGCGCCCGCGATCTTTGAGTGAAACAACAGATCTAACATAAACAAAGAAAACAAAGACTATGACATGTAATCGAAAGCTATTTGTATCCCAAAATCTCGTTCATTTTGTGATAAAACACTTGGTTATTTTTATATTATTGTTAAGGAGACTTTTCTCGTCGTTTTCAATACAGTTTTTACATTTTCAATAATCGTTATATTTTATTCCTTCTTTGAGGTTTTGTTGCAGAATAATATTTGTCTTTTGAAAAGGTTCACGAATCTCGCATCCGCAAAATTGCTTGACTGGAAATAGTCTGTACACCTGTGTTTTCAAGAAGCATGCGGTTTTCCCATGAATTTGGGCTTATTTTTTTGTGGGTTTGCGGTTTTTTTGAAGACTTGCTGGTTGCTTCTTTTAGGGCTTGTTTTAATAAAAATTTTCTTGTTTTTTGCACATTTCTGTTTTGCGGATTGCTTTTTTTTAAAAATTTGATGGCACTTTTGCTGTTTCAATTTTTTGCTGCTAAATTAGCAAACGAAGTTTAGGCGTGTTTTTGTACAAATTTGCACATTTTGGCCTTGTGTTTTAGGATTTGCCTCGCTGCCTTTGTATTTAACTTTCCTGTTGGTTTTGTGTTATTTGAATTTTCCTACCCAATGCAATTTGGGCGTGTTTTTTTCCGTTAAATTACCTATTTTGGGCATGTTTTCAAATTCCATTGCTTCAATGCCTGTTTTCCCAAAATAACCTGGCATCACTGGTGAACTTCATTTTGGCTTGTTGTAGACTTCTAGTTGCAAAGTACCTGAGTGACGTAATTTTGTTGCCTTATTTTTTATACAGTGTGACAAGTTAGTCGTCAGAAACAATTGAATGCTAATAGCCATAATGCAAATAAGTAAACAATTGTCAGTTGAAATTAGAATAAATAGAAACGCTATGGCAAAAAAAAAGAACTGATAACAACAGTTAACTGCAGCCTATCACATAAGAAGATTGGTGAAAGATCGACCATACAGGTCATGTAGTCAACCAACTCAGTATATGATATCACCATGACATCAAAACTTGCATACTTACATAAAATAATAACTTGTGAAAGATGAAACTACTCAGTCACCTAGTGGATATTTTGATTCTTTTTCCAAATAAATGTTCTTGTCAGAATTTTGGCTATTGATTTGCTAAGGCGCCCTGTAAAAAGCGGAGCTCTGTAAAGAGCGAAGCTTGGTTGCGAAGGTTTGATGACGTAACCAGAGTGAAAAAAAGTTGCGTTGCAAAAACAAAAAAAGGAAAAAATGTGAAGTAAAAATTTTGTATCATTGCAACTTAATATGCGTTTCCCCCAAAACATGGAATGCATGAAAGTTTATGTTTAAAAATTTTATACATTCACAACTGTTCAAACCTATTTTTTTGTCCACGAACCATTGTGAAACTCAGATATCCCAAAATTATCAAACTTCAAAATAGCTTAGACTTTTTTCACCGTAGTGTAATATTACTTTTTACAGTACAATTATTTTTACTACCATTAGTTCTCATTGCTCAACGCAACATATCGGTTTTAGCGACTCTGGTTACGTCATCAAACCTTTGCTAATGCTAAGCTTAATCACATTTGAAAACATAATAAAAGTGTAATTTTGTTGCAAATTATTTTTATACTATTGCTTAAGCATAGCTTAACCCCACTGTAGCGTTAACTGCGCTGTAATTATAGCAAATGTTAATGCAATGCATCAAGTTGTCAATTTTTTATCATAGGTTTATTCTGTATTTCTATTTGGCAGTGGCTATATGTACACCTGTGGATCTTGAAATTTGAAAACTTATTGATAGCCACCTGTGATGTAACTGTAACGCATGACGAGAGTGCAGTAGGCTTGGTAAAAACGAAGTAAACGTAAAAAATAAACCTTAACCCTACCCTAACCCTAAGGTAAGGCAAACCTAATGCTAACCTATCCCTAAGCTAATGCTAACCCTAACCTAATGCTAACACTAACCGTAAAGGTAACACGTAAGCCTGAAAAAAGTAAAGAAAAAAAGTGAAGTCGGCAAGGTGAGAGTCGAACCGAAAACCATTGGCATGCCAACTGTAACGCATAACCGCTACACCACGAGACCCACGCAGTTTGAATGACAAACTGACCCTTTTATTTGAATTGCGTCAGGCGAGGCGTATCCGTAGTCACCTCCTTTCTATTTTGGGTGTTGTGCTTATTTTTATATTTTGTTTGTTTTATATACTTGGTTTGTCTGGTGTTGCAATTATACCACATTATTCTCGATGTTCGCACAATCAGAAAAGTACAGTATAGTCAATTTTATGGTAAAGTTTTTGGAGGTTGATTTAAAAAAACAGCCTAGGTGTACTCCATGTCGCATTGTTGCTTGTTGTTAAGGAACTGTGACCCCAATCCCAAAACCAAAAAAATTTTTTTATTCTAAAGTGTAAGACTTTCTGAATCTTTAGAGGATTTGAATAGCTCTCTAGCTAAATCGGCTGGCAAGTTGTGGCCTTTAGCCAAAGTGACCGAGGTTACCTTTTGTGGGACTTGAATTTTTATCCAATTTTTGTTTTTGAGCCATAATTTTGGCCCCAGATATGCTAGAAAGCTAATCAAGAGCTCTGAAGACTTGGATGTTAGTCTAGTTTCCAAAAAAACTTGAGTCTAAAATGGTTTATTGGGTTGCTGCCCAGGGCCAGATAGCATAGATTTTTGTCAAGAACATATGTATATGTGGGCCGGTACCCAACGTGTTAATATGGTAATGGTTCATTCATGGATATTCACGACTCAAATCATGAAATAGCGCAACTGCAACAAAAGGAAAAAGAACAATAGAAGAAATAAATTAAATGCTCTTGGAAATGTGCAAACATCAAAAACGTCAGGCTTAGCAAAGTGATGTCCTCTAACATATTTTAATCAGAAAGGGTTGGTGAAAGACCATATGGGTTTACTGCTTAGCCAGCTAGCACAATTCAATTTTTAATTGAAGACGTTTCACATGTAACAGAAGAAGAGTAAGAAAATGCACCAAATCAATGTCAGATATAATAAATAAACAAAGCAACAAAATAAAACAGAAGGTGGAAATCATGCCGGTGTACAGGGGGTGGGCCGGTGTGAGCAACTATAGAGGTAAAAGATACAAGGGAAAATAGGGGGACTAAAAATATTGGTCAATTTCTTGCTGAACACCAAATCGGAAAATGGCATTAAAAACATCTAGGCTACTTGTGATCATGAACTGACAAGGAATATATACATGCTTCAGTTTTTCTAAGGAAAATGTTAGGCACCTGGTATTGACCTGTAGGGACCTGATTTTCTCTGATTCTAGGGACCCAATTTTCAATTCTATGGACCTGATTCGGGTCCCTAAAACACCTTAAAAAAACCTGATGCATTAAAGACGTCTGCAGTAAGATTTACAAAGATACACGCAATCACAAACCCACCTTATATAAGTTACCCTCACCTACTATGCAGAGCCACAACATGGTGGCAGTAACCCTCTCTTGAACTGCTGAGTTATAACATCTGTTAACTAGTCGTCTGCAAACAGCTGGTAGCAATTTTCAAAAATATGCGCAATCACAGTCTTTGCACATTTGGTTGGCAAACTTTAGTGATATTATTTGATAACAAATGGTTTTCTCCCACTTCAAGTTATTGTTGTCAATAAAGACCACTGTTCCAATTGTGGTTATTAAGTTAATCCTAGGAACAAGGGAGGAATGAAAGTTCCAAAAGGGAGGAATGAAAAGTTCCAAAATGAACAAAGGGAGAAATTCATCAAAAAAAATGGAACTACTGGGTTAGGGTTAGGCTGAAGTTGGGTTAGGGTTTAACCTCAACCCAACACTAATCCTATCCATAAATCTTAACATTAACCTTAACATCCACAACCAAATGCACAAAGATTGTAGTTCTGCGTATCTTCGTAAATTGTTCTTAGCCGACTACAGATAGACTGGTTACCAGCCGTAATGACTCAGCAGTTGTCATGTCCTCTGGTTTGTGCTGTCTTCTTTCAACTATACTGAGCACCGCTGGCATGTGGCTCTGCATGGTAGGTGAAGGTACCTTATATAAGGTGCATTTGTGATCACATGTATCTTTGTAAATTGTTACTGCAGATGGCTTTAACCCTTTAACGACCGCGTGTGCCAACATATTGGCGTGCCCTTTTTTGGCCATAAATCGCCAGCCGCTAAAGCTAGAGAGTTGTTCAAACCCTCTACGGATTCAGCGAGTCTTCTAGTTGACATCAGGCACAGCCAGAGCAGGATGCACCTGTGGGAAATATGTTTGTGAATCACGTATTTGCCAATGACATGTACGTGTGATAGGTCTTATTCTCTGGTTCTCAATTTGTTTTGACTGTTTGCTGTGATTATGATGCTGAACATGAAATTGTTTTTAAATGTATCAAGACAGTCAAGAAAAGTTTTGGTAAAATTCTAGAACACTTGGTGTGCAACATTTTTTGTCAGTGGGCCATACAACCAACTTCAGACATCTTACTGGGCCACACGAAAAATTTGTTTTTGTCATGTACACTTTAGTTTTTTCATGTACATTGGGATTTTCATGCATGGTGGGAAAAATCAGAGCGTTGGCAAGGGCCACACTAAATGGCTTGGCCGCCTGTTGCACACCCCTGTTCTAAAACAACACCAATTTGGAAAATAGTGGAAAAAGCAAGTCAGCAGACTTGTTACGATGCAATGACAATGAATGTATGCATAAAAGTCGTTATCTGATGGGTATTTGCAAAGTTACACACAATCAAAATGTTACCTAGCCTACCTTCATATACCATGCACATTCAATACATGGAGGTGGCAATGTTTTAAGCATGAGAACTAATGAATTATTGCAATTATTTTCAGAACACCAAATGAGTAAAGGTTAAATCCGAACCCTAATCCTTAACCCTAAAATCTAGCGCTAAATCCTTGTTGCAAGCATGAGAACAAATGAATTATTGCAATTGTTTTCAGAACACTAAATGAGTAAAGGTTAAATCCTAACCCTAATATCTAGCACTAAATCCTAACTTGTTATGAGTCTGCTGATACAATGACTAATCAGATGTCATGCAATGTTGTTGCTGCCACGTTGTGGTTGTGCATTGCATGGTAGCTGAAGAGGTGAAAGTACCTTGTATAAGGTGTCAGATGATAATTATTCCCTTAGGGATTAAATAATTTTCTGTTGTTTTTAGGCAATAACTTGCCAACCGCCAACCCTAGATAGCCAATCAAGGTCTCTAAAGATGCAGATTTTTGCCTAGATTATTTTAAAATAAAAAACAAGTAACTTGCCACTTGATCTTTTTTTTCGGCCTGGTTGACCTCATCCAAAAATACCTTGACCTCTCCCACATCACACCAAAAATGTTCAATCCTGAAACTTTCCAATTTAAAAAAATCAAAACTAAAAGACTTTCCACATTTTTAGAGGGTGTGAATAGCTCCGGCCAAACATATCCAAGCCACGATTATGGCTCACATGATTGTTAAAGGGTTAATTATGTTTTAAGACTGATCATGTAACGCTATTCTTAGAACAGGCTCATGGGCGACCCATGTGGTTCTTGCAGACTGTTTTTTTCACTGAGACATTTTGATTGTTTGTCCCATAATAGTATTAAAACTTGCTGTAACAGTATTCACTGTTCTACTTTCCGGACACTATGACCGAATTGACTTTAATTTTTTCAGTCATACCTAACTTGTAGATGATGTGGTACTCGCAGGCACCATGTTGGTGACCCCTGCTCTAACGTATCTACCATGCTAATCAACACAGTTGGGTGATACTCTTGATAGTGTATCTTTATAATGTATGATTAGCGATGTGAAATTGCTGAAAGACAATTCTTGTATACTTTTCAAGCATCCACCCTGTGGAGTTGCATATTACTGGTTAGAGGAGTTGTGCTATTCATCAGTCAGAAGCAAGAAGCACCAGATACTAATATGGTGCATTTTCCATCAATTACAAAACAAACCATTTTTGCTTCAGAAGTCATTAACTAATTTTCAAAAGTGTGCTCAAATCAAATGTTTTTTGGCACTTAGCATCCATGAATCTTGTTCCTTTTTGGTGATGCTGTTGCTGAGACTTGCTTGGTACTTACATGTAAATACTCATGGCTTGCTTCTTTCATCAAGCTTTGATTGTCATTCTTCTACCATTGCAGTTTCTCCAGCGTTTGGCCAGTTATTGCTAAACAAAGCATAGAAATTGTGGTATAAAAATCCTGTTGGATCATTTATCTTGTACTATTGTCATTTTCACTACAACAAGCTAATCTGGAAAAGTAACACAGTGGGTTTTTGGGTATGGCCCTGAAGTGAATTCTATACAATCATTGAATAGATTTTTGAATTGGTGTTGTTGCAACCTCTCTGTTGGTGTTGCATTGAATGTGCAATTCACCACAGCTGGGATGTGTGTGAAGAATAACTACCAGATATATATATATATATATGTGCCACGAACAAGCAATAGCAGAGTGATCTTGTCAGGTGATCTCTGTTGTTGCTTGCAGTCATAGTGTGAAGCTTTGCGCATTTGCTGCTCAGGCTTTCCAATCGCGACAGTGTGAATAATTGTTTGGTTTGACTAAAACTGATCATGGTTGTATTGTTTCATGCCATGCTTGTGAATCTTGAAACCAACAGGGACCTATGCCAGAAACTTACATCAACAATGTGTTAACACAGAGAAAACATATATCAGGGGTGGCCAACCTGTGGCTTTTTGCCTGGTTTCTTGTGGCTCATGGAATTACCAGAAGTCCCACTAAATACGTAACAATAAATGACTTGTAAATTTCTGTCATTTGTCATGTTGGTATGTGATATTTACAACAAATCTGGCTGAGCAAAGGTATGTGTTTAAGTGAAGAAGGCATGGGGCGATTTTAATGTGTGCCCATGTACATTATGTGGCTCTTTGTGGTAACACAGTAAAGAAATGTTGCTCTAGGTCTCAGACTGGTTGGCCACCCCTTGACATATGTTATGCATCACAGAAACAATTGAAAGAAGATGGTTATGGACAGTTCGTTTGTGGTGACTAGAGAAGTCTATTCTGAGTCAAAATTTCTTCCTATACAGGCTGACTGTGTTATATTAATAAAATAATACTCTTGAATTTTAGGTTTATTGTGAATGTTAATTTCAACAGATCAAATGAAGAAAATATTTAAACTAAACAAGTAATGGTTTGATTGTTAAATGGTGCTGCAGTTCATTTGTGTTGCTGTTGGACAAAGAATGTGCACAAAACCAACAAAAAAGTTATAGCTAAGATTTTGTAGTAAGGTAACAATGTCATGAACTAAGATTAAGAAACAAGTTTGGTGTGACATCATTGAGCTTGTTCAAGTGACTTTTGTAACATGCAGATTGAACAAGTTCTTTTCACTCCATTAATGGCAGCTGTTGCAGTCAAAGTTTGATTAAGATATTGGTTATAGCAAGGCAGCACCTAACCTCTATTGCAAAACATTTTTATCTGAAGGGTATCATCAAATCGCTCCCAGACAACTTTGTACAGCAAGTATAGCATGTAAAACAAACAACTGTGATTAAAATCAAAGATGACACATTTGCTTTTTTAAAGCAGAGGATAATCAATGCTTTATGTGTGCTTATGTTGATGTCTAGGAAAGCCAAACTGCAATACCTGTACTTTTAATATTGTGAGAAGTTATGATTTGTTTGATAAAAAAGAACATCTGAAACTTAGTGAGATTTTATTGTTAAATCTGCTTGCGTTCAAGTCAAACAAAAAGTCAGCTGTGTTTGTTATTTGATGGTTCTGTATTGAGCAGTATTATTGTAACGCAATGCACATGGGTTTGGTGTGTTTTATTGCAGTTGATGAGGTTTGTGGTGGATTTTCTTTGTTTCTAGAAAGGGATGTTTTAGTGTGCTGTGAGATTCTTGTAGTGAGAACAGGTGCGAAGTAAAGCCATTCTTCCGTAATGCGAAGAACGGACAATCAATGCTAAATCGATAATCCACTCTAAGATCGACGAATTGGAGGGAATTACAAGCACCAGGTACCTATCGCGGTGACGCGGGGCGTTCTAGCCATTGATGCTGATAACGTACCTTACGTAGCGGGTGTCATTAAGCTTGCAGGCGTGTTCGCTTGATATTTTCTCAGTTCCGACAAATGGTTCACAACAGAGTAGAATATTGAAGAGATCACTGGTGCTGCGTCCTGCGCGATCGCTTGTTTAACGTGTTTCCTGGCTTCGCCCATACGTACAGTTCGAAACAAACATTTTTCCCAATTTTTGCTCCGAAGATCTTATACTGATATTAGTGGTTTGTTGCTGCAACCATTAGTTTTCACTTACCAACTCAGAAGCTTTTCGTTTGCCAAAATCTTCAGTCTTCCTGGATATCGTGAAGTTGCATGTTTCGTTACCGTCGCAATTGGTATGTGACCGTCTCACGGAGAAGGAAAGCGTGGTTAGTTGATACTTCCTCACGAGTTTAGGAAGTTCTGGCCAATCACTAGGCTGGTAGAGCTATCGTTGCATTGGCTTGACTGGCTACCGCGAACGGTTATGAAAGCATCTGGGTCGCATTTGAACGATCATACTTTTTTGTTAACTTAGATCCGTGCAATGAACTAACGGCCTTTTTTCATCGTCGCGCGAAAAAGTGAATGTTTAGGTGGTACGCTGGCATGTGATCAGGTTAGAACGACAATCCCTTGACATTGATGAACTCATGTCTTTTGATAATTTTGCTGCTTCTTCTATTCAGTAACACAGTTTAAGTAAAGTAGAAGTATTCATGCTAGGCAGCCTAATGCCAGTATGGTAGCACGTTTTGAAACTTCTGTTTTGTTGAGCTGGACTGCTCAATGTGATATAGCTACCCGTGTTTTTCTCAGTCACAATGTGGCGAGGGATCAGAAATATCTATCATTTTTTGCTCGTTTCGTTTCACTGGTTTGCAACGATTGGCATTAATTTTTAAAGTGATTTTCAACCTTGGGTAACCACGGCATGTACATAATATAACTACGTGTTATTGCTTTTTTTCCATGCTGTACCTTTGTGTTTCAAGGTTACAGTTCTCTGGGATGCTTTTACGTATGTAGTGGATGCATACGTGCCTTAGCACGTTGTGCGCTTCTTGCAAGTAAGTTTAAGCATACGCTGTTGGCGATTCGATGTGGTGTATTCATTCGGGAATAGTCTGACAGTTGACTAGGTAACGTGTTAACCAACATCAAGGCGGTAGGTTGCTGTTACTGCTCGTTCCTGTAAAGAATTCAAGTGGATGGGTTCATCTCGGAAGAGTTATATTGATTCAAAAAGTTTTTTCTTTTATTGGTTTAAGAGCAAGTTTTGTAATGCTGAAAACGTGAAGCGAAACTTTGAAAACATCCTCGTTCTGTAAAAAAACGAATTCTATAAACTCATGAATGACATTAGATAAATTGTGCAGCTCCGATCCGGCACGCCAGTTTCTTGTTTTGGCTTGGTTTCTTTCGTATTTTTGAAAAATTAAGCGAAATTGTCTCGAACCTTTTTCATATCTAGTATGGTTTGTGTTGATTTTCCTGGATGCAGAGTGTATAACAGCAGTGGCTCAAATAACCATCATTTAATCAGGACGCATTCTGCGCATCACAGCATGACATCGAAACTCCGCGAGCTCCCGATGGTCTCAAACCATTTTGCCACTGACAAGATAAAAGACTGTCACGCGTGCATTTGATTAAGGTCACTTTTTGTTCGACTAGGTATGCTGCGAATAAATGTGACTTAACTATTAACGGCACTCTTATTTCATGTTCTACTGTATACGCCGTATATTTTCAAACTGTCATTTATCCCGAAGTCCGAGGTATAGTATGTCAAAAATAAGAATTTCTGCAGGCTTTATGTGAAAAAAATTACCGTTGGGCTGGTGGCCAGGTTCAGATTGACAAAAGTTGTTTTTGACCCACTTACTTGGTTGTTGGCTATATGGCTTTTAGCAGGTCTGTATTGTCTTAGTTGTGATGGACTAGCTCCTCTCAAGGGTAATTTGTAGTGAATTTAAAAACCTTTTTTCCGAAACTCACCTGTACAACACAATAGGACAGACATTTTGATTTGGAAATCTGCAGTAGGTCAGTTTGCAAAGGGTTTCAGGTTTGTTTCAAAAACGGTGTAACATTGGTTTATATTTAAATTTGAGCAAAACATTGAAGCTATCGAAGGAGACTCAAATGTAAATTAACCAGCTGTTGTGCTGTATGAGCTGTACCAGCTAAAGTGGGCTTTTCGTCAGTTTGTATTCGTGGCTTCAAAATTGTATGTCGGTGTCATTTGTCAGCTCACAGCCACAACAGTAGGATGAACGGTTTTCTGCATTTTAACATTAAATGGTCGTTCGTAATCTTTACAAACTCCGCTATTATCCGATTCAAGCGGAAATCCTTGGTACTGACATTAAGAACGTTTCTGCGCAGCGAATGAGCGGATTTGCTTGTGTTGTGAGGAGAGTTAAGTTGAGATGTTTTATGGAGTGTTGAGTATTGCTTCAGCCAGCAAGCCATAAGTTTGCTGCATTCAAAGCTTTTTCCGAACGTAAAGTGATCGCTTTTGTGTGGTGGTGAGTTTTATTAAAACACCACCATTCTCGTTTGCTAAAACGTTTTCTTCAACATTAGTTTGTACCAACTGTTACGATTTTAAGTTTCTGTATTACTCAGCTGGTGGTTAAAAATGTTTTTCAAAGACATTAATGAAATATTTAGGTGCGTCAATGCCTTCGAGGTTTTCCCAGTGTATTAAAGTTTGCTTGATGAGCTCATTACCTATTTCACTGCTGTGCATGAAATAGAATGATGTTAAGTCAAAACGTCTTGTAATGTGGTTTAATGTCTTCAGTGTGGTGGACGGTGGTGTGCTATTGCTAAGTTTGAGCTTGTCGATAACTCGAGCGTTTTATTCAAAACGAAATATGCATGATTGCGTTGTAAGTACCTTGTAAACCTTAAGTAAATCTCCTTTTATGCTTTTTTCTGTTCATTTCACTTCAGAGTACGGTGTGCAGAATTCAAACAAACAAAGTCAATCTCATCGATTGTTATGAAGAAATCATTGCAGGTGGAGATTAATCTACGAAGACCTATTTTGTAGTGACAACAAGATGTAATATTCCATTAGATGTATTGACAGACGCTTTATCTTAACCGCAAGCATTATGCAGTTGTGATAAATTGAAGGTTAAGGCATACCTACGATCCGCTGAACTTTCGGAAGTGCCTGCGTCACGTAGCGTACGTGAGAAGTATTCACTTGACGTCAGGGTGTTGAATCTTAACATGTACGAAAAGAGGAAACGTCGGGCGTATGTGCGACAGACAGCAAGTGGCCTCAGCGCAAGTGGCAATGTGGGGAGTTTGGCTGAAGCTCTCTGTTGTGTCGTAGCATCTCACAGTTAGCCTTTAACTTCGAGATAAGTACCTTTAAATATTATGTAAAAAGATAAGCAGAGGATTGCTTAGTTAAAAAAGAATATTCGAGGTGTTTGAGAAATTGATTGTCTGGTGAAGAACATGCTTATTTTTGACAAGCTTTCTCATTAGTGGTCTTCACGGTCGATTTTTAAATAAGTGGGAAATATCACTGCCTGAAAAGTCGCACATTTGACTTTGTGTGTTTGCATAGGTTGGTCAGTAGCTGCACATTCAACAATTTTAAGCTTGTTCATTAATTTTTTCCTTCGCGTTGTTTGCACGATTTTCCGTCTCCCTTTATGCGACTACCAAGTAGTTTGCAGCCAGCCCGTTGCCTAGTGGTTAGTGTCTGGAGTTCGGCTCTCACGCCGGATCTTACGAGGACCTTGTAAATTAGTGCTGTAGCCTTCTTGCTTGACTCACAGTGCAAGAAAGAAATGCAACTCTCCGTGGAGTCCAGACGTCTTAGCCTGAATTACCATCAGAAACCGTAAATGGAGACCAAGTGCGTGCGGAAGAAGTATAGGCATTAGGCAACCTCTGCACACCTTAAAAACTCTTCCTAGGCCTCATTGCGGGTGTGTGTGATCTTGTGCACTGTTCGCATACATGCATATGTACTTATGCATTCGTAAATCTATTTTGTCCTCCCGTTCGCGCATGATTACCCCCGCAATGACTCCATCGACGTGATTGGCCATAGTAATAAGTTGTTTGCTGCAGTATGTTTGAAGTCTTTGTTAGGAAAATTCGTAATTTTTAGTATAGTACTTACCGTAAATTTTGTGTCACGGCTAGTCTTTTGGTTTATAGTTGTGTGTAATATTCAGCCATGTAATGGAGCACCAGAAAGGCGTTGCTCCTGGGAAATCAGCAGCATGATGTATTTTTCTTATTTGGGATGAAATCCCCAAGATCAGTCATTTTTGCTGGATAATTTTTTTAATGTAATGGCTTGTCATGTTTGAAAAGTGGCGTTGGTTTTGCCTGCAACCTCGGTCGTTAGTGCCGTACGTGTCACCACAGCCAAATAGTAGTTGGACATTCATTACATTTCAAAAATTTATCCAGCGAAAATGTTCGAATTATCCAGCATTCATAAAACAAATTATCCAGCATTTTATAGTATTTGCACATTCAGTGTAATCGTGTTTTTTTATCACGACGATTTTATCTCTAGCATGAAAAGAATGCATGCTATAGGGTTGCACGCCTTGCCGGTGTAATTTCCATCCTCAGGTGTCGTAAGCTACAGAGCATGATATTTTGCGCTTAACGCAAATTCGTTCAAGAATTATCTTGTACGCCATAACTTACGGTATATTTGGACGACTGTATTTTTTACACTGATTAATCAGGTTTCATGCGATCGTATTGGATTTGATTCACGTCTATTTGCCTTTTATAATCACGTTTGCAACGTAACTCCATTTAGAGACCTGCGTGGGTCGAAATTTTTTTCATATTGACTGTCGGTCCGGACCGAAAACACCACGGGTTGTGCTCGGCCCGGGCACAAAAACCTTGGTCCAAGAATGACTGTAGCAGCGCTTTCTGGATGACATAACCCCCGGGTACTCCGTTTTACACAACATGTACGCCTTAGCGCATAAGTCAAGCTTACGTGCGATTGTGAGCTCCTTGAAAGACCAGCTTAGCTGGACCTGGCTTGAAGGTTTCAGTCTGAATATGCCGGGCCTTGAAAAAGCAAGCCGGTTCAGACCCTCCAACTCTATAACTGATCACAGCGTAGAAGTTCTAGCCCGGGACGCATTAAAGTAGGTTTTGACATAGGACGTAAATTAGGCTTCGCCTGAGCAAAATTCTCTTGCCGAAAGCAATGTTCATGACTTTTTGCAAAAAGTACTAATTTGAAAAAAAATTCCGTTTTTGCAAACAGGAGTGATTTTGAGTTAGATTAAAAATATTTGATAAAGGAAACTTAACATTTCAGGGTAGAATGGGTGCTGCATGTTTACTAAATATTTTTATGATTAAGAAAGACATCGGGAGTGCCGTACGAACATAAACTTTCGCTGCAGAAGTTTTTTCCATTGAGTTGATCTCTTCGCTGTCGGCACAAAACATTGAAACTAATATTTAATGTTTAATCATCGTGAAGTAGACATCAAGTTTTTCGTAAAATAGCATGATTTTATTAACATGACAAAAAATAGAAATTTTCGGAAAATATGTCAAGAAACAAATACAGCTCCAGGCACTTTGTTTGAAAAATTGATGCAGTCTTCATGAAAAAATACGGTTTATTTTTTACAAAATGAGCACACAAGTACAGGGCACCGTTTGAATTACTAGTTCGAAACTTCAATCATTCGCAAACTTTAATACTCTCTTTAACGCATGCTGATTCGCAGACGTTGTAGAGATGAGGTGAATAATGAGAGAGTCCTTGGAATCCATGCCACCTAGCAGGTACTCATTTCCTGCAAAGATGTCAAGTCCCGTGATTAATGTGCTAAAATAACCGCATCACAGCTTCATCTGCGCGTTGATAACTCTTCGCATCTGTCCCACGAAACTGGGAAGATTGACACACAGGGTGTTAACCGAAGTGGTTTCTGATTCTGTGTCGCGCAGTCGTCATTTCCGTCGAAACAAGTTTACTCTGTGCAATGTCCAATTTTCCCATTTCAAAACGTTTGATCAGCACATGTCACGTTTTTGGTCCATGCTCGCGAAAAACTGCAAATAACTCTAGATGCAGTTGAGCAGTCGCGGTGCATATGTTGCTGTTTTTTTTTGTCCTGTTGCTTTCTGTCAAAGAGGGAAGGTGCGTCACGCCTGTTCGCCAGCCGAAGACAACTCGTTTAAGCTGGATTCTGACGCCAAGGGACGCTTCGTTGTATCAAAGCGTCATGGCGCGATTGTAAATTCGTATTGAAAACGTGATTGTGTACACCCGCTGTGCTTGCATGTGCGTTGAACTGTTGCGTTTGATACGCCATGGGACTGCAATGTATGTGCCAAAGCGTGCCTTGTGCGTATTTTGATTTTCCTGTTTTGCATCGGTAAGCATTCCGTGTGTGGACGCGAAAACGTCCCACACTTGTAGATTGTGGATTGCTGCGTTTTTGTGTGACTTATTGCAGCAAGTGCATTTTTAATTCAGCGAAATGAATACTCCAGTCTGATCACAAGGAAGTATCGGCTATCGAGGTGAAGGGTTTGTTGGCGGTAAGGGTGGTCGNTTATGTAGTCATTCATAAATTTGCGTACAAGATCGGGATATAAGATTATCAAAAATTATCTGTCTGCATTCAAAAAGTTTATTTCGATGGCGTTGAGTAGATGCTTTTTTACAAATTATGAAATGTATATCGTACCTATTGGATGTAAACAATTAAAGCGGATTGTTGACAGCTATTTGCGACTTTTTGTAAAAAAACAAAGCCGTATTTAAATTGTTTAAAATTAAATGTGTCCAGAGATGGGATTATCAGACTGAGCTATAAAATACTTTTGGAAAACTCATGTTCACAAGCAACTGTTATTAGAGATTTAACATTTTACGCACCTTTTAATTAACATCCAATAATGATCGGCTGTTGCTACGCGCAGAGGCATTTGGACAGTGCACAAGGTGCAAGCAGCGGTAGGAAACCAGTGCCGTGTCGCTCTGTCGCACGTTGTCTATAATTTATAATCAAAGTTAGTCCAAGTACTGAAATCGTTCGTAATTTTTGGGTCCTGCTCGTCGAGTAGTAATACCTTGAGGGCAACGGCATGCTTTATTTGTGTAGTTGTCGTAATGTTGGTTTCTCGCACTGTTATTTGCCAGGTTTGACTTCCAGCTCCCAATGAGTTGGACGTTGTGGAAGAGCTTGTCACATGCCGCTGCATCAAGTCCTTTTACTTTCGAAAGGCTCTAGCCTGATGGAGCTTTTGTAGTCATATATCTTTTGAGAATTCCAGGGTTTAAACACATTGATTTATTTTGACAGGTTTTGTCAAAGATGTGAGGCAGGAGTTATTTTTGCAGGTTTGAACGATTGATTAAATTTGACAGGTTTGGTAAAACATGTTGGGGAGGAGTTATGATATTTTTAGGTTTAAACGCAATGATTTAGGTTGGAACACATTGATTTAATTTGACAGGTTTTGTTAAACATGTGGGGCAGGAATTATTAATTTTTGCTAAGTGAAAAGATCAAATTCCCTAGTGAGGATTGTCAGAGATTCGGTTTGAAGTTGTGGTATTGTGGTAGAACTTGTTAATGGCGTTGCGAATTTTTTTACGTTTTTTTCCACACAAAATGAAAAAAAGGTATATATTTGAAATAGCCTTTCCACAAAATGACGTGAGTGTACCTGGTAATAGCTCTAGCCGTAAACAAGTCATCGATATGCACACAACTTCGTTTTCAATCAAGGGAAGGTGGCTGATGTTATGTACTCGCCAACCCCACGCAATCGTATACGATAAAATCGAACTATGTTACCAGTTGTTTGATGTGAATAAGGAAAAATCAAGTTTTTCGATGCACTGACTTGTAAAACATTTTTTTCTGGGTAAATGCTTTTCTTGCCCAAAAAACAAAACTTAAGTAACTTCACTAACGTATTTATTTTTCGTGTGCCTGCTTTGATTTTTCTTGCCAGCTAGCAATCGGAATTAGCGTAGTCGCAGCATGTAACTTCACGACAGGATGCTGTTAATCCACTGCCACTGCGAGCACTTTTGAAAGCTAAGTAGTTGAGTTGTTTCCTGACCAAAACAGATGGTAAAGTGGGAATATGCACTAGTCACATCCGGCCGATGCTCCATGTCGCCGTAACCCCACGTTGTTTACGGTTCGTTTCATATGACATTGTGATTTAACGCGATAATTGCTTTACTGTAATTCGAACGCGTGTCTCGGTGACCCAGAGGTGGCTTTCTTGGCGCCTGTGCATGGGAACGAGTGAAATCTAATATCCTCCCCAACCTGAGATCAGGCTACGCCTCAAGGACTCGCAATAGGCTCGTTTGTTTGATGGTGGTTAACATGACGTCACGCACTGGAGTTTCTGGCATTTTTCAATTTGGCTTCAAGATTTTGCATTAATGCCGAAGACCGCGGCTGTTTGGAGTGAATGAAAAGCGCGGTTAACCCCTGCAGGCTGAGCACGCGAGTGCTTTTCATCCTTTTGCTTTGTGCCCTAGGGCGAGGTCAGCAATTTAGTCTGTGCGTGCGTATCGACTTGACCCGACCCGCGTCGATTACGACGTTTGCCACGCGCTGATCATGTCTGTTGTCGAACACCTATCTTGTATCCATGCAAATCTTCTAAAACATTCCTCGCTTTCTTTGAACTCGTATCGCACTTAAAATTTTGTTTTTCATTTCTTAATGCTTTTCTCCATCTCATCTGTATCAGTTCACAAGATCACTCTAAGCGACGTGTGGTTTGAGAGCGCATCAGTGATGCACGCTATTAATTGTGGTTTGACCTGTAATTTTTGATCGGAATCTGCATGCGTATTTAAAGAATCATGCTCATTGTATTTGTGTTGAAATCGACCTGGTTGTGAAAGTACAATAGCGGTTCAATGTGCTGTAGCTTAAAGTCAGTTGGCCCAATGTCGAGGCAGCTCTCACTGCTAACAAAATCGGTCGGGATCAAGCAAGTTCTCAATTTAAGGCTTGCTATGTAACAAACTTAGCGGCAGCTGAGCATGTACAGTCAAAGTTTGGCATTGCGTGATGTGTTAGTCGCAACGCATCGCTGCTGATTCGTTTTGCAAGTATTGAGCTAGTTCGAGCCGTCGGTGTTCCGTTTGTTTTTCTGGTAGATTTAAATGGCCTTTCAAGTTCTTTCCAGTGAAAACGTCTTGTTTGAGCTGCGTAGGATATAACTGGCGATCGCAATTTTTTCATGGCGCGTATGCACCTGTCTTGGTTAAAAGCTTTGGCAGGAGTTATCAAGTTGTGGACTGCGCAAACAAACATCGGTGATGCTAACGGCGAAAACTGCAGAAGCATCTGATTGTGAGTCGGTATCAAAATGGTCTTGCACTCAGAGCGATGTGCACGCTCGCTAACAAAATAAATAGACATCTGTAATGGCCTTTGATCCTGCCTTGTCAAAATAGCGCTACCCCAGGGCGGCGATCTACTCTGATCCCTTTTTCAAGTTTGTTGCTGTACTGCGTCATGCTGTATGTTATTTGATGCTGTTAGTCTCGGCAAACTACAGTGTGTCAAGTTTTTTTCAACTCTTGAAGTCTTGCTACGTGCGAAAACGATGGACTAAACCAGTTCGTGTGTATTGCGTCAGCGCAGCAACGAATGAGAATAGCTTTTGATGCATCGTGCTATTGCTCATGCAAACTGATATCTGATTCGTAAGTTGCTGGTTGCATGCAATCGAAGGAGGTAATACGCAAACCGAGGTCACGTTTTTTGTGTGCATAAAGGATTTGTGAGCTGTACGTCGATGGACGCGCGTTATCAACAGAATTTTGCAGATCGCATATAAGATAACGTTGCCCGTATCAGTGGCAGTAAACAGGTTTTAGTATTGATGAAAACAGTGTGCTTAGGAAACGCAGTGATGTAATTGACAGCCATGCCTGCTTGCCCGTACCGTGCGCTGTAAAAATGACGTTCAGCCAACCTGTATGTAAAAAAAGGACTGTTATGCTTGCGTTGCAAGCTATGTAGCACGTATCCTTTGACCTGGGCTCACAAATTGTAGAAAAGCAGGCGCTTTGATTGGCTAAATGGAAGTTTGGTGCAGTTCAGGAATTCTTGGGATGAAATAGTCGTTAGCAGTGTTGCGGTACGCACGTATCAGACAACTCAATTAACTAATATCTGTGTGCTAACAAAGCACTCTACACACCAGCGAGACAGGAAAAGAATAGCCGTATTTTTTTGGCAGCCTCGATTGGTAGTCATATTTGTTGCCTACTTTTCTTTGTGAGTTACGCTACATGTTTAGAATAAGATTCTAAAACGTTACGCTGATTGTACCTGCTTGATGTTAGTATTTCGAGATTTGATGTCGTATCTGAAATACGGGGACGCTCGTGCGGCAGTGGCGAGTTTACGATGGCTATCAAAAAGTTGCCCGGTGCTCATCGGACATATATCAATGTTTTTTGGACGTTGCACAAGTTTGCGTGTAATCGTATTGAAATTGGAGATCGAATCGGAAGTTTACAAGAAACAACAAATCATAATTCCAATTTATTTAGAGGTGCAAACCTTGAAGTGTCTGTTTATTTGGTTGATTCAGATGGAAGCGCGGCATCCAACTGCTGGAATTGGAATGCTTTGCAGTAATCGGACATATCGCTGTTGCTCAATGAGGCTTAAGATTTCCGAAACTTTTGTCTTTTCAACTGATATTTCTTCCGCAACAGTGTCACGCTCTAGTTGCAAATGTGTTACAGGTTTTTGCTGCCGCGCTGTATTTGGAAAAACAATTGAATTTTCCCACTGTGCTGTGGCTACTAATTGTCAGCGGTTCAGGGCAGACTGACCTGTGTGAACTTGGTAGGCACAGGCTGTGCGTAGACGCGAGTGGTGGACTGTCAAAGCAGAGGAAACCGTCACGGTTGGCGCGCGTAATGATGATACCTGTGGCCATCGCTCGGTGTTGTACATTACACCTTACATCCTTTTTTTGGTCGTTGCGTATTTTCCGTTTGGGCTGTAATGAGTTGCGAATATATTTCGAGGTGTCGAACCGTGAAGCGGCGCGCTTCGAGCGACGAGGTAGTTTGTATTATCGGTTTGTTTTGTCAAGAATTTTTGCTCCAATTTGACGTATACTGGCCAGATTTTTATCGCTTGATGAGAAGGTAGTGATGGTGTGTCCAGCATGATTTGTATTGTAACTGACCGCGTTACGCTCCATTGATCTAGACACAGCCAGACGTACAGGCTCTTATGCCAGCTGTGTGTCGCATACCTACAACAAGAGAAGNATAGTAATGCGTCATNGGAAAAGAGTGGTGGCGATTTAGCAACATTACCAGGGCCTTTTAAACAGACAGGAAGCCTTGACATTACACGTTTAATTTCACTCGTTTGCATCGTAGTTTTCTGCAGTTCAGCTGTTTCTGGAATAGCTGACAGTTTGTTGGGTGAATAGCAGTGCGTTTGCGATTTACTGAACACATTCGGATAAATGGTGAGAAGAGTAATTAAGATCCTTCCGCAAAAAGCACACCGCTTAGCAATGCGGCGAGTCGAATTTCAGACTGAGTCACTGTTGCAAATGTCTGAATTGCGTTCGCTGCCTCGCCCGAGTGAAAACGTTTTAATTTCGGGCTGAATTTTCGGATATCGGTAATTGCCGTGTGCAGAACAAATTGCCTGACATATTCTTAAACGCCAGTCATGTAGCAATTACGCACCGATTAAAGGGCTTCACCGTCTGTACCCTCTCGTTCCTATTCGTGCTAAGAGTGAATCTTTTTTGTTTTTTTAGTCACAAAAAATCGCTTCTTTTCGAATTGGATGCGCCTAGGTCGACTGAACAATTACTGAAACTCGTTAGCACATAATTAGCTTCGGTCGAAATGTGGTGACATCCAAGTTGAAAATCTAATTGAACCGCCAGTCACAAAGGTTAGATTTTCTTTGCAGTAGTCGGTGTTATTGTTACGAAGGACAGCAGATTTCGCAAAACAGCGTTTTTTCTTTAGATGCAGTCTGGTGCTGTTGGTCCATGTGGGAACTAGCTAAGAATTAAAATCATGGTGCTTTTTTGTTTTTCAGATTTTAAATGCCTTGCAAGCGCAGTAGGATTTTAAAACATATTGAGTTAAATTTGTGATATATTAAATTAACCGGCAAACGGGGCAGTATATGCTAAGTTGCTCTCAGCGTCTGCTGCGTTGTAAGATCAGAGGAGAAACAATGGTGGACCAGCATGTTGTACCGTCATTCGATCTCAACATACCATCAATCAACCTGAAGGTGAAAACAATTATTTGTTGAAGGAATTTTGAATGCTTAATGTTTTTTTTTTGTACAATAGAGCAAATTAGTGTCTTTCATATGTTGTAGCGGCCGGTGAAATTATTATCACGTAAACCTTTTTGGTTGGCGTATATTGGCGAACAACGCGTGCAGAGCAAAAGAGGGAATGCTTCCTGGCAACAGTAATTGTCTTGGTTTGTTTTTAATTCTACATCAAAAAATTTGAAACCGGGAAATCCTGCAAAAAAGGTAAAACAAACGAACAGTTCCTTATTGTTCAACAGTTTATGGATGCGCTTACGAATAGGAAAAGCTGTCTGTAATGTCTATGGTTGATTACGGAAGTATTTTGTTTTCTGAAAAGAGATCAATTTGCTTTTCGCGCAGCACGACGAAAATCCTTTCTTTGACGACGATTTTGATTATGGAATGAAACTGCCATCCGGTTACGGTAGCCCTGACGGTATGCCGCGGAACGAATACGCTCCTCCCCCTTACCCTCTGGAACGCAAATGCAACGCTAATCTTCAACATCAAGAACATTTTGGTATGTTTCTGCTTATGTCGGTTACTTTGTTTTTTTAACTTATGTCGCACCTATTTTTTGCGATATCTGCGTTGTTTCGTGATTTTTGAGGGTGTTAGTTTTGTGTTGTTTTATGCTTTTCATTGTGTTTTAGCCGTGAGATCGGTTGCCGATGCGCGCGCTAAATTGCAAAATGGCGTGGACGGAAATGCGAACGCGAAGATGTGTACGCTGGGCAAGGATTTCGCGATACAGGTACGCGTCAAGTGTTTACGTCCGCTCTTTCGTGTTTGCGACCGTGTCACATGGGGTGAGGTTGTATGGCTNGCNCGCCGCTCCAGCAACTGATACGCACACCAACCACCTTGGGTGACGGTTTGTGAAGAATTTGATTTTAACGTNAACCCGTGTGACTTATACGCCTGGCACGCAGCTAACCGNATTTTGCTGTTTGTTCAGGCCAAGGGCGGTCATCGTAATTCGCCTTCGCGCACCCCGTATTCTGTTGAAAAATCAATAGCAGGAACACCAGCTGACGTCATAGAACCGCTGTCGAGGTAACGGATGATTTTGTTTGCACAATGTGACATTACATAAGAATTGCGCCTCATTTAGATCGTCGTGTTTTTCGACGACGTTACTGACGTTGCAGAATGGCTACAAAGCGGCACAAGAGTTTCGTGTATTGTAAAGAGATACTTGCTTTGTTCAGACTCCTTTTTATTAATTGTACAGCGGCATGCCTCACAAACGATTATTTCCAAAGCTTTGGTAATATCCGCTTTCTATAAATAGAAATATGTGCATCGAGTTTGTAAAATGAGTCAGTATAGCTTTGCGTATTTTTTCCCTGGTTACTACCTGTACGGTATTCGGAGCAGCTGCGCTGGCAGCTTCAACTTCATTCCTTTCTCGCAGCCTTAAGAAGCGGCGACCGCGCCTTACTTTACGTCTCCCCAGTCGGGAGGACGCTGTCCAAGAAGTTCCAACTGGTCGCGAGTATGGGTCGGGCACGCCGTCGTGTGGCACCGAGAGTGGAGCATGTACTCCATTAGACGATCCAACCAGCATGCCTTCTCTTAACTGCAAGCCTAACGACGAAGGTTGGGTTCGCATTGTTTGGCGATTGTTGCTTCCATACCTTTAAAAGTGTGCCTCTGGTAAATGCTTTCTTGCAGTTTTGTTTCTATCCTCGAACGGAGAGTGCTTGTGTAGAGGTTTTTACTTATTTTTGCGATTGCTGTTTTGATTGAGCTAAAAATGCTGGTTTTTCATTTCGTTCTTTATTTGCTCAGTGCCAAAAACTCCGCTTTTCCCGCTGATAACACCTGGGACTGGCGCAAAAATGAACGAGGCCATCACAGAGTCGTTTTCATCGTTTACGAAGATCATGGAATCGAAAAATATGTCGAAAGGTAAACTGATTTTCAAACGCCAGCTATGCCTTACGTGTGAACCGCATTTGGATGGAGTGGCATATCGTGTTGCGCGATAAGCAAATTCACTGCGGTTCGAGAGGCTTCTACCACTGGATTATTATTAGATCGTCGGCTTAAATATTGTTTCACAGCAGCCTGCCTATATTTCCCGTGCACGAGCTTGTTGGCGTTGCCATGGCAATGCTTTGGTGTGTTTTTCATTCGCTCTCGACACAAACAATATTGTTTTGAAAATCTTTGTGTCTGTGGGGATATTCTCACGTATGCAGTACCGTCGAACTATTCTGCTTGGTTCGCGGAAAGCGTTTTATGGGCACAGCGTTGGGTATAAAGGCCTTTTCAGAAAAATCTGTTTAATTTTGCTTTACATCACCACGCGCACTTGTTGACGTGGAGTCGACTGAACATGCACGCGTTGTTATTCGGGCAATTTTGAAAGATGAAGACAAAACACAGCAGATTAGGTCGTGAACGTCGGTATCAGTGTTCCCTCTAAGAAAATTCTACACTGAGCAAACATTTGTTCTGTTGCGAACCAAGCGCATGCAACTGCGCAACCGTGCAGACACAAACAGTAAAGCGTTCCCAACGTTAAAAGGGCTATACGAATATATATATATGCCGTATTAAATTTAGAATATTGGAAGTGCGCGAAAATGAGATAGCACTGCGCAAATTGTCTGATGGTATTGCGCAGTTGCGCACTTTAAACGGAACACTGGTCGGTATGTTAATGGACTGTTTGATCACAGACCCTCGTCAATGGACACCGGCGGACGTAAAAACGTGGGCTCGTTGGATAGCTCAAGAATTCAGCATACCGTCTCTGGATGAAAGCAATTTCGCCATTCATGGTTCGGTCCTGTGCGGGCTCAGAAAAGAAGATTTTTTGCGGTTGTGCCCTCCTTTTGTTGGGGAAATCTTGTGGGAACACTTGGATAGATTGCAGAATGGTAAAATTTTAGATCTAAGAGTGTGTTGTGCGATCCCAGAAATACCTTGTTTTGAAGAANGTGCTGTGCTGTAACCAACAAGATAGGCAATCTTCAGAGCAGCTTTTCATATCAAACANTCTTTTTTATCTCCAGACTGTAGACAAGAACCTCTGCTTGATCACCAAGTTACATCAACTGTCCCGTATAATGCCAAGATTGTTTCAAAAATTGAAGCAGGTCAGCAACGAAAGCCTTCCTGCTATTGAACGTTGTACGACTTAGACGTATTGGATCTTTCCTTTAGCGATAGCAAATTTTTTCAACGCCTTTGTGCGGTTTGGTCCACTGTGTAACTCCGTGGCTCGTTGCCATCGTGTGTGTGTCAACTGTGCGTCGCATTAAAAAAGACACGCGCGCCCGCTTAAAAATACAAGTCTTGAATCGCAGACGTCGCGACTCCGAATATTGGCGGAGAGTTTATTTCGGTGTTGCGTTGCCTTGAAATATCTTGACCGTTGTGGTGTGGTTATTAATAACACCGCTTGTTCTGAACGTGAACATTCTTGCGCGCAGACAAACCGCTCATGGGTGAAGCGACGGACCGACCTGTGCTCGAACAGCCTTACAACGTCTCGACAATGTCGAATTTCGCTGCGTCGGCCGCCACGCAGAGAGAAGCGAAATTGACGCACCACGCTGCCCTTGCTCCACCCACGAACCTCCCTCTGCACAACCACGTGCATGTCAAAAGAGAAGCGATGGCGCATGGCCTTGTTGGCGGCCACTCCCCGTTTCCTTGCGACCCAGCGCGTCGCACTTACTCGTTGGAAAGCGCGCGTCCTGTTCCGCGCGTCAAGACGGAGGCCGTGGCTCCGCACGACGTTCGCCGTCAGATGTCGCTGCCGCCGATGAGCGACAGCAGGTTTTTCGAAAATCGCCGCTTGTCGGATCCGACCCTGGCAACGTTGAAGCCATTCGATGGACACCGGCCTCTGATGCACCAGGTTTCTCATCCGTTTCCCACACCGACCACTCCCAATGCACCGCCCACGCCCTTTCACAATCATTCTTCTATGCCTCCGCTCCCAGGCGGTCCGCATCACCCAAACTCTGTGGGCCAACAACACTGGCCGGATTTATATTACGTAAATCTAGCGTCGTATCACCACCATCAGCACTTGGAAAATTTGAAGCGACAGGAGATGACAAAAGGTTCGTTTTAAAGCATACTAATCGTAGGCCGCAGGTCTGGATTGCAGAAAGCGGCGGATGGCGAAATTTTCGCACTCACCGTCTTTAAGAACCTGATCAGAACTACACAGTCTTTTTGCTGCCCAGAAACAAAATATTAATGATAACAAAATAAGTTGGGGAGAGAACAAAATGTTTGTGAAAATCGCTTGCAGGACATAATAAATTACGTACAAACGCAAGAAGGTAAATTAAGGCGAGAACCTGTTCCTGCGTTGTAATGCATTTAGTCTTCCTTTTCGCCCCGTTAAGCGAATAGTTGACTTTTTGATGTGGTTTCGTGCCTGAACTTGATGATACCCTGGTTTTAAGAAGTATGTGTAAAAATGTTCAACCGTTCCGCCGAGTCATTTGCTTTGCTGTTCCTATGCATCGGATCAAACCGTACATTGAAGCTATGCTTTACCAATTTCCTACGGCGACTGCTTACAAATATGTGAACTTTTCCAGAGAAAATCCAGCTAACGGCTCACAACAAAGCATTTGCCGATTTCGGGGGCGCGCCGCATCGGCAGCCTTTGATTTCTCACGGCAGCACGATGAGTTGGGATGGCCAACACGACTCCATGCTCACTCCAGAAGCAGAGGTGGGTTCCATCTGTTGCTCACGTTGTGGGCATTACCAGGCGACCTCGCATCCAATCGTTCCGTTTGCATTTTGCAGCATCCAAATTTTGACGGTACGTTTGCGCACCATCATCCGGGACGATTGAACCATCCCGTGCCCCACGGTTCAGGCCAAGACTTTCCCAGCAACCCGGTCATACCTGGCGCTTTCCTGACCGGCTATAACGGTGAGTCGTTCGGGTCAAGTGTGGTTGAGTGTGTTTTCTCGTCAAGGTATTGGAGACTGTAGTGGTTAGCGTGTTTGTCAGCGGAAGCATGGCGGTGACTGTTCCCGACTGTGCATTTAATGCCGCGTGTTGCGTTTACAGGAAGCGGACCGATTCAGCTGTGGCAGTTCTTGATAGAACTTCTGACCGACCGCTCTTGTCAACACTTCGTCACGTGGACTGGCGACGGCTGGGAGTTCAAAATGATTGACCCGGACGAAGTCGCGAGGTGATTGTTTGAAATGCTGGAATCGTTTGCTTGCAAGGCAAGAGCGCATATCGTTAATCGAACATTCGCCCTGTTCAGCCTACTGGTGACGCATGGTAGTTGACCCAGTGTTGGCTGCTGACTAGCACACGATGTGCTGAACTTGTGCCTTTCAACGGAGAAAGTTCAAATGTTTATCCATTGTTTCGCAAGAAACCCAAGGTTCATGTTTGCCATCATACACTGGGTATGCTCAAACAGTTGTGGAAAGCAGCTCGTACATTTTAAACGTTTGCTTTGTCAAGGCGCTGGGGTCGACGAAAAAACAAACCGAAAATGAACTACGAAAAGCTGTCGAGAGGTCTTCGGTACTACTACGACAAAAATATTATTCAGAAGACTGCTGGAAGGTAAATCTGGATGTCAGGAATTTTCCTGTGGCCAAAGACCCAACGTTTTGACTCTAACACTTGGTTGCTGGAGAATACCGTATTTATTCGATTGTTAGCCGCCCTTGAATAAGCCGCACGAAATGGTGTTAAGAAATTAATGTAAGCCGCCCTTGAACATACGTTACCCAAGCATCGACAATACTGAGCTGAGCGTCATCTAAAGCTTTGGATAAGGTAAGGAAATAAAAAGTGTAAGCCGCACGAAATGATGAAAAAAGCGTTATAAGCCAAGGCTTACAGTCGAAAAGATACTCTGCGAATTTACATTGAAAACGTCAATAAACGACGAGGTGCCTAATTCTGTCATAATTAATTTTGCCAAGATAGTGTGAAAACTAGACTAATACATGGTACGAAAGCGGTATATTTAAGCACTGTGATGTCGGGAGATGCATTGCTGATCACCCTTTCGTGTGATCAGGCGCATGCTTGCGGTGATCGACAGATATTCCGGCTGAACTTAATGGGTTAAGGAGACGTGCTTAATTTATGATCGACTATTGCTGTTTTTAAGCTGCAGTAAAATCGCCAGGTAACGTAAATTGCATTTGCGTTTCCTCACAGGCGGTACGTATATCGGTTCGTCTGCGATCTTCAAAGCCTCCTCGGTTATTCGCCTGCGGAGTTGCATGCTATGCTGGACATAAAACCGGAGGATCGGTTTACCGATGACTAACTGGAATCACACGACAATGCGAGATAAGGCAACAACTGGATGCACGCGTTCTGGAGCGTCGAGTTTGCAGTCGGAGCCGAGGGACCAGACTGTGTTGAAAGCGCGCATTGTACATATAATTCGTAAAATTGACGAAGACTGCTCTGCCGTTGTCGCACGGAGCACTGCGAGTGGATTTTACCATGCGGTGTTCGCTTTTAATATATGTATTTGCTGACGGGACTATTCAAGCCGTTGTCGATTTGCCTGCATAGTGCCTGCTGTATGTTGCCCCGCCCTTTTGCTTGTGCATTCCTTTTCATGTTCATGTCTCAGTAGATTTTCCCTGTAATATATTTTCACCTCCTTTGCCGCTATCGTGTTGTAACTGCCTGTCTGCGTTATATAATAACCACATACACATCACAAAACAATCAGCATCTTTTCATTAGTTGCACTGTGCCCTGCAAATAACACAGCCAGTTATGCAGTCTTTGTTACTTTTATTGTTTTGCCTTAGCCGAGATTTTTGCCTAATCGAGCTTACGCGCGACGCGTGACAATCATCACAACCACGCAAAACCTTGATGCGCACAGCTGCAACATTAAGGGCAGCGACAGACGTGCCAGGCGGTTTGTAAATAATTGTGTGTCTTCGCTTGCTACTCAAGAACGGTGCTGGATCCCGTTGCTGAGCCACTGACTGCTGACATTGCGCTGATTCCATGGTGTGCGGTGCAGCTTAAGCTTTGTACGTGTTCTTTGTTCTTCTGTCTTTTCACAATTGTTTGTTATTGTTGGCTTGAAATGGAGGCAATACAGGCAGAAACTGCTGGTAAGGGTGCCTTCGTTGTCAGTGCAAGATGAAAAAAATCAGGTCTCTGATAGTTCATAATCAGACCCACCATAAACTAGCAGCACCGCTGCAGCAATATATGTTTTACCAGCGTCCTCGGCCCCTAAACCCGCCTCTACCCCGGCCACCTCGACCGCCACGGAAACCACCTCCTCGACCGCCACGGAAACCACCTCCTCGACCGCCACGGCCTCTACCGGGTGCGCCTCTACCGCGACCTCTAGGCTTAGAAACGGATCCTGGTGGTGGCGGAAGGAAGCGTTGCATGGGCAAAAGTTTTGCAGGATCAATAAAAAATTTAGTGTCTAGTGCAAACGATGAAGCTTGCATATTGTCCGCCATCTTCACTGAGAAGTAGAATTCCCTGATTTGTCCAAATATTTCGTCAACTTTCCCGATCCGTGATTTGTTTTCCAGATAAACCGGTGCATTGAAATATGGAACCTATACAAAGTCACAGTACGTCAAAGCCATTTAAGTGAAAAACGAAGCAAATAACTGCAAAAACGTCTTCGCGAAGCAGCGAGAGATTTTTGCACAGATTAGCATCGACTAGCTACCGTTTCGTGACTAGCGTTCAGCTTTGTTACCTGACGTGATATCGTGAAATCACATATTATTACCATTGCTGTAAAAAATTTTAACCAGTTCACTTAGCAGTCAAAAAGGATTGCAGCCTGACCTGCATTTCCATTGTGACCTATGATTACCATGCACAACGTCATACATCAATACTGTCTGGAAAAGGTTCATCTTCGTATGTTACACATTTATTACTGTTCTTGTTTTCTTAACCTGAAAACTTACTTTTTCATTGGTGCACTTGCACACCAAGTCTTCCTGGCATGGATGCATTACTTGGCCCAGTTCAACAACATACTCTGGAGGTTCATCATTGAATGGCTTTCCTCTGAATCCACCCCTACCTCTGTTTTGCCCTCTGCCACGAAAACCTCCCCTATTGCCACGAAATGACATTTCCTTAGTAAGTTGTTACAATCTGTAAAACAATTCATACTGGTAAGATTTAATCAAACCACTCAGATCAACTATATTTTAGCATTCATCTCAAGCACAGGGGACAAGCATCACATCCTTAACAACAATTTAGCTTCAAAATGGTATATAGCTTCATCTTTAGTCATTTTTATCACATTAACCTGCAAAAGCATTTGCTAGTATTGTCAATTACATGTCTTTGTTTTGCACAGTTAATATCTTACATTTACATAATGTTTGCTTTTGTAACAGACGTAGCATGAAAACAAACCTATTGTGGACAATCTGGGCGTAATGATCCATGTAAATCATAATAGCTGACAGTTCTCATAGTCTGGCTGTTTTTGCTGAGACATTTCAGTCATTCATCCAAAATAGCTTAATAACGTTGTTCTGTTCGGAGATTTTTTACAACTGAAAAAGGCAACATGACTGAATTGTCTAAATTTTTGCAGTCATTAAAAAAAATTCAGTGCGTGCTAAAAAAAACAGCTCATAGTGCTCTGTTGTGCTGAAGCCTGTTATACTCAAGTATTTAACAATCTTCTGTAGTTAAACACAAATACAGCATGAAACCAATCCCTTTGGAAGTCAAAATTTATGCTCACTGCTGTCATCACTTGATTTGATTTTTCTGAGTTGAAACGTGTTCAACTGTTCATTGATCAGTAAATCTGCATTTGTCACCTTGCTCTATTAGACAAATGTCACACTTTTGTAAGTGTTTTCATAATTCAGATATTTTTTGCCAATAGACATGGATGGCAAGAGATGCTTTTCTTTTTCAGTTCCTGAGTCAGCTCTGGCCCCATTCTTGTGTTGGTACACTCTGTTTAAAGATAAACGTACATTTTTGGTCATACTGCTTCAAAATATATACTTCATTTACTATGTGCCATGAAACAGAATTTGACATTTTTACTAGAACATTTGGATGAGGATAATATATATGAAGTATATATTTTGTTGAAAATTTCAAACTGATTCCCCCAAAAAACTACGTAAGTTCACCAAGGCAGTTTTTCTTTAACTCCTGCAATATTATTTATGAAAAGGTCTTCTAGTTATGCACTTTTATGTAATTAAGCAAACATGGACTGAAATTGCACCATTAGCACTTATATTTACATCTTGACGATCAATTTGTAACATAACAGTGTTTAGATATAGACACAACACAAGCATGTGATGATGATCAGATATGCAAAAATTTGTATGGCTCAGACTGCAAAAAATTATTTAAAATTTTTGCTATTTTTATAAGCTCAAGTACAAAAAATCATTATAAGATCTTTGCTATCAGGAAAGAATGACTTGGCATTACCTTTGTAATATTGCAACGTGCCATCACAAGCCGGATAATTTGAAGCCCTGTAAGAGATTACACAATGTCCTAAAAGACAAAAAAATTAACACAGTCATGTCTTTTGCTTCAACGACAAGTTGGTCAGATTGCTTGTTTTGGTTTTGTGTACAGATTTAGTATTTCTTTCATGTATGTATTGCTTACCTAGCTAGAAACAGATGAGAAAAGCACCTGATTTAAAGACCTATGTTGTCTTGGGCATTCTGGTGGTTTGTTTGCATAAAAGTTTTCTGATCAAGAGACTCAACAAGCACGGACAAAAGTAACTTCACTACATGGGGCAATGTGAGGGACATGAACACAATCAAAACATGGTTCACTGAAGCATATGAAATGTCCAGCAACAAAAAAATCATATGCCTATCCCCTAAGGAACAGCAGGAAACTTCTCAGAACTTGTATAAATGATCCTAATTGTGAAAGTCAAGGTGACAGTAGTGTAGTCAGCCCAAAAATGTGGGGGGAATTGGGGTGGAAAAAATGTTTGATTTTAGGTGAATAACACTATTTTGTTTGGGATATCACCTCTTAAAGCACAAAATGACTATGTTCTAAAAATTTTGGGGGTCATGATCCCCTAGGCCCCCTGTTTATGCCTATGCAAGGTGATACAAAAAGCTGTTGAAGAAGTTATGAAGGCACAGACATAAAATTGCAGAGATAGGTGAATGCCACCTCATAGCAGTGATTGGGACAAACTCATTAAAATTCAAGTTCATTAAGAACAAGGTTAATGTTGAGGTGGAGGCCTTCCAGCAATTCTCAACATATACAGGTGCTGATTGTCATGCAGCACATGGGCTAAGTACCAGGCAGCTTTGACAGTTTAACATATTTAGGTCAGTTTCAGAAAGTACCTCTTAATTGAAACCTAAACAAGTGCTCCAATTATTTTATCCATTATTTCTCTTCATAATTGTCATATGCAAATGTATGAACTTTTCACATCTTTTTCTCTTGAAGTTTCAAGATAAAAATATTACAGTCAGTATCCAATAGAAGCCAGATATGTATCTGTACATAGCCCCATTTCTATTCAATAAAAACCTATTCCATACAGATACATATGCCAGTACTGAATGTGTCACCATGCAAGCAGCAGTGCAATTTCTAATTCTTTATTAATCATTTGCAGGTAGTTACTCAGTAAATAAGGAATCTTGGGGATCAATATCATGTTAAAAGGTAAGCCTAATCAGTATTAGACAATTACAAATATCATACAAACATATCAAGTATTGATCAACAATCATAGAAGTTTAGACCCTGGATTCCCAACCTGGAATACATATATGACTACGGTTATATTCACTTATTTGAAAGGGTACATTTAAGGCTAGCAATAAAAAGGAACATACTTATTTAGGATTCCATTAAAACTTAAAATGTCCTTATTTGAAGATCATTTTAAACATTTGATTTTTAGTTTATATTTAATACAGACCCAAAAAATTAACTTTGAGACATAAGAACAGAAACTACCTTTATAGTTCTAAGAATCTAAAGATTCTGAAAATTCAGTAGACTTTTCTTATTTTACTCAGCCATTTTATTATAAAAATTTTTGAGGTACATGCTCATCTGTTGAAATGTTGAAGGGGTACATGGTTAGAGAAAGATAGGGAGCCCTTGTTCACACTGTACAATGATGTAACAATTTTTTGAAATACCCAGTGCAATTGGACAATAACACAGAAAAGTTAAATTCTATATATGAAAACAGGGAATGCAATGTAAATCTATTATATACATATCAAAGACTGAGAACAAGCAATGCAGGTTAGGAAGTAGATTTAATTTATTTGTTTATGACCAGCCACAAAGTCCATAGTATAAACACACACACTCTACCGAATGCAAAGGCATTGGAGCCGGAGGAATCGCAGAGTTACAGACACTTTTTGCAACTACATTGAAAACAGAACCATAGGGTTACAAGCAAATTGTTAACACTAACTTAAGCTAACATGTAACACTTCTTTACAACACTACTGCGGAGTAGAGTGCCAATTCCTAAACTGGCCAAGTTTAGGTAAATTGCAAATGCATTGTGACATGAGACGCCATCAATCAAACAGACATTGCAAAGTTTGATCACTCATTCACAGAGTAAAATGTGATTGTAGTGTTCAAAGAATAGGAACAAATACAATCTGACTGCATCAAAGTACGTAACCATAATAAGTAACATATTATGTTGTTAGATTTTCCACATCTTTCGAGAAACAAGTACGTGTTTTTTCATAACAGTCTCAAAGGTAGGAATGTTACATTGAACCTGATGGCTACTAACATTCGCTCTCCAGGATAGGTTGTATGGAGCTCTGCATCCAAAATTATATGCCACACGCAATCTCTGCATGCATGACTTCCTGAAATTACACCATAATTGTGATGCATACATGGGTTTACAAAAGGAACAAAAAAATATGTTTTAACTGCATTTGAATATCGCGAAATCATGAAAAAATGAGAGTCACAGCTTGTTTGCTGCACAATATCGATATGGCAGTTGCTTCTGAATGTCTTTGTTATCTGAGAGCTCAGTATCCAATACAATCCCCAGATATTTGTATTGGTTAACAGATTTTACGTTTTGACCACCCAATGTCAATAATGGATAACAAAACTGTTTGTGTGACGTTTAAACGTCATACAAACAGTTTTGCTGCTGCAGCATTCATGACATTACAGTGGAGGTGCACAGTATTAAGCAAAAAAATATTTTCAACAATACAGACCATGAAGAAGTAAAACGGTTAACCATAGGCTGTGTTAGTATAATAGTTGTCTGTAGAGCTCACAGTGATTCACAGCGTTTGACAAAAAAAAAAAAATCCTCGTTTGCCCATACAAACACTGCTCAAACTTTCTCTTAGAGAGCCCTCGATTTTCGCATGCTTGCTCCTGCAGCTATCTTCTAATGTAGTTTGCCAACTTCTACAAATGTACCTTTTTCCTTTACCCATTTTTTAGACTTATAAAAGTGTGTGTTTAGCATTAGAAAGCAGACTAAGATTTGGTGCTCTGCTTGTGTGACGTCGTAAAGATCTATGTGACCAGTATACTGCACCTACTAATAAGCCACCAGGCCGTAAATTTTAGTGAATTAAATGAGTAATCATACTTTTTGCTTAAAAAAGCTGGAAACAAATAATTTTAACATTCCACTCTTGTTGTTAATTAAAATCATCAATTTTTTCATGGTATTCGTGTCATTTGTAGTACCATCCACTTTCACTTACTGCCGCGTTCATCTGTATATTGAGCCAAAACATGGATTTGACTAAGGGTGTATAACTTAGGTAAACGTTCAAATGAAATCGGATACGTTAAGGTTATATTAAATAAAATCGGAACTTAGGTTAAATGTTAAATGAAATATTGAATCTTCATGAAATTTTTGTGCTGATGGTACTTAGATTAGAAATTCTTTGAAATTTTTGTTTTATGCCACTGTTGTACAAGATGAAGTGAACTGCTGAAATTCAAGATGATGGATAAAGGTTTGCATATATTTTTCTAGCAGTACATTAAGTCATGTTACCCTAACCAAGCCTATAACCCTAAATCTAATATTCCAACCTTAACACCATAACATCAAAAACAAAAGCCCATTATAGCTTAGTGTAGAGATAACCTACTGAAATCACTTTGTCAAACATCATGACATGACATGTTCACCCTAATATTCATGTAAGGGAAGACTGAACGTGCCTTCTCTGTTTGTGTTGATCAGCACTAACCGTACGTTGAATCGCGTGTTTGTCAGCTACGTTCATGTACACATGCTTTGTTGGCCATCCCATTTTTGATAATAGATACTACACATAAATAAAATAGATACTTTTCTCTTATAAGTTGTAAAGCAGCAGTTGAGCTTGTGTAGCCATAAGTTTAGACTTTTCCAAAAGCTAAAAATCTAAAGGATACAACTTTAACTTCACAAACTTTTATTTTGCAACAGATTTTACTTTTTAATGTCTGTTGCTGGCACTGTAGCAGTTGCAGCGACATTGCCAGTGTTGCCACTGGGGTTAGTTTAGTCAACATCAGATTGTCGCCTTCTTCAACATCAGATTTTTGCATTACAGTTTCATACAAGCGAAATCAGTGGTCCATGAAGTTTCAATGTGTCAATAGGCCTTACCCCCAAATCAAATTTTCGGCAAACTGGATACCCTTTTTCAACAGTTTAATAACAAAAAATATAAGAAACAAAGCAGAACTGGTAAAAAATAGATATTCACTAGAGTAGTGAGGAAGAAGGTCAAATCAAAGGCTGCATCACATTCATCAGCAATAACTTTCTACTTCATCATGTGGGTACAGTGTTGCAAGATTACTAGAACGAATACAATGATTAGGTGTTAATACATTGATTGTTGAATACCCCAATGATTGTCTAATCTCAATACCCCCTCCAGGCTGGGGATAACGAGACAATACTTTTAACTTTAAGAACCCCTGAGCTAAATAATTCCATTACCAATTCCATAACAAAGCCTGCTGAACCTCATTCTCCTACGCCTAGAGCAGTGGTTCTTTACCAGGGGTACGCCTCCCAGGAGCATCAATAAATTTCTAGGGGAGCACGAGCTTTTACGCACTCTACAACATGGATAGTTTCATCATTTAATTCACCAACAAATACATTTGTCTTTACAACTTATTTCATGTCAGAAGGCTTGAATCAAAGGACGATTACGACTTTGGAGGGGGCGTGGTACAAAAACAGTTGATTAAGGACCACTGTGACAGTGGTCCAAAAGTGCCGTCACTAAATGGAGAAATCGTTGGTGCGTAACAACAAAATGTTATTCTCAACGCAGCATTTGGTCTGGAACGCCTTCAGTTTGGAACAACAACCAAACACACATGAGGTTGAGACTTAAAAAGCTTATATGAATCTAACTTATTTTCACCCTAGAAAGAGAAGAATTGTGGAAAACAACAATAGCCCGCTCAACATCAGATTTGTCGCCAAAACATCAAACATCAGAAATTTCTCTCAAAACATCAGACCTGATGTTAAAACATCAAAAGTGGCAACACTGGACACTGCGTTACTTACCGTTACTTACCGCGAGGCTTGACAACTTACTTACCACTGCTAAGTACTACTAGCCTACTGCACCACCCCAGTAGTGCATAAACTCAAACTGCATAAGGCCTACATCACATTCACAATAGAACAATTCACTCGCCTTATTCCGCTTAACAGGCTACTGTGATAGCCGCATGCACAGCAAATTTACAAAAAGCTTTCATTTATTCTCGCGAACATTCCACTGTAAAGGTAACCGGACGTCTGCAAAACGAGATTTTTATAAGAACCATGCCTGCTGAGCTGCTGGCTGGAGATAACGTTTACTGAGTAGTAAATGCCATACGATTTCTGGTCGTTCGCAAAAAGGCATGGGCCGGCCGGACACTGGACAAACATTCATTTTTTTGACTCCACAATCCACATCCGATCCAACTCTATGAATATTTGCTCCTCATCCGCTATTCCCCGGCCAAATCCGAAAAGTTCAAAGTTGACTCCATCTAGAATTCAAAAAATTCTAAACACTACAGAAACATGTAGTTTACGTGGTGATAGCTCAGTGTTGGTTAGTGTTTGAAATTTGCTCCTTGCCAGAGCGACGATATTTCAGTAGTAGAGTGCCACCTCTCAACTGGAAGTTTGGGTGTTCGACCCATGCCCACTGCTGTTAGAAAATCGCCATAGCGTTCATTGGGCAAGAGCCTTTACCGCAACCGCCATGGCAAGGAGCCGGTTACAGTCTCCCCCCAACTGCCGCCACCAAAATCAAACTAAATATACACATTTTGAATGAAAACTTTAACTCCACTACTCCACCTCACAATTCCATCAAAGAGCAAGCTGAAGTTTTGCCACTCAAAGCTTTTTATTAGTCATTTGTTTAGTAACAATGGTTCTATTTTAACACAATCATGATTTCCCATTCATAACTTCATTTATTAATCTTACTGTTGGAACCTCTCTGTTGGGGTTGCGTTGAATGTGTGATTCACCACGAACGGGATGTGCGCGAAGAAAACACCCATACATATGTGGCGCGAACAAACAATAGTAGAGTGATCATGGCATGTGATCTCTATTGTTGCTTGCTGCCACAGGGACAGTGTGAAGCTTTTGCGCACATGCCGCTCGGGTTTTCCAATCGCATCAAAATGGTCCTGTGACCAGGATGTGAAGGTCGTGCCAGATGCACCCTTCACAAAAAGAATGTGTGATCGGTGCGGTTCGTTGTAAAAACAAGGGGATGTTTGTTGCAACCTCTCCATTGGCGTTGCGTTGAATGTGTGATTCACCACGAACGGGGTGTGTGTGAAGAACTACATCCATATAAATATGGCAAGAACAAGCAATAATAGAGGGATTGTGGCGTTTAATCTCTGATGATACTAGCATGTGAACGATTGAACGTACTGACTGGCGTACGCAGAGTGTGATAGCGGCACGTGATCTCTATTGTTGCTTGCTGTCACAGTGTGAAGCTTTGTGAACTTGCCGCTTGGGCTTTCCGATTGCAGCAAAATGGTGCTGTGACCACTGACCAGGATTCGAACCTTGGTTGATCACATTTTGTTGCGATCGGATTGATCGTATTTTGTTGCGATCGATATAAGTCCTTATGAAATACCGGATAACTAAACATGGTGCAGTATTTTCTGAAAAAGTTCAGGTTTCGGAAAATTTGGGAGTGTGACGGGTTCCTTTCGACCTCCTCCTGACTGCATGCCTGGTGACGTTTTTGAAAGTAGTTATGTTTTTGCACAGTTTAAACATTTAAACTGGTTTCGTTTGTTTGTTTTTGCAGTCATTTTTTCAATTTGAATCATAGGCCTACACGATATGACTACTGCAGAAAATATCAGTGACGTAGCTGGAGTGTGGGCTGCCCGGGGCGGCCATTGAGTTCGGCGCCCCCGAACCCCATAAAAATACGTATTGCACAGTGACTGGCTCTTAGAGCTTTGTATATATATTAACTAGTTTATGCACCATCATAATATTACAGTACTGTCACATGATCAAAATGGTATGCTTTAAATACGCACCAAAAAACTCAAACATTGTAAGTAACAGTTAAAAAAAAGGCAAAAATGACATATCGGAAAAAATAGTTAAAAAAGTATAAAAAATCAGGACCATCTTTATTTCTGAAATGAAAATTACATCTTTCTACACAGTAACTTTTCTTGTGTTTTTGTTGGCAAGTTTCTCAATGGCAGTGTCAAAATTTATTTCATCTGTCAGTTGTTGTTCTGCAGAGGCAGTATGGCAAGATTTCTCAACCGCAAGGTGCTCACACTAGATCTTGAGTAATTCTTGATCAGTTTTAGTTTCGAAAAACTCTCACAGGTAGCAACGCTAAAGGCAATTGTGAGTAAATTTTGCAGCGCTATTACTATATTTGGAACAGAGCTCCCAAGGTTATACTTTTGAATAAACTGCTAAAGTTCAAGGGAGACTTCTTTCTCTATTGTGAACTTACATCGGCAACATCGTGATGCAACAATAACGTTCTTCTTAACTGCACAGCAACGAACAACAAGCGACGCAACAACTATGAAGATTTCTTTTTCGACTATTAACTGCACTCAACCTCTTGTACAGCCAACTGGCCTACTTGGAATCTGAATGCAGCACGGTGATCTAAAAATTTTCATAATGACGCATCAACGTACTGAAGCAAGAAATGATTTCCTCTTGAAAAAACGAGGAACCCTCACGGAACCCTTAAAACTCAAGTAAACCCACTACATGTTGTAATTTCAATGTCTTTCGGTTGCACGTGGTTTACACATAAACAAAAGACCGAAACCGTTTTAGGTAAATCGTATTTCTAATGGGTTCGACGATATTTACCAAGGCTAGATTATCATGAA
>JGI24158J21664_10000395_pt1 | contig 38316 bp, 19 predicted proteins | sample Ectturendosymbi3_FD_21664 | JGI IMG/M metagenome (IMG submission 21664) | reverse complement strand
ATCTGTAGAGGGTTTGAACACCTCTCTAGCTGCAGCAGCTGGCGAGTTATAACCAAAAAACCTAGGGCCAATATATGGGTTCTGGTGGGCGTTAAAGGGTAGAAGTTGCAGAACACTTGTATGCAACCTACGGCCGTATGCCACCCTCGAAAAATATTCATGGAGTCGTGCACATGAAATCTGAATTACAAGTTTTGGTGACCGTACGTTACCAGAAACTCCTTGTCTGATCTATGACGATGCTTCATAGCATTCGTGTAGCAGCAAGCAAATTTTTGAAAGATTTTTGCCCGAATTCCCCAAACTTGCCCGAAATGTTATTGTGTGGCTTTTGCCTACAAATTTTCAAATTTTCTCCCACAAAGACCATGAAGACCTTTTTTTAGTGTGACCTCCAAAAAGATCTTCATTAGTTTTTCTGCAAATCGTTGCGGGCCATTTGTTCCTAGATATATAAGGATTTTGCCTTAATTTTCAGGGATTTTGTCCGGATTTTCGACAAATCAATACTTTTCGGGGTATGGTTGCACCACCAACCCCCTCCTACACCACTGCTTTATAGAAAGACGCCCAAGCAAACATGTGGAAGCAGCCTGGGCTCAACTCTATGCAGAAGCAAAACAGAAGCATTACAGAAAAACTAAAAATATAGTAAACTCACTGATGCCTGTTTCATAAAAAATAAACGTAATTCTGCCGCCAATAGCTAAAAGGTTGTGCAGCCCAGCTGCAGAGAATAGAAGACAGGAAAAAAGGAATTTTCACTATACAGTAACTTTCTCAAAGTTTCAAACGCAGAAAAGCACTTCAATTTCTCTACATTTGCACAAAATGGAGTTTGATAATGCTATCGTACACGAAAAAACAAAATGAATGGATTTAAACAGTGTATTAGAAACTACCCACAGTTAAATCTAATCACTTAACCAAGCTAAGTTCTAGATGTAAGCAATGCAGATGAGCTTCTATTGTAGTGTAGGTGTTTTTACAATTGTGGCAAGTAATCACTGCAATGTGCAAATTCATGTTCGATTTCTGTTCCTCACTAACTGTTGCGTCTCACTGCCTAGGGCCTTGGCTATGGAATTGAAAACATTCCCTTATTGCAATAAGAAATATACTGCTTTTTGAAAACTGCACATTCATTGTATAAGAATCTGGTAGTGCTTTGAGTGAAGATGTTGAAAGGTACTGGCATATGAATAAGAAATACCGCTTTAACTAAATCTGAATACAAAGTTAAGAATGAATGATAAAAAAACATTATTTCATTGCTCACTCGACGGTTGGAAGCTTGTACTTTCCAAGTGCATCTGGCGTTGTTTGGATAGTTTCGAGGATAAAGCGGCGATGAGATGTATCCGAACGTGGCTGTTGTTGTGACTGCGTCGCAGGAATAGGCAGGCGCATCTGCAATGTTAAAGTTTCTATCTTGGCAACATCTTTCCATAGTAACCCAGGGCTCACAAATACCACAACATGGCCATCACCAATAAGGGCAATTGCTGCCAACAATATTTATTTTAACTGAAGTTTTACAATCACTCGTTTCGTAGTCTTCACATGAATGTGACTTCCCGAACGAGGCCAGTTGACCTAGTCTGTCAGTTTGTTTGCGAAACACGAAGTCTGTTTTTTTTCGCCACCAAATACCACCAACAAGCTACGGTCCTGGTATATTCACACCGTTGGACGCCGACGGTGCCTTTCGTCAGTGGTAATCTTAGCAATTTGGTGGGAAAAAATTAGGTGCATAAAAAATTAGGTCTTTTGCAGTTATGTAGATAAAAGATTGCATAAAAGAGGATTCTTTTGAAAAAATGAGGTTTTTATTTACAATGACACCGAGATCTGATGCTGACTTTTGCACAAGTCCATATACAGCCCTGGTATACTTCCCATGCATACACCGTAATGCACTGCACATTTAGCACAATTGCAGAAATCATGTCGCTGTAGGGATAAGGAGAACATTAATGTTTCAAGGAAGGAAAGTTTCGCCATAAAAGTTTAAACATTCAATTCTGAATCAAAAATAAATTGAGAGCAACACATGTAACACTGCATTAGCAGTTACTGAAGTTTAAAGCAGGCCATGCAAGTTTGCACATGCACATTGGTGTTTACATTATAAATCTCCAACAAAACCAGTTTCTCACATAATTGTTTGATCAATGGAGTTACCCTAGGGCCACGTTTTTGAGAAATTGTTGTTCATGAACTTTCGCTGTCCAAATGCAGAAAAGCATGTTCTTTTCTACTGTAAATAAGTAAAGAAAGAAATAATAAAACATAATTTTTTTGATGAGACTGCAAGGAGTTATGCGATATTAACTGACACATTTTGATCAGATTCCAATATCGGCTTGATCTTATCACGCTGCAACCAATGAACGTATGGAAGTAAAAACTTAAACGAGCTGATATGACAAAACTACTATCTTTTGTATGTGCTGAATGAATGGTTTTGTACTCATGGTTTTCTCTGCACGGTATTTTGCGAAAGGATATGTAATCTTGGTAACTAGTAGATTTATAAGCACGAACTGTAAGCTAGTAGCTAAATATTTCAAATATTTGCAAAAGTGTACAAAAACGTTAAGGCTCAATATTCCTAAATAAACAATTTATTAATGTAGATTTGGAAGCCCATGCAGTATCCTTACATTGGAGAATATTGCCCTTCGTATCCAGAGACAAAGACTAAAGTGTCTGCTTATTTATGATTCGGTGTCTTGACATTTTGGTTAGGGGTTTCTTAGATTTTGACAGGGGCCTCTTTTCGTTTGGTCATAAGTTATTCATGTTTGATCATTTCAGCTTGGCTACTTACCTTCAGTTTGAAATACAATGTCAAACATTTCAATAATCACAAGCCCATACATCAAACCAAACAAAAAGTTTCGCTTAATTGATAGGGCTTTCATTGCAATAACAATGCAATCGTAAACAAAAGCTTACAAATCCTTGATATTGAGTAAATAAAGATCAAAGCGCGTAAATTTAAAATCTTGGCAACGGTTTTGCACGCCCCGCACACACACTATTACCACTACTGCGTGACATTTAAACTTTAGTTGCATAACGAGCAGTTTGCCTTCAGCAGGTGTTTTTCTTTTCCTTGCACTGCTGTAGCAGATTTACAGCTGTGCTTCTTGACCACGACCAAATTAAGATTAGTAAGAACGGTAAATCACAGCATCGCAAAGACTCGCAAGCAATAATTGTGGGACGCACAGCATGGAAACATCGATATAATTCACTAATTGTATGCCAACTACTCGCACCACAACAAGCGGTACAGCGTGGACGCGATTTAGTGGAGATAACGTTTCGTTGTCAACAATCACATATGTGTGTTTTGAATATAAACATCAAAAGACCCGCGAAAAGTACACATCTACTTTACAATCATCTATTTGATTCGCCCTTAAAATTGCAATGTTCAGTGAGATACAAACAACACCGGCCTATCTTGAACTGAGAACAGCACGACTGCTTTTCTCCAAAATCCTGCAAACGTATCTTTCATATCAACCTTTCAAAAACTCTTGCAGAAAAATGTTGCGATGTCACATGATACTTGCATATGCTGGGGAGAAAACATGATGCAAAACACTTCAACATTTTCAATATTTTATCTAGTACGCTGCTCTATTTCGCATTACCGTCCCAATTTCCTTAATTGAAAAGCACGTTAATTCAAAATGGCAGAAATGCAGACCCAAGATCGATCCCCCCTTGTTTTAGTAAATGTATATCCATTAATGTATTTGGCCAAAACAGTCATTTGCTCAGAATGCAATCAAAGCTGAGAGTCCAACCTATTGATACATCTGTCAAATCATAACAGCATTTGAAACAGTTCACACAATGGCTTAAAAAAAGACGATTCTCTTCCATTCGTGGTAAGCTCAGGCGCGAACGTTCGCAGACCTCAGGGCGAAAAATTCCAAAGTGCAATCCAGGGAGAATTTCGGACATAAACTGGACTCAAATACTGCCAAGAAAACAAAATATTTTCACAAATCAACCGGTGTCTTCGCGGCAAAGGATCTCATACTGCTAGATCAGGAGTTCCTACCTTTCTCTGACGTATCCCTTCCGAATTTCGACAGATGAGTATGTAGCCCACCCTTAAAATTTCTTATGACAAAAAGACTGAGTAAAATAGCAAAAGTCCACTAAGTTTTTAATAGTACTTTTAAAATCTCAAACCTATAAATGTGGACTACGTTTTTATGTCTCAAAGTTAATTTGTTATGACTGTACAATGCATGTACCCCTTGAGATAAGGAAATGTACGCCTAGGTACCCCAGGTTGGGAACCCTTGCGCTAAATCAATCAAATGCCAAAATGTTGTCTTACTCAGCAATGGGGAAGATATCCTTAGCAGATTGGAGAGTATTTCAAATATTTTTCAAACCCAATCACTATCACACCATCTGAAACACATGAGCTAAATTGCGGAGAAATATAACATCATAGCTGCCGAAGTCATCCTAGTCTCAAAACACTGACGGTTACAAATTGCAACCACTTTCGACTTGAAATGCTCTATGCTTTGAATCCAGGAGTTTTTTGTCTGACTCGTGTATGTCGAGTGGTCTGGTATTCTGGAAGGGCACCGAAAGTTTGGCGAACTGGTGTGATCATCCCCATACACAAAAATGGAGACAGGAGCGAATGCAGTAACTAATGGGGCATTTCCCTCCTTAGTCGTCTTGGGAAAGTGTATGCTAAGTGCCTTGAAAAAATCTTCCGCGAAATAATTTAACCAAAGGTGGATGCCACCCAGTGCAGCAATAGTCCCGGCCAGAGCCTCCGAGATGAATTTTACCAGAGGGTACGAAGACCGATACCGGGACCCCTACTACGCCCGGAACCAGGAGAATTCCCACTTCCACCCCGGAATTTTCAAAAGCTTGTTTAGTTGTCATAGCTACAACAACTGGTTACAAACATTCTCCCGAAAATTTCAGCTGGTTGCAGCCTTGCCCCAAGTTTATGGGGCTCTCATCAAAACTTGTATAGATCGTTTGTATAGTAGTCGGAATATAAACATAACAGCTAGATTGTTACACTGCCAACGTGCGTAATTACACTAACAACACATTGCAAAGTATTATCGTCTTATGTTTCATTTAGCTAGTACTCAGCCAAATATCTTTATAGTATAAAGTAACAATCATACATTTACAGCCTACTGTATAAATGTATATATCATGCTGTCAAATAAAATCCTCAAAACTTAGTAAATTTTGCTTAGGATAGTGGGATTTTTTGCTTTCCAAAATGGACCCCAGTCATAGTTGTTACCAAAATCTGATCTTATTCATGCGACAGGCTTTTTTTTCAACGTTTCCATTACTACAGTATAATGAATAATGATGTGGTTAACAGCATATGTGTCGACTTCGGGAGCAAATGTGTCGACGCTTTTTATTGTGTATTAGTCTTGGGATTGAAAAATTGACCTACTTCCTGTTTATGGGTGCGTATTATCAGACTCAGTTGCTGAGCACTTATTGCGGTCATAACTGAACTGCTGCAGCGAAGTAAAACTTTACATGACTCCTTCCGCTAAACGGAGGTTGTGCATCACGCAGACTTGTCTTGAGCGGCTTTGGCAAGGGGTTGCATGTTTCTAAAATTTGACGGACCTGTGTACAATGCATCATCTGACCGTAAAACTCCGATCTGGTTCTTGCTCAATAGCCTTGCTTCTGTGAAAATCAAATTGGGCAGCGTTTCTTGCAAGCGACTTGTTGCAGTTTTGTTGAGTGGAATCTATGGAAGATAAGCCATACATACTTTACGGTATCGTAGTTTCAACGTTCCTTGGTCTGAAACCAGTGATGCTGGAGAGGGATTGCATGGTGAGGACATTGTCCGCCTGTCCTTTTAAAACGGGGGCGGAGGTGTCGTTTCATAACAAAATCCTAGGAAACTTCATGGTTTATCAAGATCAAATTGAAACAAATTTATTGCAGCTTTTTGGGCACCCAGAAAATTAAGGATTTTCTATTTCACGTAACCAGAAAATTCAGAATGGTGTTCTTTAATTTCTCTTTTTATTTAGAGGTCAACGTTGTTGCTGAACAGAAACAAGCATATTTGTAACAATCGTTTTGTTTTTTATAAGTTTCCACTGCCCTCAAACTCTTTTATTGCTTCCCTTTCCCTTCCAATATTCCACCGTCCCTCCGAATGACGTATAGCAACAAAATATTGAGACATAAAAAAGATGACAACAAAAAGGTACCGGTCTGAAAAGCAGCTAGCAGCGGTTCCCAAGCTTTATTCACTGGCGGCTATTTTTTTCGTTTGGTAGTGTTTTCATACCGACTCCATTTAAAAGACTCCACAACGCACAAATAAACAATAAATGGCACGAATCCTTAATTAGCACCATTGAAAAAAATACCAGCCAGAGGTTGAAAACTTCAAACTTCGAGCAAAAACCATTAAGAGAAAACACAACACAATCTTAATGAGCTTGATGAAGTTGTCTTTTCTCAACCAGCTGATCAACGCAAGGAATCATTTCGCTGACAGTGCATTAGCAATCATGCTCAGGCGCAGAGAGGCCATTCTGACTCTTCGATTTCATAGTAATCCTAGCTGAGGAACCTGCTCGCACTTCCAAGTTGACGAAAATACAATAACTGCAGAATAGCGATGGTCTTCATGCAAACTACACATTGCTCCAAAGATTCTCCCCTTTTCTCCATAGATACAGTATGCGTTCGTACTTTATTTTACCCCTTCAATATAGGCTACGTTTGTTTTGACATGTTACAAAACTCTCGTGAATATAAATAAATAGTAAATTCTATTTTTAATTGTTGAAGTGCGAACAAACGTCATTATCCCCACAATGATACAAAACTATTAAACCACCATGGTCCAAACACTGGCCCGACAGCCGCATGAGACCCGAAACGTGATACTTTTGTGTCTCGCACAACTCCTCTTTATTATTATTTTGAAGTGTTTTTAATTATCCAGATTATTTAAACTTTGCAGGAAGTCATTATTCGTTTATGCAGTGTATATTCTTGGCTGGCCTACTCACTTGAGTATTTGGTCGTTAGTTACTGGATTGTCAGAGATGGTTTGCAAAGTACAGTAACAATTCAGTTTGTCTCTGTAACTAGTCAAGGCTGAATGATCCAATCTTGGCCGAAGTCTGCGCTCTCTTGATTTGCCGCCATCGACATTGCCATGCAAAGCTCCTGCGGTTCCAGTTCCTCACAAACTTGTATCTCACTGTAACTAACTTATTACATTTTTCAAATAATGAACTCCGGAAGTATGACCTCTCAAGAAAACAATTCTGCATTCCAGAACGTCGCTATACCAATGAAGTAAGGAATGACATTTCAGTGTGAAATTTCCTTTTATCTAAGTAGGTAGTTCCGAATGTTTTTTCACATAAGTATGGTGTTCCAAATGGCAAAACAATGTTGACGACGCTGACTAGAAGATCTTTTACTTTCGTATACTGTCACTGCATTTCGTTTCATTTTTGGTAAACCTAAATAAGTTGATCGCATACCACCTGGAACAACTTCGCGTGCTGCAAGTAGTACGCATACCACAGTCTGGAAACAGTCTTTAGCTGCTTAAGGCTTGGGAATTTTTTTATTAAAATTACCAGGAAAGTTCGCATTTATGAAGTTCTTAGGGAGAACACTGGTTATAGAAACCGACGCTGAAGTTGGAGAAAGCGAACATCAACTTTGGGCTTGATGACAGAAAAACTGAATGTGCGTTTTTCCATTCTACCCGGCCCCCGTTCGTATCGGGCCCGGGTAGGCTGTACCTTCTGCGCCTCCCTCTCGTAAGCTCTGGTCCTGGCCGTAGCAACAGTGACCAAGTTTTTTTTCTCCAGGAAATTTTCCAGAAATCTTGGAAGTATGTCCATGAGGGCTGAATATTTTTTGTCGACCTCGTGAGAGCATACGACCCAGGTTCCTTGCAAAAGGCTTTGAGGTGTGTTGCCACTTGCGAGAGTACGGTGTTGACGGCCGCTTATTACTGGCCGCCAGGTAGCTGCATTCCTGCTTTGTGTCCTTGTCAGCGTGAAATCGCAACCGTTCACAACCGGAGTAAAATCACAATTGTTCACTGTGGGTGTTGGACTCTCACATGGATGTGTGCTGTTTCCTCTTATCATAGTCTATATGAATTGGGTAGACAGTCACAGCCAATTCGACGACAGTGTCACTGTTGGGAGCTGTAGGATCAATAGTTTGCGTTGTGCAGACAATTCATTTAGTTCTTATACTTCTTACCCATTCTCAACGGGATTTCAATTGGACTTTTTCAGCTGCGTGCAATGAATCCTGAATGGAAATTCACACTGAATTTTTCGAGGTATTAGGTCTCTTCAGAAACCCAAGGCAGTTTTATGCTGCAAGTGAGCGGCAATACACTGCAGCGTGTCGAGAATTCATGAAACTTGGGGTAGTATTCACAGTTGATGGAAGGCGGAACAAGGAGATATATATGCAGATTAGTAAATCAAAAGCAGTTCTCGTAAACTTTATTGCTTAGTGGTGAAAAACTAGAGTTCAAACACAACAAAGCTTTCAATTTATCAGTTTTGTTCCGATCCTCACGTACTGGCCTGTAGCCAGCTTTTGAGGTTTTGGATGGTCAAAATACATTTTTAGGGGGGCAAGATTTTGATTTATGATATATGTTTGAAGCAAATTTTTCTCGGTGCAACAATTTTTTGTATAAAGCTTCCCCCGAATGCCCAACCGTGGCTACTGGCCTGCTCACATAAAGTAATGACTCTTGGGTAATGACCGAAAGAATACTATAATCCAGGTTCAAGCAGCAGAGATGCGAGTTTTGACAAGATTTTACAGTGTGACTCTTTCGGCAAAATTCCAGGCCGTGAAATTTGTAAAGCCATGAATGTCGTGCCGCTTCTCCGAATCAAGAGATTCCAGCTATGTTGGTTCGGCCATGTGTACAGACTGCCCAACAAAAGCCTGGCGAGGTACGTCCTGCTGGTTGAACCCACGGGAATGCGGTCCAGAGGTCGCCCAGGAAACAAGTGTAGTGGCTACATCGTCGACTTGGTGTGGAAACAGAAGAACTATCAAAGACTGCTGAAAACTGTTGTTTGGTGTTGACCGCGAAATATTTCAAGATCTCCTGGGGCTATGGGCATGAAAATAAATGATTGAATGAGGGACACACTGAGTAAACAGGATTTCGTATTTGGAATAAAATTCACACTGCGATAGAGTGGTGCACTTGGGAAGTTTGGCTTAGTTGTTTTTCACATTAAAAAATTATATAGTATTTTAATCCATATTTTGTCCATGCATACCTATGCGAATGAATGTTAAGGAGAAAAGCTGTCGCATTTGTGTGAAAATGCGAACTTGACACATAGAAACCGACATTATACCATCTTACTTCAATATCAATCTTTCAATTAATGTCAAGTGGATCGCCTGGTAAACGAAAAAGCAAAGAGCAATGTTTAGATCAGCTATCTCCAAGTCGCGGCCCAGTTTAGGTTTTCGTTATAATAAAAGTATCCTACATACTGACAACCTCACCTTATTTTGATAATCCTGAATTTGACATTTTTGTTGCAGGTGGTCCTGAGTCGCACTTTACCACATCGTATACGATTTCAGTTCGGATTCGAACGCTTTCAAGACGTTAACGTAAGTTGAATTTAGTTTGCTAGGATCAAAGTAAGTCATTCAATGTGCTGCCCTCATTCATATGTTTGTTATTCAATGTGCAGCCTTGGCCAAGACAGTGACATGTTTTTTGGCTCAGGAAGTCATTTTGGTTGGACATAGCTGGTTTAGAATGATAACAACTCTCTCTACTTGACTGGAGTTCATTGTATGAAGGGCATCGCATGCATGTTGCCTCTTGGAAAGAGGACAGCAGCGCTCGTGTTTGTTTAACAAAATTTAAGAAATTCACAGTATCCCTAGAAAAAGACATAACAGAAATATTTATTCCGACTAACAATGTAACTTCCATTACGGCATGCTAAAATTCAGTGAAGGATTCCAACAGCAAATGGCGTGTGTTGATTCGATATCGAAAAAAATACAGTGATATACTGATATACTTCATAACGTATGTAATGAAACCGAGTTGATGCGTACAAATTTGGCTTTAATTAACTGAAAACTTTCTTCTGCAACTACAACATGCACGTAAACCACACATCAGCTGAGCGCCTACAAAACAACAAAAAGATACTCAGCTGCATAACCACTAAGCAGCGAGGAACAATTTGAAGCAGAGGGAAACAATCACACGGCCTTGAACTGAAACCAACCGTAATTCATATGTTGCCTTTCAAGCGTTTGCCAAGACTCTCTGTGTAACTTTCACTGATAGATGCTAAAATTTAAGTGAAAGTTAGCAACAGCAAAGGGTGTGCGCAGTGGCGAAGTGAGGCTAAGAACTGCCCGGGGCCCACCATAAAATTGCTGAACTTTTCACGCCTAAAATTTGCCTGCAAGAATTTAAAAAGAAGACCATGTTTCGGGCTTATTCAAATATCTGAGGATTAATAAAGCATCTTGAACACCACAATCAAACAATCGCAAACTGAAATGGGTCTTGCTTTTCATTTTCGATTATGACTCTTGCTTTTTCTGCTTGTCGCCACCTTCCTCATAATGAATTCCTATTTTTTGTTCTTTCTTTTTATATGCATGTATAGACACAGCATATTTCATCAAATTTTCTTCCCTGTTGGTTTTTATTACCCGCTGCGCCACCACTTAACTTCATTTGTTTGCTCATTCCAGGACATCAAGCAAAAAATTTAAAGGGTGTGATGGCGGCATACCTACTTTGCAGATTTAAACATTCCTGTATGTTAATATTTCTCGTAGTATCCCCATCTTTAACTAAAAATGTAAATGTGCTGTATAAAGCAGGCTATGATAATAAATTTGATAATATCATCTCAGTGATGTAAAGAGCGTTTCATTGTTTACTTCACGTGAGTTTAATCAGAGACGCCGGAACAGCGGTAGGGCAAGGTAAAGCAGTAAAAATGTTTAGGGAATATAAACTTATTAAAATAAAATCGTTATATTATGCTTGTTTCTCTTCAACAACAATGTTGACCTCATAAATGATACCAGAAATTATGGAAAACCATTTTGAAGTTTCTAGGTGCGCGAATAGCTGCAATAAATCTGTTTCAATTCGGTTTTTGTAAGCCTTGAAATTACTTACGATATTTTCACAAAAGCCACTGCTTCCCCCTATATCATAGGGCAGGGGTAGAGGATCTCGTCATGCACCTGCTTTCTGGCGTCCCTGGGTTTATTTCTCTTAGAATATAAAAGAAGATCCAAATGTTAACCTTTTCGGCACTTGCGTGAGGCCCTCTGTGGATGCAGGACCCATTGTGATAAAGTAGGTGAACTAGGTTGCAAACGGGATCTGGTTGAGCACTGGCTTGCAACCTTCATCGTGACCTGCAAACTTGGTCTAGCTGTTAGGCTGGATCAATTTACATGTGCATAGTGTTATTACTAGCCCTCGTTAATCACCAACATATGTCTGTTTGGAAAACTGTATTACGATACTGGCCAGTTGGGATAGGCCTTTTTAATGTTCAGCAGTGATTCGAACATCTTACGTTCTACGGTGATTGGGCTAAACAACTTTGTTCAGTAAAGCCATTGCCACGTTGTGCAACTGTTTCGCTTAACGCCCCTTTTAAGAAAATTTTTCACCACAATCATACCTAAACATATTGTTTACCCATGTGTTAGGTTTGTAGAATAAGGTTCATGCCTCAAATTCATCAAAATGATAGCAACACCTTTTGTAAGCTTTTCGTATTGAAATGGCTTTTTCTATGACTGCAAATGTTACGTGTACCGTTTAAGCAAGGAGACTTCTACGAAACCCACATTGCCTATCATCTGACTCTGATTCACTCTACTTGTAGTTGAAACCTGCAATCTGAACTCTGAGTTACCTACGCAAATCCACCAACTGCACCATCTCGCTTCCAGAACTGCATTTTCCAGCACCATTACGTCACATAGAAAAACTGCAGTTCTATTGAAACTGAGCAACGTTACCTTTGCAGAGTTCTTGACTTCAGTAGCCAAAATTTAATATTGATAAACCTATCCATTAACTAGGCCAGCGTGGGCCTAGTACATTTGACCTACGGGCTATTTTACAAAAGCGTGGCCACTTCCGGACGACTTCCAACAAAATGATTTAAGCTATAAAACAACAGATTCACAAGTTTTGAAACTATTGTCGAATGCATTTTAGTGCAAAATTGTTGAGTTTGGGAAATATATCTTCGCTTACTAATTTCCAGAAGCTATCTAAAGTCTCTAGCACGGTCACTGTTGTATATTTTTAGATGATGTTATGCTTGTTCGGATTGAAATTATCTAATTGCTGGGGTGGGCATTTAATTTGACTCAAGGGCCACTTTGAGAAGACCATGTTTAGCGGATAGATAGACAGATTTATTTGGTGGTACTGAGTTCATTGCGCCAGATGTACACTTCAAGACAGCGAAACCTGAGGCAACTAAAAACAGAGGTCATCCGGTAAGGTGCTCCAGCGTGGAGTTAGCAAAGGGCGTACCTTTTAATTTGATCGTAAAATATATAGTCTAAAAAAAAGAAACGCAATAATGGTGCACAGAAAAGGTGTTGTTAATTGCACTTGCGCAAATGTACTTTATCTAGTGCAAGCAATTCAGTGAGACAAATGTAATTTCACGCGCTTTTCAACATAGTGCAGATTTGAAGATTCTTCCTAAATGCTTCTGCGGGCCACTGATAACGCTGTGGCGGTCCACATGTAGCCCGTGGGCCTGCAGTTGGACTACAATGGACTAGGCTATGGCTTGTGGCATTTCTTGAAAATAACCCACTGAACATTAAAAAATGGCATGATATATGCCAAGAATTATTCGTCGTCACTGCCTAGGTGTCAAGTGATGCATTGGTGCGTCGTTACTAAGAATCGAACAATAGGAGAAAAAGGATTAAGATAGCCTTAACTACCGTTATTTCATGCTGGGCCTTTTATATCAGTTTTTGAGAGGAGGGGCAGTATAAACCTCGAACTAACGGGCCAGTAATGCTTGCTTGTCTTCGGTCGAATGTCATCTCTTTCGTTTGTTTAAAAGAATTTTTAGCTTGATTGGAGAAAGGTGCAGGGACTGGGGAGCAATTGCCGCCCAGCAAGAGTGTTAAAAATACCATGATTTCAAGAATAACAATGAGATACTTTGGCACATTAGATTTTACTCAGATCTTTGAGAAAACATTTCATCAATTTGTTTACTTCACAACCGCTTTTCTTGCTTTTTTCTGGAATAGCCTTCAAGTCTTGGATTTCTAAAGACAAAAATGTAAAAGAATTATAATTTTTAAATTCATAAAACTTATTTTACCAATAAAAAATAAAATTTGCAACTTTTAAACTGTTTTCAAAAATTAGTTTTTAATCAAAAAAAGCGCCGTCCATCAGAAGATTCCGAGCGGGCCCCCTGCCCCTCCCCTTGCTACGCCATTGGGAATGTGTTAATTTAGGGGGGTCTGCAAACAACGGGCCGCGGGACGGTGCCGGTAAGTGAAGAAATTGTTACCGGGCTTTGCGGAACCAAGGCAAATTGGTCCAAAAGTGGCTGAAGCGACCGATATATGGAACACACTGCGGGTTTCATTGACTACCATAATCCTTACAGGTCGGAGCATTTTAGTGCAGCAAAGCAAGCCCGGTTCTCACATTGAATCAGTGTCATGATGAGTTACGAGCTGTAATAAATGTGCGTGTTTCAAAAATTATTTTGCTGAGGCCCGATCCACAAAATAATGCCAGGCTGAAACCTGTTCGCAGTGCGAAAACGTGTTTCAACCCTTGTGTTAATATTCAATGTTGAAAAATTCCAATAATGTACCTCATAACCTACAAACATGAAATGAAAAGCTTATTAACTCTCTGCCAACCAATTTTAACATGTATTCGCCACAGGGAAAAAAGTCGTATTTGCTATTTGAAATGTTGATCAACGTTGAGGACGTGGTTTTGCTACAATCTATTGCAAATACTATGCAACAGTGGTAAAATCAAGATCGTAATTTCGAAGACGTGCTTCACACTTTCAAACCGGGTCTTGATAAAAAAGTCGCAAACGAGACTTGAAATTTGCCGGCTGGGCAACTAAATATTTGTTGATTCAACCTCATATTTGAAGCTTTGCTATATTTATTTTGAGTCCATCTTAGCACTATGTTAACCATGAAATATTGATCCAAAAGTTTGTCGACACTTTGGAGTTGCACGTTCGCAAAATTTTATCTTTTTTTTATTTTCCAAGAAATTCCAATACCACACAGGTGGAATTGGTGGAGATTTAACAAGAACTATCGACAACGGTTGCCAATTATCTAACCGAAGAGCTCGGGATTATCAGTCTCCAAGACCTGAGAAATTGGAACTAATGAAAGTCTATTCAAACACAAATTTTGAAACAAATTACGAGACTCAGTAAATGTTTCTAAGAGCATGTCTTTCAGTTGTGCAATTTGTTTCAAATGGTAGACTTTCTTTCAAAATGTAGTGATAATTTGCAAATTGTTCCTTATTTTCAGCTGCAAACGCTTCTTTGATCTTTATTTCTGTGTTATATCTTCAGAGTTAAACTTGGAAGTGTAGAAAAGTCGTTTTTTTAAAAAAATAACATAATGATCGGTGATTCACATCGTGCGTTTGGTAAACAATTCCTTTTGTCTTAAGAAAATTTACACTTATTACACCATTGAAAAACAGGTGTTTTCCGAACGTCCACTGTGATTGAATTAAATCCCTTTGTTATTGAGCTGTGTTTCCTATGTTTCTTGTACAACGTTCTGAAATTTATCAGAAAAAAGGACAGTTTACCTTGACTTCAACCTCAAATTGCGCCATAATTTTGGCGCAAATTTGCACCAACACATTCGACCATAACTCGCCAGACAGTTGAACTAGAGAGCAGCTCAAACACTTTAAAGATGTAGAACGATTTGTACATTCGATAACAAAAATGGCAAGTTTTGGATTTGAGTTTGTTTGGGTATAACGAAATAAATAAGGGTAGGTATAGGCTTTTTTGGCTGAGGTTACCTGACCATGGGCGTCAACACCCAAAGGGCAATTCTTTGTGTCTTTTTTGAAAATGAGACTGTGCGGAAGTTGGCATTTTTAGAGACCTTGATTGGCCTTGTAGTGTTTATGATTCCCAGGTTATAGCAAAAACTTGATAATCAATTAATTTATTCCTTAGGCCAGGGTATTACTTTAAAAATTTTGTTGTTTTAAGACCATAACTTCCTAACTACAAGCACTAGAAGGCCGATCAAGGGCTCTAAAGATGTGGATATTTGCCTAGTTTTTTTTCTTAAAAAAGGAAATAAAAAATGGCTATTGGGGTTGGATCCGAGGGATCGATAAAGTGGGCCAAAACTTACGTCTCATATGACGTCAACTACAGAACACCTGAAATCTAAAACTTCCCAATTTTTAAACATCAAATTTAGAGGACTTCAAGTATCCTTTGAACGTTTGAACAGCGCTCTAGCTCAATCAACTGGACAGTTATGGCATTTTCTAAATTGGCCAAGTATACCTTATGTGGGATTTTATATTTTACCACAAATTCGCTATTTGGGCTACAATTTTGGCAACAGAAATGCTAGAAAATCGATCAAACCCTTTAAGGACCAGGATTACAGCCTAGTTTAAAAAAAACTTGATCTAAAAATGGCTCGTTGGGGCCCATGGCCCGATGAAGTGGGCTAATTATGCGTAAACCTGCCCCTATTGTAACGTTACCCACAAAAAAACGGAATATCCAAAATTTTCCAATTAAAAAATCTAATCTAGAATGCTTCCGGCATCTTTACAGGGTTTGAACAGCTTTCTACCTCAAACGGCTGGAGAATTATGACTTGTCTAATATGGACAAATTCCCGGCATTAAAGGACACGTTGTCACATGACATTCATACAGCACAACAAAAACTAGGTTTATTACAAAAAATGCGTTGAAACCTATGGCATGAGATCATTTCAGATTGCCTTAAGCGCAGCAGATGCCGTGCACTGTAACATAAGCTAAATCCCAATAGTATCTGCCACATACGTTTTCCTGAAATAACAGTTTAACATTCAGAAAGCAATAATTTGTACAAAGTGAACATAGTAATAGTAGTAAGAGAGCACGTTTGTTGCATATTTATATTACTCACCAGTCACTTGATAATAAACTCGGAAACCACGTTTTGCAACCGAAGAATCCGAGACGAATTCGATTTTCATGGTACTTCCAGTTGATGTCAGTGCGTTTGGAAGTGTTTCCCCGCAAAACTTTCCCATTGACTAAAAAATTGAATCTCGTGTTCAGTTGAACGGCAAAATATATCTACTTTCTTCATTGTATTCGCTAAGACTACAGAAGATATTCACTGACATTATTATTGTGTGACAAAAATTACTGCAATTTGCACGCTGGTAATGTAGGTCTATGTTCAATGCAGCAGCAAGTGAATTTGCTACATAATTTCTTAGTGCAGGGGAGCTAACTTCAAACCAGTTTGTCTTTTAGAAAAAGGGGATCACAACGTTTTGAAAGAAAACTCAAAGAGAATAACTAATGTTTATTTTTTGTGAATAATGTTTTTGGTATTTTGGACCTTGAGCTGCAATTGGACATTTTCTCCAGTAGAAAAATGACCCTAAAAATGATCAACGCGGACATGTCTATTACCTTCAGGGTGCCGAATTCACAGGGGTAGTCGCAAAACATACTTGGCCGTTTCGTTTGACATCAGCTTGAAAGTGTTAAAACTGACTGCTTTTCATAAATTTGATGTTTGGTTTTCTACGCTGTCAAAGGCTGGTTTTATTATGAAACATGTTTTATTATGAAACATCAACAACCATGAAGACTACCCAAAGTCGTTAATAGGAAGCAACGGACACCAAAAAGTATATGGTTGACATTAGTTTTAAATTAAACGTTTCCAACATTGCAACGTCTGCAAAGTTTTCTGTAATTAAATTTAAGTTGATATATACATATATACAGCTTTTGGTTTCACAAGTGCTAATTTTGAGCCTGGAAAGCATACAGGTTTTATAAAAATGCGCTTGTGCACCTGAAACATTTGGAATACATTTTGATCATTCTGGCATATGAAACCAATTTTCTTAGTTTTTGTCGGCTCCTGTTCAGGTAGCCGACAAAAACTAAGAAAATTGGTTTCATATGCCAGAATGATCAAAATGTATTCCAAATGTTTGAGGTGCACAAGCGCGTTTTTATAAAACCTGTATGCTTCCAGGCTCAAAATTTTTGCAGGACCTATTTCATGAATGACAATCGTGCACAGTATATTTCATCCCTTGGTAAATTTGTAGGGCAAATGAGGCAGTTTTGTGAAGTATCATTTGTACAGTACAATGGTTTTGTTGGAACAGTCGCAGTTCTGACGACACTCTGCCTTTAGATCTTTTGTGAGCAGTATCAAGAAATATTTGTAATTTGCAAATATCTAATTCCAGTTACCAACGTTTTCACTTGATTTATGTCTTGTCTTTGACCACAAAAGGCTCGAAATATGTTCGTAAGAAATGTTTACATAGAGTAAAAAATTTACGAAAGCGGAACAACAAAATTGTGTCCGCGAATTGAACCTGGAATACACAACGCATATGTTCTACGACAGATATACGCAGGTCTGACTGAAGACAAAACTCACAGAAATGGTGGGAATTGGTGTATCTCAAAGAAAATTTGAGGTAATTATGACAACGACGTGGCAATTTTAAACTCACATGGTGAAAGATAAACAAATTCCGCCACCTAGGGATAGCCCGTCATTATTTGACAATTTTTTTCACGTTGCAATGTCTTTCTTTGCCTTTTGCTATAAATGCAACGGCAAGCATCGGTCGATCTCGTATAAAAGAAAATGCCTCTCGAAATCTAAAATATATCTTAGGAGCCTCATATATTTAAAACGTAATTAAACGTGGTCACTGGAAGAATCCATCTGAAACATTTCTGATGCATTTTTGATAAAAGTACTTTGTTGAGGATCCTAACATTCTCTATAGGAGCAAAATTAATGTTTCCAACCCGGGTTTTCCCGAACACGAATCCCGGATTTTTGAATCATTTTGACAACCCGAAACCCGGTTATTTTTCGACTACCAAACCCAGGATTTTTAAAAACAACTGGAATTGCTGTTGCATTCAAATGTTAGTGATTCTGATAACACAGAAGTTGCAGATTGGCGCGGGTAACGGCCAAATTAGCACGTTTGAACTTTCAACTATTATCATGAGGCGCGAGGTGCGAGTTTTGCCCGGTGACCATCCTACATTCGTTGTTGGTCCGTTTATATTTTCGTTCAATTGACCTATTTAGACGGATCGTGACGTCATTTTGCACATAATAGGTTCCTTTGCGAACTTTAGTCTTTTCGCTAACCTAATAAAATAACAACCACGCGGATAGTTCTTCAAAAGTATGCCGTAGTTTCGTAGTTGCTAGTTAGTCCATTTATGAGCTGTTATGTGTTAGTTCATATTCAAGCTGTGATTCTTTGCAAAATCGATTGGTTCTATTTTAGTTTCTAATAACTTTCCACAAAGTATTTGGCTTTCCTTTACAAGCAACATTAAATAAATTTTTAATCACACGCATTCAATTTAAAGACGTGAGTAATCAAAGAAAATCAGAAGCTTGGAGACATTTCTTATGAAACAAGGCTTAACCAACACCAAAGTGTAATTTGTCCTCCGTTACACAAAGGCAGGTGGTACAAGCACCAAAGGTTCAATCAACCGTTTGAAATCAAAGCACAGTTCCTTTACATACAACATTAGGTAGAGTTGTAATCACACACATTCAGTTTAAAGACATTAGTAATGAAAGAAAATCAGAAGCCTAGAGCCATTTCTCATAAAACAAGGCTCCACCAACACCAAAGTGCAATTTGTGCTCCGTTATGCAAAGGCAGGTGCTTCAAGCACCAAAGGTTCAATGAACCATTTAAAATCATAGCACAGAATTTATGTATTCCATGAAAATGAAGACCACAAAAACTATTCCGGCACAGGAAAAAATCCGATCACAAATTGTGAAAAAGAAAATGAGTCTTTATGAGGCTACAAATAAGAGGTCAAATTTCCTTGAAAAACTGTAACATGTCTCAATTACAATCAAGCCTAAATCAGTGGAACCAGAGGGGATTTTTTAGCCACGGTACTATCTGTCACAAAACTCAGAAACACACTGAATGATGAAAGTGTGCTTTGATTGTCATGCGTCAGTATTATAAACATCATCGAAAAACTGTGCTTAACATAATTAATAATTCGCTGATAAATTGCACGGGGACCAACAGCACTAATTTCACAGTGATATCGAGTTTTATCGCTCAAAATGGCATTCGTTTCAAAACCCGAGAAAAAAGCGTGTTTTCCCGGGTTTCTTTTCTTAGCTACCCGAAACCCGGTTTTTTGATTTTTGCCCCGATTTTGAAACACTAAGTAAAACGTAGGAGTGTACATTTACAGAAAACTTTCGTTGCGTTTGAAAACAAGTTTGTGCTTTCTTTGGAAACAACAATGCATTTCACTGACGCTCCTTACTTGCAACACAAAAAACAATTTGCCCAGCACACTTGTTTTTTCTTAACAGACTAATTTCTTCCAATGCAGGGAGCTGTTCTTTGAATAATTACTGTCTTGGCATTTCTTCCCTTGTTACTGACATCACATTGTCCCTTTGCAGCCATTGCTTACAAACGTCTGCATGGGGTAAAATAATCTGCCAGAAACGCGGAACAAAAAGGGTCCAATCTTTAAGCAACTAACAAATAATGCTGCAAACCAAATGATTGTACGCAGTTTGCACTGTGTATACAGTTTGAAGTAATATATTTTACGTACGTGAGAGCGGCCATCGAATACTTCCAGAAAATCATGGCAACGATCGAATGTTGCCGATTCCAGCGACATCGAAATAAAGCTCAGACGAATTACCTGTTTTGACAAGAAATTCAATTTAAGGACTGTGTGATCACAAATAGGCATCTTCAAACCTGTCTTACTATATGTTCCTTACGGTCTTCGGTTTTGCCTGAAAGCAATTGCAATCATATACACAGCTCAGGGGAATGACAACGACTGAAACCTACCAGACATCTTTCAAAACTCTTGTAAATTAGCTTATGCTTTATGAAAAGCAACATACAGTAAAACATTCTATGGTTGCTGTTAAGTAATTCAAATTTAAATCAACTGATTCTTTTCCTAGCTATGTTACACTACAAAGAGTTTCTGCTATTTCTAAACGTGCTTGTTCCCACAGGATTTGGTAAAAAAATAGGTAGTTCTTTTGCAATGAATACACCTGGCTTTTCCCAAACAGGAAATATTTAAGAACACCTTGATTTGCAGACGCCCATCACCCTGTGCTCTGCGCTGGGGCCAATCTGGCTATTAACTGCCAAAGCTTCATAAGCTGTAAATCAATGGCAACAAAGCTAGTGAAACGTTCGCTCGCAAACAACCGCGGAACATGAGGTAAGCATGGCGCAATTAGCGTTTTGCAGATACATGCAACAGAATATCCAATATGCTTTCCTAGCTTTACTGGTCCGAGAAGAACCCATTATGCCACTGATCCGGAATATCAAGACTGTCGCAATTAACCTTCACACAAACTTCGGAATTATACTGCTTTTCAAATAGAAATGTACTTTCAGCAAGACTAATATAAGCGCGTCAAAAAATCCTTCAAAGAGTGCAAACTCAAAGTCACCTTTACCAGTGACAGTGATTGCAGTAACCCAAGGGCAGTCGTTTTGTGAGGGAAATATCATCACCTGGTTTCGAAAACACATGATTTTGTTGTGGAACAACACACCTAAACCTTAAGTTTCAAGTACAGAGTTAAAGCTGAGCTGACCTTGGATTGAATTTTGGCATGCCTTGTGACATACGCCATAAAGACTTCCGGCTTGGCATGGCAAAGCATGGCAGGCGTCATTTTCACATTCCAACTGGACATTGCTTTTAATAAAAACCCATTTTTAAGGAAATGGCTATAGAACAAATAGCAGTATTTGGCAGGAGCATGAATTAAGAGCGTTATTTTCGACCATAGTGAAAATAATTGAACGAAGAATTTCCTTATAGATATGGCAAATCACCAAACCTTCAAATAAACGTCAATTCATACTTTCCACAAATTTTATTGTTATCAAACGAAATTTTTTTATGCGTCTATCAAAAGATAAATTAAAGTTCGCATGCTTCATGCAGATCGTTATTTTGGCCTAAAATGAAGTTGCTTGCAGTATAATGCATCCTTGTGCAAATTCTGCAACAATGGGTTTTCCAATTCTGTAACAATAGTACCTTTGTTGCACTTTCTAAAGCAATAATGTTGTTTTGGCCACTACTGGACGATTTAATAGTGTGTAGGATAGGTATGGTGAGGCAAGAAATGTGGTCTTATAGTACTTGTTTTGGTTAATGCTCAATCCATTAATGCATATAGCGTTTCAAGTTTACGATATTCTCAGGTTTGACTCCACTGTATGGTTATTTATGTACTTAAACAATCAAATTTTTAAAAATTTCGAAGGACACAGTGCATGAATATCCTTCCGCGTAAACCTCAACAACTAAGGCTGAATTATTTTGCAGTAGCAAACACATGAAACTTAAAGGTCAAAATAAATCCAAAATTTGTAAATTATAAAGTCAAAATTTTAAGTTTTTAGGTAAGAATTGGCTGTCCTAGTTATTAGATTTTATAATTCAACATTTGTAGGAATTAGCCTCCGACTTTGACTAAATTATTTTCTTCAATATGAGGAACCTCAAAATGAAGCCGTAAATAACAGCTTTAGTTAATAAAATGATTGTGATAGTCTGTTGCATTCATTGCGATTTTGTGTCACCGGTCTGTAATTGTTTTTCGTTTTTTACCGGTCCGCTGGTGCAAAAAGGTCGAGAAAAACTGAGTGTAGATCTTCCTATTTAAACCATCCTCATTGTGCACTACAATAAACAAATATTAAAAACTGAAGGGTTTTTCATCCATAGTTTTTTCTCCCAAATTCCTCCCTGGAACAAATTTCTTCCCGGGAATTAAAGCTTCCTCCCTTGGTGAACCAAGCATCAACCCTTTACGAACTACAGGCGTAAGTTTCTCTGAAAAAAGATTCATCATAGTTATTCAAACTTTGTTCTACAAATCCGAACCCACCTTAACTTCAAACGTAACTGATATTTCCTGGAAATTTCAAACTATAACGAGGTCGTTGATAATTGTTGCTCTGGTAAAGTAACTTGAAAGCCCCAAAATCTACCTTTTCCCCAAATGCTCTGCCCAAGTGAGGAAGCAGATGGCAAAATACCAGATTACCTTTTTTTCTACGCTTTAGTAAAAATGGAAATGTAGGCTCTGTCTCTTATACAGTTTTCCTTCGTTACTTTTCTTGAAGTTTTTATATTTTTTCGCACTAAAACAGATCACTTGAAAGCCTAAATAAGTGTGTTTTACGACCGACAAACGCTTTTCCATGGATGGAATCAGGCTCATCTGCATTCTCGGAAAACGACGACTCGTTTCGATTCACTACACAATGTTGGAAAATGAGCGATTTGTAAAAAGTTCACGTTTCTCATTGACATATGTCGAAAATGGCACTAACTCGTCCTCTTGGACCGTTGATTATCCACGTGCATCTTGCATTGTTATTATAATCGTTTGGATAATTTGGAGATGAGATGTATCCCAATGAAGTAGCGGCAATTGTGGATCCGCAGCTGGTTTGTGTGGTTCCTGTAAGAGAGTAAATCCATGAAAATGTTTATCAATGTTTGTAACCAGCTTGAGAAATAGCTGCCAAGAATGGTTTAGAAACTGAAATAAGATTATGTTTTTTCACCATCTAAATCGTAAATCTAGGTTGCAAAAAAACCTAAACGGCAACGCTCATTGCTCAATTCGGCGGTTTCGCAGTGAAAGCAGAATTTGATTGTCGTAAATGCGATTCATCGATATTTCATGGCACATAAAAAATAAAGAAATATGACAATAAAGAACACGCTCTGATTAAATGTCGATTTGAAATGCATTAACTCATCTTGCTGCAGAGAAAAATGCAGACTTGGTCAGAGTCAGGTTTCGGGGAGGGTAAAGTGTTCACCTGCCCAGGAACCTCCACAAATTGAGGGCCTCCACAGTCATGAGCCGTGAATTGTACAATCATTTAAATAAGTTTGATGTAGAATTTTACTTATGATCAGTAGTGGTCTTAGTGAGTGAGCAGGGTGTGCAAAATGGTGGCAACCAACTTCAAATTACGCGCTTTCAGGGGGCACCCACTTTTAGCTTACACGCTTCCAAAAATGTATGAGATTATCTTTATGATTGCATTATTATTATAATGATTGCACAAGAAAATTTAACTTGTTTTGCTTTATGTTGTTATTAAGAATATGTTTTAACACATTTGAATTATGAACATGAAAATAAGAAGGCAAACTGAAATGATGAAATATTAATAGTTTTCTGTTTGATCAAAGGACAAGGGGCCCCAGCCAAAATGCAAAAGATCCTCAACCAAGATGCTTGGGTCCCCTAAGCATAATGAGGCCTATTAGTCTTTGGTTAAACATAAATAGCCTGCTTACTACACACTCAAAGGACAAGGGGCCCCAGACAAAAGGTATGATTACAAAATGTAACACGGATAAGGTGTCCAATAGCCTACTCTTCAAAAAGATGTGGGTCCCTTAAACAAAATTTAAGAGGTTTCAAATCAATAATGCAGAACCCTTACTTTTATGAATCATTTTACTATTAGTTGCAAGGTTTAACTGGTAGCCAACCATTCTTGCTTATAAATCTACTTAATACCCAGTGTAGATATCCTTAAGCAAAATACCATGCACAATGAACTTAATTTTTAAGCACATAGCCTACCAATTTTTGCAGTTTTGTGATATTAACTTGTTTAGGTTTTTACCGCCCAAAGTGCAGTGATTGTAGCTTATAGGGTCAAGCCAACATTGAATTCTGATCGAAATGTGTGAGTCAATACTGCATATTTCATTCATTTACAGTCTCATCATAAACATTGCGGTTATTTTGCTATTTCTCAAAGATTTACTGGAGATTAAAGGCATATTTACCTGTAGTTGTGGACAGTGAAAATCTAAAACAGTAAGTTCCTACATAACTCAACTTGGTCCTAGGGTAACTCCATTGTTCAAACAGTTATGTGAGGAACTGATTTTGCTTGAGAAAGTTCTACTGTAAACACCAATGTATATGCGCGTGCTTGTAATCGAGACTAACCAGTCATGTGATCTCACCGTGCCCATACATCAATTTGCCATACTGCTCATCAGCGGAATCAGTGCAAGGTTGCCAACCTGTCTTCACCAAAAAAGCCAGACCTTGTCCCAAAAAAGCCAGTTAGCAGTTTTACAGCATATACACATTAAATATGCATAACCAAACACAAAATAGACATTAAAACTCGTCAGAACCATCGCTATAATAGATTTCTACTCTTTAGAAACATTTTCTTTTCCCGTGATTACGCAGTGCCACATTTGTTTTTTATCAACAGCATCGATCATTTATAGGGAAACAGTAAAATCTTTTCAATATTTCATGCAACCTGCATGGTTATAGACTCTTTTCAGAAAAGATTTGTGATGAATGCGCAGATCAGAAAATGTTTTTTTCAGAGCCAAGTCTTGCCGACTGAAAAAATGCCGGAAAAAGATAGATTTTGTCTGCCTTTTTTTGATTTGCAAAAAAACCCAAAGGTGTTCAAAAAAGCCAGAATTTCAAAATCTGGCTTCAAAAAAGCCAAATTGACAACCCTGAATAAGTGTCAGCTTCGATTCGCGCGTTTAGGAAATAAACTGCAAATTACAAGTTCGATCTTTTGGTGACATGACAATGATCATTATGCGTCATTGACTATCCCCATTCTCTAGGTTTGCAATTTTGAAACTGGATATTTTCAACTGTCAGGAAAACAAGGGTATTTGTGAGAGTGCACATTGAAACATTTAGACTGTGTAAATTCCGGGAGGTGGGGCAGGGTTTAGTGGGGTGGGAAGGCTTTTCCGCACCTATTTGCAATAGTAACATTACTTGAAAGTTTTGATTACATTAAAACATGGCTGGAATCTTACAGATCTGCTAGCGGCACGCAGATATGCACCGCTAGTCAAAAGTCTGCAGTGAAACTGGAAGATCCATTGTGGACATGCTTGTAGGCGAATACTCACTTTATTCGAGCTATGTGGTACAGTCTTCCTTTTTATTTGGTGTGGGAACAACGTTCCCCACACACTACACCCCTGATGTGGGGAAAAATGCAAATTAGGCCAAATTTCTAAAAATGTCACAAAAGATCAAAGCAAACGATCAAATTTTAACAATAAAAAAGCCAAGCTTCCTTGTGCTGATGTATTTTCTGCCTTATTTAAGTTTAGCAGCAGTGGGGTGTTATATTTTGCTGTATGTTGTATGCCATTGTGTTATCTGTGTGACCGTGAAATGTAGTGTATATCAGTGTTGTCAACTCTTCTTTCAACGAATATACCAAATCTAGTTTGAAAATATACCAAATATATTTCAAATTTTATCTGCAACGAAAATGTTTCAATCCAATGCTGATTTTTCGATGCCCTTTGGGATACTGCAAGCTCAATATCTGCTTTCTGAGCTGTAGCAGTGACATATTTATGAACCACTGCAAAATTAAACCCTTCTACACCTGCAACTGCATTTTGCTTTCTTTTGTGGCCCAGCACATTATTATGCTCCATAATAGCTGGAAATTTTCTTTTTTCATAATTTGCGGAAGGGATGCACAGCACCAGCAGAACACTGCTTTACAAATCATGCAAGCTGTAAGTCACTCTTTGCTAAATTTTTTGTCACTCTCATAAACAGCTTTCCCACCTTTCGATGCATTGGCTAACTAAAATCGTATACCTTTTCCAGAACTCAGCTCTCTTCCAGACTTACTTTCTGCTTACGCAATAAAGATATTTAATGTCATGTTTAGTGAAACCACCAAACTTTTTTATATAGCTTTATCACCACTAACATGGTTTCTCTATTTCCCTTTGTAATAAACGAAATGAATTGACTTAAATCTCGACTAAACCCTCCGAAGAAAATATACCAAATTTGTCATATATACAAAATTAAAAATGCATGTGCCAAGCACTTTGGAAATATACCAATTTTTTAAAATTTGGTATAAATATATACCAGTTTGGCAAAACTGGTGCATATCTGGGAAGTACAAACCACAAAAAAAACACAAGACATGATGGTGAAGAAGCCATCTAGCCTGATTCGCTGGAAAAAATTTCCCACTAGATGGTAGACAAGACTGTCTGCAATGATTTGGAACAAATAGCCTACTGATGCTGGATTTATTGTGATGCATGTAGTAAATGTTTCCTGGGTCTACATATAGCTTCCCATAGTTCACCCAGTTTAAAAGGGGACGTTTGGGCCAGGGCTTCCAAAGTATGTAAAGTGTGATATAAAGTTTTTGCCTCCTATTTTGCCAATTTTGCAAAAATGTCGTACCACGGTGGAGCGAACATGATGACGACGTCGAAAAAACAAAAATTTCTAACAAACTCCCGTGACAGGTGCCCCCCAATTTTTTTGCACAGGGGCCCCCAAATTGCTAAGACCAAAGACTACCACTACCTATGATTACATACTTACAGCTAACTGATAATAGTATTCCTTGACCTTGAGTAGTATTTGCTTGAGGTACTGAGGGCTTCAACACAAATGCTGCCCTATGACCTCCACATGTCTATATCCTGCCCTCGACGTGGTGTGACGTGCAGCATTCACCAGAAGATTACATAATGTTTTAATCAATGAACAGTGTGGGTTGCCACCAAATTTCCAAGGACAAACAACGGCACACAAGGGAGTCATATAGCACAAAACACTCGGAAATATAAGGTTATATAACCAATTACGGGCACGCCTGCGTGGTAGTTTACATGCAATATAGAGTGATGCACAGTTCTAGACGTGAAGAATGACACCGAAGGCTGTAACTGAAAGATAACATGGAAGTGCACGATTTAGTAGTTTCAGACGTTTGAAATAACATGTCTTGTTTGAGAATTTACGCAGGTTGTCATGTCTGAAATGCACAATTCGTAGACCAAAATCTCTATAAAAATATCACTTTGTTTCGTTAGATAATATGCGTGAACAAGAAATTGCAAATAAACCTGAGTAAGTAACTTGACTACATTTTCCTCTTCCAATTTTTAATTATAAAGCCTTAAGAAGTAAAAACTCAACAACAGAAGCATCTATTATTCCCCGTTATTTTACACAAACTTTATTGATCTTACTCATAAACAGGAGATGTCAGGGGTCAATGATATATATCTATCGTGTGCGAATCAAAACATTTTCATTTTTTTTCGGAAATTCTACCTAAAACCTCGTTTTGAGTTTCCGAGTGATGTTTCCTGTTGATCAATGTTTTAAACAAATTTACTTTTCAATTTCATGAGCACACTATCGAAGAGGTCTTAGCTGGATGCATGGAACCTTCCCATCCTGTTTTCTAACCTTCCAACATACACCTTGAAACATCCTCAAAAAAACGATAAATGCGTGTATGTTTTCGATAAAATGGAAAATGCAATGAGCATGCTTTCCGAATGTTTTTGCAAAATGCAAGACAGGTTTAATCTAATACCGGAAAAATAACGAAAACCATTAGGCAAAGCTTTAAAAAGTAAATTAATTCCTCTCTCAAAATTTGTTTAATTGTTCTTAATCATTTTCAACCGGAAATTAAGGGACACCAGTCAAGGCAAGCAATTCAAATTCGAAAAACTTCTCGTGAAGAAGTGACTTTGACGTAAATACCTTCCTGAGAAATAAACATGAATTGCTATAGCTTTTTAATTTTCAAGAAGTTGATAAGTTCGTCACTATTTGCTTTTGAAAGAGTAAACAAAGGTTACTTACCAAGTATTTGGTAAGTTGCTCTGAAACCTCTATAAGTTTCGCTGGCGTCAGAACTAAATTTTATTTTCAAAAGGTTCTCCGATGATGTCACGGCACCTGGAAGGGTTGTTCCACAATGCGTACCTACACGCTGAGACAAATAATATTTATATTCTGGTTAATTTGGAGTACATTAATATTTCTCACAAAACAATCAACATATTTTTCAATAATTCAGGTTAAATGCATTAATTTGATATTTTCCAGGTGATTCAATGCTTCACAAATATTTCCGGAAGAAACGAGTTCATCATATTTCAAACAAACGGAAGTTCATATCGCAAAGTATTAGATTAACTACATAACTGAACGTTTAACAACTGCCAACAGGATGGCGCAGCAGCCTTGAAGAGGCTTGTCAACCAAAAACTGTTTCCAAACCACCGTACCCTTGATTCGCCGTCGTAAATCTCGAGTTTATCGTAGGCACATGAGCCAAAAAAGTTTTTGCCTTGCAACGAGAACGAGGTAAACGTCAGTCGAATCCACTGCAATAATAAACGATTGAAGATGAAAATGCATTTGACTCTGACTTAAAATCTTGTTGAAAAATTACGGCTTCTTAAGAGTGAATGTGGAACTTACCGTGTTCCAAGGAAACGTAACGGTAATCACATAACAGTGTTTGTTACGAAAATGTTGATAACGTTTTGAAGGAAACCAAGGTGTGTTAAATTTTATGCAACACGATGTTTTTCCTCATTGAATCCTAGCTCTTTTCAAGAACCACGTGAACATTTACAAAAAATGTCTGTGGATTGCCCTCTCACAGTCCTCATGTAACAAACACTCATGAAAGTTGTGCAGCTATTTATTAATTCAGTGATCTGTCAAGTTTCATTTGTGGCGTTTCAATCAAGCTTGACTTTCGGCATATTTCAATTGCATTCAAGTCTACACCAAGGCGACTATGTTGAATTCATTCACAAATTTTTTATAGGAAACATGTGTCACTTAACACTACGCATCCTCAGCAATCTTGTACAAATAGCTTTTAAATATATTTCAATGGTGTTAGCTGCTACTGCGATTATGTGCTCGCAATATCACAATCATCATGGGTTTTGTTTACGCGACGTCCGGCAATATGAAGTATGAAACTTGTTTCTTGTTATAAACACGAAACGAGTACGGAAAGACAGTTTTAAATCGAAAGGTTTGAAACAGTGTTTAGTAATTTCTCAACACAGATTGAATTGAGTTTGCAACTTGAACGAACCGCAACAGTTTTTGGTCCAAAATTACATCAAATTTGTGATTGGGACGTATTTTCCCATATTGTCGGTTTTCAAACTTTGCCTGTACCTCAAAAGCTCCTGGAAATCGTTTAATGTTTGCAGTACTTATGTATGTCTCTTCTTGAAATACTGGCAGTCATTAAATTGATCGAAGCTAATTCGTTTATTTGGTTCAATTTCATGACGATTGTGACAGCCATAGTATCCTGAACATACCCTGCCAGTTCGCGTTGTCAATCTCGACATGCAGCCAGCGTTGTTTGGATAGTTTCCCGGGAAATTCGGCGACAGTACAGTGCCGGTTGATCCACTTTCGGTTCCTCCGCAATGATCCGAAATACCTTCAAGCATGTGAACTTTTAATTAACTAGCGAGAACAAATTTCAGCTGTTGAAAAATGCAGCTTCCAAAACAGCTTCCCCTCACAGTTGAATACAACCAGAAGAAGCATATACACTTTTTAGTTCTTGGAGAAGAACTCAATATAAATATGTTAAGGCGCTTGTTCGTTTTTGTGTCTGGCCCCCGTATGTTTCTATGCTTCATTCCAAGCCTCGTCAAATGCCATTTGGTTGCAAAGACAAACTTATACTTAGCATAACTTCAATAATCATATCAATGTATTGTCCGTTGTAGAATGCATGCGTGAAACTAAATGAACTTACGAACAGCTTCCCATTTTATCCGAAACCCGGTTCTAGTGACACCTCCATCAGAACGAAACACCAGCTTCATCGTTCTGCTGCTTGAAACGATTGACTCCGGATTGTCACCGTTGCAGTATGTTGCTAAAACCTGTAAACACAAACGCGGCGTTCAAATCTGTTTGTCTGCAAGAGGCCAGCGTAGTTTTTTATAATTCAATTAGTATTTGCTTCAGCCTCAGTAAAATGGACCTGATTATAAACTACAGATTACGGCTTGATCAAAAGAAATTGTTTCGTTCCAAAGCAGTATTCTTGAGGCTTTCATTCAATATAATGGCAAGCAAGTTCGACCAAATGTTCTGCCTGTGTGCAAAGAAAAACCACAAACCATGTTATCATAAGCACTTTTCCGTGTAAAACCAATCGATTATCATTTACTTTACAAGTTCCAAATACTTTGTGGTTGTGATTGCGTTTTTTACGTTTACCAATTGTCAAAACAACTACATAACATTTGGATTAAATAACCGAGACTTTGAAAAATTTTACTAAACTTCATACCAAAAGGCCTGTGATCTCCTTTTCGTAACTTGATGCAGACGAATATCTCCTGGATATCTTATTACAGTTAATTTCATAATAAAACCTTTGGCCTGTTTCAAGAAAATGCCGAAATGAGAAGAAAATTTAAAGCTAGAATATGGAACTTGAAAAATTTTATTTCGTCAAAACATTTGAAAGTGATTTAATGAACGTTACCAAATGCGGTGACATAAACAAGTAGTTGATTTAAGCCAGGAATGGGCAATTAGCGGCTCGCGGGCCACATGTGGTCCGCCACAGCGTTTTCAATGGCACGCGGAAGCAATCAGGAAAAATCATTAGGTCTGAAATTTCCACGAACTTATCACAGTAAATGTTGTTCAGGCTGAATGGAACCGATATTTGCTTCTATTTCTGCTAGAGCGTTTTTTTCTCCATCGTCAGACCATGCTTGCGCATTCCAATCTTTTAGTTTAATCACCCATAACCCCGCACGTCTGTTGTCGAAAGCCGATATGAAAAAAACACAAGCGGTATTGCTCATGTCAATTGACTCATTTGGCCGTTCTTTATCAAACAATTGTAGTCTTTGATACCAGCGGCTTAATATTTGCAGCCAGCTGTCTTCCTTTCCAGTCAGCCAGCAGCAGTATTTTGTAACGGATTCATGAAGCTGAACAGAGATAAAAGTCAAAGAAAAAATGCCAAAAAATACCGCATGTCAGGTCAATTACGCGAACGCTCTATCCAACAAGAGAATTTTATGTTTTCATCGTTTTACAGGAAATTAATTGAATATAAAGTATGTTCAAGTTGGTATCTCAAAATATTGGTTTGACGCTGTAAATAAAAAAGATTTCAGTGAAAAAGTTTGAATTTAAATGGTGTGACTTCTCTGATCCAAAGAAACGAAACATTTAGCTTATTAAAATTACATGCAGGTATGCTAGTGAAAATATTTTATGATGTATATGATGACCAAAACTGCTGAGAACATAAGATAAAAGACATAGCTAGCATCATTCATGAAGTTTCTAGTATGTAGTACCAATCTGCATTCCTTGCTTTAGAATTCGATTATTAGAATCCCATGAAATATACATAGTGTAGGATAGGTGTAGAAGCAAGCGAATTTTTGTGGGGGCGAAGTATCTTTGTCCTAATTTCCCCAAACTTGACGGAAAAATTTGGGGAATTTTTTCTGTGTTCATTTTCTCAAATAGGTCGTCTTTTGGGATGACCTCCAAAAAGGTTTTGATGTGATTCTGCACACGTTGGGGGCCATTTTTTTCAAAATATTCAGGGATTTCGCGAAGATTTTCACATATTTTACACAGATTTCCATAGATTTTACCTTGATTTTCAAGACATTTGCCTGGATTTTCACCAAATCAAAACATTTCGCGGTGCGCTTGCACCCTGTGCACCCATGCACGCCTCCTGCACCACTGGACTACAGTTCTGTGGTTTCTGTAGAAAAGCCATGGGCAAAACAAAATTTGGTAATAAAATCCATTAAAAATATCTTGAAAATACCTATCTATACAATAAAGATCCAAACACAAATAAACAAACAACGAAGATAGGAGCATTTTCAACAAACATTCACAATACCTCGTTTTCCCCATCATAGACTTCAAGGTAATCGCTCGCACACACCCACAAAAACCTTCCCTCCAGGCTGAAGGCAAGAAATTCCAACGAAACAATCTGTCATTGTGGAAAAAGCAGTTATGATGTGTAGTAATAAAGGGATTAAATCTTATTAAGCAGCAGTTAACAAACTTTTTAGGGTGATCCAAATCTGAGTTCGGTGAACACTTTGCATTATAAGCCTTGCAGAGCGTATGACAAATGTAATAATTGTATGGATGAATTTTGACAGTAAACTACAGACAGACACTCACAGACAAGCAGTGGCAACGTTGAAAATATACAACTCAGATGTGGATCGCCCCGGCACCACCATTTTTTATCTTTCGCGAACCATTTAGGTTTCTCATTTTTGATTAGCCAAGTCGGTTATTTTCTTCACCATTTCCTTTCAGGAACTACATTTTCGGCACCCTTACTTAAATCACATCTGTAAACCACCCTGAAGTTTAAATGCATCTTATCGATGGTTGGCCAATTGGTTAGATCAGTTGGCATGAATCACTTCAGGTGAACTGCAACATTGTCCTGTTTCTATGTTACAGTCGACGATATGCGCTCGGACTTCACCTCCATGATGTCACGTAATACTAGCTATTCAAGTGATTTGTAAAGCGCTCAGTCAATAGGTCGATATTTCGGTCTGTAGAGGAAAACCTGATATGCTATTTGTTCCTCAATGCCACAATCCCAAGCTTCTGATGTTGCCAGGCCCAATTTGTACGCAAGTACGATGGCAGTCTACCGTGACCAATTTTGCTCTTAAGAGGAACATTTCAGCAGGGTCGGCAGAGTCTGGTGTTGCTTTTCCCGTTTTCTGCGTCCCATATTGGATTTGTCGAATTTACAGGACCGCTGTCCATAGAGTGGAGCAGTTCCTGTACAGTAGATACAGTAAAGTGTTACGTTGTGAGATGCTGCTGCTTCTCTGGTGTGTTCAGAGCGGAGCAAATGTCCAAATGCTGCACGCAATGGCAATGTGGCTATTTTGCAGTTACGCTCTGCAAGTATAGATCTCGATTGCCACCCACAGCTTTTTGATGGTTCAGGATGAAGGTATCCAGTTACAATTCGTAATAGACGAAGTATTTTGTATGTGAGATAAACGAGAATGTTTACCATTGCATTGTGCCTCAAGCTCAGGCTTGGCTTCCTTATGGTGGAGGTTGAAAATAAAAGACAATTTCTTAGTTGTGTTGAGTTTCAGGTTCCTGGCATGGAGGTGTACAACTCGAACTGTCACGTGCTAGTGCAGATCCTCCTCTGCTGAATTTCCGTCAAATTGCACAATCGCCAGGTTATCAGCGTAGACATTCATTCTACAGTGTGTGAACAAGGATTCGAAGCTTGCATAAATCAACACATTTGAGTTTGACCATTGCGAGCTCAGAGAACCACTTTTCCTGGGGAAGTTTGAGATATTAGAAGCGCGTAAAACGGCCCTGAGCTGAAATGATACGCCGGAGTCCGCGCAACAAAGTGCAGTAGATGGCACGGACTGTAATGAAAGGGTAAAAGACCCAAAAGGAAAGAAGCCTAACTTCTTCAGTGGTGTTAGGATTTTGTAACGAATGAATTCACGAAAGTGTTTTTTTACTGCAGCGTTGAAACCGTTTCTTGCACAGGCCCTTGTTTGCGATACGCGCTCAAGTTACTGGAATTGGTCCTTTCCCTTTTGCAAAATCATAGCTTTTTCACCATAAAATTTTTCGTGTTGAATCGTCACCGTAGAGATGCTCCTACTAATTTTTGTCACAGTTCTTGCTTTCCAAAGTTGTTCTTGAAATAGTTGCTTGTTGCGTTGGTTGTACAGCTAAATTCCATATAAAGAACAAGGTGTTCAACCATACCAAACTTTCATCTGCATATCGTCATCGAAAACCAATTTCGCCAGCGTTTGAATGGTACTCTCTTATCGTGTCGTGCAGGGTGTTACTATAGAGTAACACTATAACTCTCTGCACGTCTCAGACGAGTTTCATGGCTGAAAAGAGCGGCCTTAGCAACAGGGATGTGGAAGCCGAACCGGAAGCTGTAAGCGGAAGCGATCCTTTTTCTGTGGAAGCGGAAGCGCGAAAATTCTACCACTTCCGCTTCCACATAGGTTATTTGACTTGAAGAGTAACTTGGCGAAAAAGGTTTGTCTATTTCCCAATGTGTATTAAAAGGTGAAGTTCCACTATGAGTCTGAATGAAAGTGCGATATCAGTAGCGCGAGAGAACGAGATAAAGCATAACTAGTAACCATGGCGTTCTTCATAGAAGGCCAAGTCATCGTGCAGCTTACCAGTTTTTGTCGGAGGCTGACTTTTCAAACCTGGCTGCTGTCTAGTAAAAGGATAACAGTTTGAAAGCACAGCAATCTCCCAGTTATGTTCGCAACTTGAATTTGAACTGTTTTTTCTAACTTATGTGGTAGGTGCGAACTTAACAGTTGTACTTTCAACTGCTTTAGTAAACAGATGCTGATCATTAGGGTTAATGTTTGGAGACTGATTGATGCTTTGACTGAAGCTAACTATTATTTTCAGCAATGCATATAGTATTCACTTACATTATGCTATTCACTTCTTAATGTTAAGCAAAACCAAGCGTTCAATTGAGTCATTTTGAGTCAAATCATCCAACTGATCCAAGTTAACGAAACATCGCACCACAGTGCGTAGTGAGGCTGCTGTAGGAAAGTCTGTGCGAAACGGGAAGTTATGTGCAAACGTTATTTGCCCTAATGTCTGAAGACACACACACAAAAAAGTTAGTGTGTCTGTCGGCAGATTAACAGAGCTGGAATAAGGTATTTCTTTGGATTGATAACATGCGTCGAGAAAACTGCCCCTTCCACCTTCACTAACCATTTTGAAAGCAAACGAACTTGCTGAATAATTATATCGAATCGTGAACTTTAGGCAACATAATGTTTCGTGTTTAACATTTTTATAACCAGTTGTCACGTTTAATTTGCTGTAAATACCAGTAAATAGTTGAAACAATTGAATCCAGATTTTTTCATAACTTTGTGCGAACTTAACTGGGATGCGAGCATAACTTTGATATTACTGTACATATGTGTTTGCCAACTCAGTCTAAAAAACTTTTCGCATTTTGTTAAAGATGTAAAAAGTTTGTCCAAAACCTTGCGTCCCAGAATTTTGCTCAAAGCAATAATATGACGAAATAATGTATCACAATCAAAGCGCTTTGAAGAAACCTTAAACGGTGCACGATGCAATTTACCTTGATATTTGTTAGGCTAAGGTCAAGTTGTTGTAAGTGCTCGGCCTGACCGATATATCGGGTCGGCTGTTACCGATATATCGGTATCAGCCAAAGCGGCCGATTTTGTCGGCTTCAGCAGGTGTTGACAAAACGCTGTTATATTCATCACCCATCCAGACACCTTGCGCAAGAAAGCACAATAAACCAAGTCAAGACAGTCACCTTAAAGCAACTCTGGCAGGTGCGGTTTCATAAACAAGCAGACAAGATGAACTGTGATGCACGCGTCGGCCGTCGTCGCCAAAACAAAAGCATCATCATAAATCAGATTAATTAAACCATAGCAAAATATCGAAAGTTCTAGAATTTGAAATGTTTTAGCTCAAAAATCCTGACTTTTGAAGTTTATAAAAAAAGGTAAGGAATAAAATACATTGTATTTTTGATAATGAAGCAGAAAACAAGATTTAAAAATTTTGGAAATGTCCGTATCGGCTATCGGTCAAAGAATGGTCGATATATCGGAACCGGCCCCAAAAAAGCCATATCGGTCGATCTCTAGTTGTGTTTTTTGTAAGAGCAGAGTAGCAGTACCGTGTTGACAGATACTAACCTATGCGATCATTTTAACTAGTAATGTGCCCTTGTAAACCGTATGCTTCTGGTTTTGATAGTCATTCTTGTCAGCAAGTTCATAGATGAGATAGAGTCCAGGCTGTGCTAGAGTCCAAGCTCTGATAGAGTCCAGGCTCTGTTGGAAGCGGAAGCGATAGGTGTGGAAGCGGAAGCCGAAGCGGTGGACGAAATTACCACTTCCACATCCCTGCTTAGCAACAACTCATTGTCTGTGCTTTTTGACTGACAGAATTGAAATAAACGAAGGAGAAATTTTAAGCACCAGTAGTCATTGAAGGATGTCCTAATTTATCAACTAATAATTCCTAGCATTGAAGTTGATACTAACTGTGGCTTTCCTGTTATAATTAGGCAAATATCTCACAATGCTTTAAAGCAAAGGTTGAAAGTTATAGTAATAAACTCAACGGTCACTATTAGAGAGCACGGATATTGCAATGAGGAAAACAAGCTATTAGAAAATGAGAAGTTTTTTGTATTGTTCAGAGTGCGTTCCGAAAATTTTGAAAATTTTCATGAACGCTTGATAACTTGAGAAATGCTTTGCAGGCAATAACCTAAGTCACTATCAGAGATTTCAGAGAGGTTTGAGTAAATTTAAAAAATCTGATAGTTAAACTCACATGGCCAGACGGAGCTGTAATACGCCAAATGCACCCAGCGTTGTTTGGATAACTATTGGGATAGTTCGGTGTTTCGATGTATCCAGAGGTACCACTTGGTGCCAGACCACAAGAATAGCTTTGACCTGTAAACATTAAACAAACGTAAATATATGAAAATATATGGTCCAGGAAATTTTGTCGAAACCTGGTTTTAACATTTTCTTGAGTGCATTTTAAGTACATCATTGCATGTTCGACGTGATAAACATCGCAGTACTTGACAATGTCTTGTTTCCGTTTTTCCAGCAAACGCAATTACTTTCCGTGATGCTGTTGAATTAATGAAAACCTGAGGTCTAATGAAACTGAATTTGAAAGATTTTTTTCTAACCTTTCATGCATTTGATGAACTCACTTTTATTTATTGCTGGGAATTTTCAAGCTGCTCTATCAGATCCTAATAAACATGTGAGTCATAACTTTCCACAGACATTTTAGCAACTAAAATATCACCAGCTGTAGTGAGCACTACATATAGTGTTTATTAAAAGGTTCATGCTCTATTGCGCTATTTTTATGGATCTCATCTGCGTATATACATGACTAAAAGATATGGGATTTCGTGCTAACAATAAATCAAGCCAGGGAGTCAGTCTAGCAAATGCTGGAATCAATGCTGAATACTTGAATGAAGTTTTGGACAAGAAGCCACGGATTTTACAATGAAACGGCAAACTTATGTAAACCACACAGTGCTGAAAAATTGGCAACAATTTTTCCAAGGATAAAAAATTTAACGTGTAGTTATTCACGAATCGAAACTTGAGCGCGTTCCTTATTATTGTTTTTGGTGCTGTTGCGATTGGAAAACCCAAGCGGCAAGTGCACAAAGCTTCACACTGTGGCAGCAAGCAACAATAGAGATCACGAGCCCCAATCACTCTATCATTGCTTGTTACATTCTATGGTTACATATATTTGTGGTGTTGTTCTTCACCGCGCACATCCCGTACGTGGTGAACTACACATTGAACGCAACACCATCGGAAAGGTTGCAGCAGTGCATTACTGCACAATGTAATTAAATAACTCTCTTCGGAATACAACAAAACGTTTCCATTAATTTTTCCAATCCACCCAAGTTTTCCATTACCACACTAACCACGTAGCTGCGGCTTGATGTCGTCGAGTTATCTTGTGCTTATTGCAAAGAGTGAAGGTGCTAAATCAAAACTCAAGAAATTTGCTCTTTGACCTGACTCTAAACACATACAGAGGTTTGCAATATGCACTGAAATCACATTCAGTATATTGACTGCCTTATTGGTTCCTATGCTGAGCGACTTCGACAGTAATCGGCATCTCTATAATAAATATTCCTAATTCAAACATTTGTGATTTGTTATGCGTGGTCATCTGCAACAATGGAACCAGAACTGGAGACGCAGATCAGCTACGTGAATATTTAGCAAATACGTGACTGATCGAACTTCACTTCGTTAATTTTCACACCGGTCTGTAGTAGTGAATTGTTACAAGAACAGTGATTTGGTGTGAACGGAGTGAAAAGTTCCGTGCTAATTCTTTGCACTGAAACGAAAAGATGGATCCAAAT
>JGI24158J21664_10000394_pt1 | contig 38322 bp, 30 predicted proteins | sample Ectturendosymbi3_FD_21664 | JGI IMG/M metagenome (IMG submission 21664) | reverse complement strand
CCAAGTTTCACCTTCAACACGAAAAGAATGTCCAACAAAACTAGGTGTGATGTATCGGTAAAGCAAATGTTTCGCACTTGGATGAAAACATTGCTGCATTGTAGGTTTGGTTAAACTCAAGTAAACCAGATGACTTACGAGCCAATGCATTCATCACAAGCACAAAGTGCAAGAGTCAAGGAAAAGATATCTTTTGGAGTTGTTGGTCACCAGTGTCGCGACATTACAAGACGTTATGATAAATGTATACTTTATCCTTATTTCCAAGTCAAGTCCCTACGTTTTGAGCTATAGGTCAATATACAGTTAGGTAAATACTGTAGGCTACTTCTCCAACGTTTTGATTGAAATCTTGTTCACTGATGGTTAAATAGTCTTTTGCTAAACTCCTCATCCCTAAATGAAGTCTCCACAAAAGTGCTGTTTTCTGTCTTCGGCAAAAGCTTCGCAGAGGTTTGCCTGAAAATCTAACTTTCTAACATATACACTAGCATCATTAAATTATACGCTGTCTGTTTCTGAATGCATGACAACCAACGTTACAGGAACGATGTTAGGCTGCTGTACATTTCTGCACGGAACAAACCATGGCTGTACCGTGGTTTCTCACATGTGCAGCTGTAATAATCTCACTGTTGAAAAAAACTTTCTAACAGTATACCACACAGGGTAAAATGTGGGACAGAAGCTGTTAAACATCTTTCACGGTCTCTGGAAACTTGAAAAATGCTAAAAATTACTTTATTTAAGCTAAAATGTATAAACAAACAGAATCAGTGATACCACACCAAACTCTGTTTCAACATCAACTTGGCTACATGTGGCCTACCATCTAACATGAAAAGCTCTTCACACAAAACGTGCTAAATATCACTTTTATTTCTGAAACCTCTCCAAATACAAAACCTAAAGAGAAAAAAGTGGGAGGTCATGGCATATTATGTCCCCCCCATCTGAAAAAGTGGAAGGACACCTCCCCCGTGTTCCCCAACAAATTGCGCCTGTGAACTTTTGGAACCTACGAATAGCTGGTGAAACGTCTAGAGCGCCTTATTCATTCTCGCGAGAACGAAAGGCTGACACTCATGGTCGATCCTCGATCTGTAGAGAATTTGTACGAGAATGTTTCTGTTTCGTGATATCGAATGTTTATTATGTTCAAGGCAAAGAGGCCTGCCAAAATCATATTAAAAAAACACAACTTCAACAATTTTATAAAAAATAAAAATTTGGATTCGTGCAAATTTTGCTTGAGAAGAACAAGGCAGAGCTACATAAAAAGGCAGAGTTGTTTGAATACAGCCAGCACAGTTACATTTATCACAACACAAGACAATTCAATATGTGTTTTTTTGTCAAATATGCCAGTGTTGGAGTTGGTCATTTGGAGAACTGATTTTTCAGAGTGAAGACAGTCAGGAATTGTTGGTATTAATCGTCCTCTTCTGGAGAAATTGCTTTGGTATTTTTCAAAATTCGGAACCATCAACGAAAGAACAAATTACAATCTGCGAGCGGAATGCTTGGAGCAGATTAACGGATCGTCAGTTCAACAGCTGATTTAGGGAGCAGACTATACTTGTTTTGGCGCTGAATGCCCAAAGAAGAACAAAACAGTTGTTTGATGCCACTTACGTCACGCGTGACGCTCCATGTCACAGACAAGGTGTTCGCAATCAATGGATGTCATGCAGCTGCAGTTACTATTTCCAGCTTTGCCACCTTATTTGCGAAACTATTTTCGGTTTCCCTGGTTTAGGATGCTTCCAAGGTTTTTCACACCATTCAAAAGAATCACTTGCAATGACAGCGGATGAGCTAACTCAGAGCAGCACTAATTGCTGGCTATCTTACTTCGCGCACATTTTTCGCGCACATCAAAACCCTGTAGTTGCGCAGTGGTAGATTGATTCCACTGCAGCGTTTTTTGTTGAAACGCTTTAAAGAAGTTTCTCAAATTTTTGACTGAATGTTTCTTTTGTGCCAACGTCGCATGCGTTATATTATTTACTGTCATCTTGACCTACTAATAAATCTTTGCCTGTCCTAGACAACATGCTGTTATCATGCTCGCTTGCACAACAATTCTTTTCACAAGTGAAATGTCGTTGCAAAATGCGTTTTCTGAGTAAAGGTACGCTTTGCTAAAATGTGTAGATTTAGACCCTTTAATCCCTAAAACTATAACCCATTTCAGATTCATCCAGCCCCCCGAAAACTTGTTGAAAAATTGCGGAAGAAGAGAGTTTTTTTAAATGAATTTAAAATATTTTTAAGGATATAGTTTGAAAAGAATCATCAAAAATACTCTGCTAAGACCTCATTTTTTGAAGTGTGAAACAAAACAAACTATACATTAATATTTTTGTTTTCACATGTGCCAATGACCAAGCAAACAGCTGTAGTGGTTTACAGGGTTACGCAGTAGGAAAATGTATTCGTACTGTGTTTGTGGAGTGCATCTAACCGCCCCGCCAGAATATCCAAGCATCTCGAAAGTTAACTCGTCGAGCCTTTAGCGATGAAGCTCTCGTTGGAAGCGAGCCAAATTGCACAATGAAACAGCTCTGTTGGACCTGCCCGACTTTCGCGGCCGTTCGTCGGCTGAAATCTTCGCATGTGTTCGAGCTGTTTGCAAAAATGCGTCCTACCGCGAAGTGTGATTTGTGCGGTGTGATGCAATTGTACCCTTGTAAAAAACGGTCTCCTGCCTGCGGCGCCAACAGAGATTAAGACTTTTGTTTCGACCTCGCTTGTAAAATATTCGGGTTGTGACTTCGATGCGAAGCTCGTCGTGAGACTCACTTGTGTTCAACTGCCGCTTTTCAGAATTGTGGCTGCCAAAACAGAACGAGGCTGAATCAATTTGAAACGTGTTTTTTTGTGGAAAGCAACGCGTTGTACTTAAGCAAAGGCATTACGTGGTCGATGTTGCGAACATTTGCCGTTTGCGCGGCAGTGGTAGCAACCCTGCTACTGCTAAATGTTAATGCCGTGCACGCTCACAAGTACGTAACTTCCAGGCCTTCGGGAAATAGCTTTACCTTGCATCAGAGATTTGGTAGCATAGATGAGGTAAAGCTCGGAAATACGGATCGAAAGAAGGAAACTGTACGAAACATGATCGCAAGAGGAGAGGAAGAAAGTTCTAGTCATTCGGTCCGCAGTGCTGACGCAAATCAACTTCATGCACCAAGCGGCTGGTTTAGAGACAGGAACGCGCTTCCAAGCCTGATGTCTTTAGCCCTGACTAAATCGGCAAGCTTTTCTCACCGTTCCTCAAAGTGCAAATTGCCTGGTTTGCAAGGAAATGTGATTAGAAGCTTTCGCAACCACGGTAAGGTGCATGCATGAAGCGACAGAAAGAGGTTAACTGACCTACTGATAACAGAGGGCATCACGGATCACAAACTGGGTTAAAACCGTATCCGAACTTGCTGTCTAGCATTCCTTGGTAACGGCGCTGCGCTCAGTTCCGAGAGTTGGATTACTTGTGTTTAGAACGGTGGTGATAGATGCTGGGCAGTATACTGCGCTACATGTTAAGGGCATACTTGAGACGGCCATTTTCAGGAATGACTTCCATAACCACTTATTTAAGCTTGCGCTGTTTTGTCACGTACAGTGTATTTGCTCGCAGCTAAAATTTTACAACACGCGTTCGTTAATTTGATGGCCTTTTTATCGCATTCAATCAACACTCGCTACAGTATGCAACTGATTAAATATTTTTAGTAGAGTCAGCGAGACTGGACCTTGGCGTGCATGGTTATATTTTGGCTTATCGTAATCCAAATGAGGCTTTATACCACTTCTGCCCTTTTCGTACTCGTTTTTGTTTTTTTCGGCTGGAGACATTGAGAAGTGCCGTGCATCCCATTTCGTGCAAACGTTTTCTACTATAAACAGGGGCGGTCCAGGGGCGCTATCGCCTCCCGTAAAACCTATGAAAGTACCTTTATTCACTATGATTTTATACAATTCGGAAAATACCATTCGCGATTTTTAAGGCCATTTTGCCGTCTATCGTTTTGCCAAAATAGTCTTGTGAAGGTATACTTGATCTCTCTAACAGTAGTGAACCCGCAATGAGACTTGACTACCGAATATCGCTGAAATCGACCCCCCCTTAACCTTACTGGCTGGATCCGCCCCTGACTGTAGAAATATCGATGCAACGTTGTTTCAGAGACAGTCGATTTGTCGACTACGTGAACTACGAACACTTAAAAAGCACTATAGAGTAACAATTGTTGGACAGGTTTGAAAACGAGTGAAGAACAAGGTAGCCTCCTTACCAAACCTTACTGCTATCAAATTTATCCGCGGCACAGCTTGTGCGTTCTGCGTTTTGCGCAAGACATAAGTTGACTTCTGCTTTTCCCAGGAAAAGTGATGTATGAAGAATGCGGTTTCTCGGTGGTAGAATTGGATTATTTTATCGATGATGCGGTGTTTCGTGAAGAAAACATTACATCTGCGATTCTATATACTGGCGCTGTGAGTCTTCACAACCTAGCGACAGTATTTTCGTCGGGATTTTCGAGGTCTCTTCTTCGATTCACGCTTTATGAAATCTCCGATTCGAAATGGGCGAGTCTTGCATCAAAATTGGAAATGCTTAAGAAATACAGATCGGGAAGAAACGTCGAACTTGTTAAAAAGGTCATGGGAGGCTCCCTGAAAGATTCTCTCGCCACTAAAACATTTTCAGTCAATAAAGATAAGCTACATGTATGGCCAGCTCAAATTGCACGTATTACAAAAACGATTCGATCCTGCATAAGAAAATCAGCACCAAAGACCAATCCCGGCTGCAAATTGATACTTCTTACAGAGGAGCAAACAGATGCCTCTCCCTCCTCTGCATTTTATCGGCATTCAGCTTTCAGCCGGAGTTGCTCTATACCTGTTTCGCCCCAGTTACTGGTCATGTCGTCTGGACGTTGCGGTGGAGAGGACTTGCAGCTCTCACTTACTGAATCGATGCTGAAGAGACAAAAACGAGACGTTTTCAAAGGAAAAAGCACAAGGTCGATTTCGGATGTGCACCAGTCGACTCGGCCAATGCGGCCTGAAACAACCGCCTCCACTGTGTGCCAGCGCCATACGATGAGAGTCAGCTTCGATGAGCTAGGGTGGTCAAATTGGGTGATTGCGCCTCGCACCATTGAAGCGTATCGCTGCTCCGGGGATTGTCCATATCCGCTGGCAGGGCAGCTGAATGGTAGCAATCACGCCATGCTAATGACGATGATGAACTCAGTTGAGCCGGCTACGTCACCTATGCCCTGTTGTGTTCCGGTTAAACTGAAACCAGTCTCCCTCCTGTACCTCGACGCTTCCGACAACGTCGTTTTGCGTCAGTATGACGATATGGTTATAGAATCTTGTGGTTGTCGCTAGCATCGCTGTAAATATTCTCGCACGACATTGTACTTTAAAATTTTTTCCGCTTTTTCATCTTTTTTGATGTAAGCAAACATCCGAGCCACAAGGTCTTCCTCGTTTGGTTTGATGGCAAAGTTGTCCTTACTAACATTGAACGTGTTTGTTTGAAATTTCTTGCAAGTGTTCGATAATAAGGCGTGACTGGAAATCTTGCTTTTGCTTTCGGTTCCTCTTCAATTCTTCGAACTGCTTTCAAACGTAAACCGAACTTTACGTCTGGCTGTAATGACCGCCAAGGTAAAAACTACACGCATACTAATAAATCATTTTATACTTTCTCGTGCGAATTCCTTTCCGACGCAGAAGCTCCGGTTGACATTTAAAAAGAGCCAAATTCGATACCAATTGGCCCCAATTTCTGAAACTGAAGTGCCGCGTATTCTTCACAATACAAAAGTGCCCTTTGATCACGGCCGGTCAGCTTTCCTTTATGACGGATGGCAAACTTAACGAACCAAATAATAAACCGCGATTAAAGCAGCGGTAATGATTCTGGTTGCTGAGTACAGTACCATGTCTGGCAGTGATCTCCATTTGGCACTTTGATATTTCGGTATTTATGGGGCCCATTATCTGCTGCAAGAACTGGGAACGATCCGACGGACTTGAAGAATGAATTTAATGTGTGGCTGCGCAGCACCTGTTTGACACACTTCGTTGCTCGAAAAGTGGTTATTTATTGCAACTGAATGTGTACCGAAGCGGAAGTCATGTCGGTCTTGCTCTTCCCGGTAGTTTGCAAATGACCGCTCGCTATCTGGCTGCGGCTGGTGTTGAATTGCAGGACCACACACTCGCTTGTCCGATTTCGTCAGGGATGCGCATGATGAAGAGAGGATCGACCAGCAGTTTAAACAAGCACAGGTGCTCCCAAGAAATTTCATTCGAAACGAGGCTCGTATAGGATGCCAAGCTTTGAAATGGATGGGCAAATGAAGCATCGTAAAACGCTTTGTGGAAATGGAATGTGCTTTTGCGTTTGTGCGGAGTTTGAAAAGAACGCCACGTAGTTTGCTGGAATCGAGTATCTGTTTCCTTATCTTTCTTGAGAAAGAAACAGTTACATTTTTCAATTGCGTACCTTGAGGGTTGCTTTCGTGCAAAAAGAAACGTCTTCATTGAATCCTTTCTAAAATAAATAAAAAAACACTTTTTCACAAGGAAAACTGCACCTGCACCAAGGTAGTAATGGAAAAGACAGTCATGGCGTTTCCCACAAATTCAAGAAAATCGAACTCGAAAGACTCAATCGTAACGAAATGATTTAGTGAAAAAACTTTCGCCCAGTGCAAGATTTGAATGAATAACGGTTTAACGGACTAGCTTTGGTTGCCTTCTTGTGACGTAAGTACGGCACGCAAATCCAGCGGTAAGCAACCCGCTTCACCCCATCGGCCAATCTTGTTTAGACACTTTTTTACGCATCATCCGTCACAGTGCAGAACTGCAGATTGCAAAAAGAACTTGAATTTTAGAATTCATAAGAAAACAAGCAAAAAAGTTCGGCCCCGACAAAAACGTAAGCAGTGGACCACTGAGCTCATTTCTCTGCCAAGAGCGTCCTTCATACAACACAGTATGGATCTTTCTCGGAAATTGTTCGCCGTCTCCAGGGTACTCCAACAGGGGCGACCAATCAGTCAGAGACCAAGAGCGCATCATACACACGGGCACACATGCATATCACCCCATTTCTTCCTCACTCACACACATACCTTTCCTCAGCTAAATCCATTGTAGGTTTATACTCGTGCGAAGGATGAAGGGGAGTTAGAACATTCACACAAATCATCCTCAGAATAAGATTTCTTTTTTTTTCAGTTACGGTTTCCTTACAGTAAAGTCTGTGCAACTTTAGAAAAAGTAAGCCTTTTAGGTGAAGTGACTGAAGTTGACACATTTTCAAGCATATTGTTGTTGTTTCTGTTCTTTGTATAATTGCGCATGCTGCGTTGCCATTTGCCAGCTACATCAGGTTTTTGGTGTCCAGCTTGTACGTACAAACGCCATTTTTAGGCCTACGCCATGGGGTCTGATGAAACAGTGTCATGACTGACATTGAAAGAAAAGTATCGCCCCACCCAAAATTTTTTTCTGGGTTCGCCCCTGAATGGAACAGGTTTTCGCGGCGTTTGTGATACTTTTGGAACGTTTTACCTTTACCCTCAATCCTAACATGTTCAGAAGCAAACCTTCGGCAAGCATACTTACTCAGCCAGTTTCGGTTGCAGCCTCAAGCGGTTTTATTTTTCGGAGCAAATACAATAGATTGCCAGTATGTGAAATTTAATTTGCAATAGATCACACTGGCTTGGGCGTTTCACAATGTTTCTAAGAGACACTGAAACGGAAAGCACGTTAACTTTGTATTTGATTCATACTCCGCGAAAGCACATCTATAGTCCTGTGCCAGTCAGCGTCCTGTTTCAATTTTCATCGCGTGGCCTGTACGTGAATGGCGCATGTCAAGTTAGAATGCAAAGGTTAATCAGGTTTTCATTACTGCTTTCACTTGTGCCGATATTAGTTGCGTGGCTTCCAGATGCACTTGAAATCACGGTCTGCTGAGCAAGCAACCCGTAAAATATTTTTGTTAGTTTTTTCCAAGTTCTGGTTTCGAAAAAGGTTGACATTTTATCATAGGAGCTACGCTTTTTGTTGTGCGTTTGACAAAGTTCGCAAAAATTGTAAATAGTGCGTGGCGGAGGCGACACGAGGCGAAGATCAAGTTTAATTTACCTACGATTCAGTTTCGGAAAACACAGCTACTTTTGATACATTCGGAGAATCAGCCGGCTACAAGTCTAACAACAACCGTACGGAAAAAGTTGGAAAACATGCAGCGTGTTGTGTATTGCCTGTAAATTTTAAATTCTTAAACTCGGATCCCTCAACATACCAATCAACAGGCAGTGCTAGGCATATCGTTTAGAAACACACAGAGATGTAGTTTAAAAAATTCATCTGCTCTGCTGGTAAAGATTGAACAAAAAGCGGCTGGCATATCTTTGTCTTTCTGGCTCTCCATACTTGAAACGGAGTGTTTATCAATCGCATACTAGGAGGCAACATCAGCTCTTATTGAAACAGAATCACTGCGTCTCACCATAAATAATTTCGTCACTTTCACAATTTCAAGCGATCCATCTCTTCAGCATGCACAACCTGTTTGCAGTGCTGTAACTGACGGGAAGGGGGGGCAGTGGTGCGATCCTTCACCCCTGGCAAGACAAATGTAAAAACTGGACCCCCCCCTTTAGCCGACATTTTGATATATATTATTCTTTTGGTTTTCAGTAGGTTGTTGTTTTTTGCGTTTTTTCTGGATGTTTTCGTTTTTTTAGCTAGTATAGACATCCACGACATCCGGATTCACTAACAATTCCTAGCCTTTTTCTGAGTGTTGGCTAATGGGCCCGTTTCAGCGAAGTTTTGCCTCTCCCTGGCTCAAACCTCTAGTTACGCCATTGCCTGTTTGGTTGTTAGGTGACCAAAAAGAGTCAACGTGAGCACTGACTCTAGATGTATAGGAAGACTTTTCTCAAGTGATCTGGAAACGCGGCCTGAAATATTTGTCCTTTCACATATTCTTGGTGCCGGTTTTGATCTGCATCTTGCAAAATGTGGAAGAAATGCCGTAGTTTTTCCCTGAAAATAAAACGAGGAGCAAGAAAAAGTCATCAGCTTCAATTGGAATTCCCAAAAACGTCTTCACTTTATCGTTTTCAAAGTGTCACATCTTTTACATCCAATTATACACGTTTCATTCCCCAACTGTCGCTACCCTGTCCGCCTTCATTTTTTCTTTTGCCATCAAAACGACAATCCTTGCCCAGAAAATTGACAACCTACCCTCATTCGCCTGATTTCGGTCCATTTGTGTATGCTGGGGTGAAAGTCGCCTCCTAGAACCCTGGCTAGTCTCTTGTGCCTATGTCAACTACTGCAATTAATCTAAGCTGAATATTTGCGGAAAGGGACCCTCAAAGACCGAGGAGCGACGGGTTTTGGATCAATTAAGGTTTGCCTTTGAGTGATAGGCAACTAGTTGCAGTTTTTCTTTTTATGGTCACAACAAAATTTTCTTTGCACTTTTCTTCACAACAGATCTGTGCATCAACTACTTTTTTTCACAACAGTTAGAAAACTGGGAAATGGAACAGGCTTTATCACGATGTAGCAAGGCCGAAAAGATGCCTGTTTTTGTGATCATTTCAGGTGATATACAAGCTTAACAGGAGTGAAGGTTGCAGAGTTATAGAAAACAAAGTAAAGGTATCTCCATCTCAGTAGAAATGTAATTATGCATAAATGTTTGTTAAAAGAAGTTTGTGTGATTGAAGTATATACAGTATGTAAATAAATGCTTTGTTAGACGACAGTCCTTAACATCATTTGGGTTGTTGCCTCTTGAAGAAATAACAACTAGCCTTAAAGGTCAAATGATATGGTGGAAAATATAGAAAATAGTAAATAATTTTATCAGAGCGAAAAACCCGGTAATCTTACTGTAAGTCATGCTAATTGCAAACATTTTCTCATATTTTGTTAAAAACCATATGTGCAGCCACTACGTGGTTTGGCTGTCGCGCAGTGGAAGCTGGAATCTCGCGATGTTAGTACTGCAGCGAAATGTGAATCAAACCTCTGACAACTTTTACAAGACCTCGATATGTTACGGCATCACTTGGGGCTTGACTTACGTAGCAACCGCAGCAGGAATATACAAAAAATTGGTTTAAGATTGAGACAAGTTTGTTACACATTTGACGCTTTTGTGCTTAGATCAGTGGTTATATGCGCCACGTGCAGAACCGTCGCCAGACAGTCGTCAATAGGGGGGCTTTATGTTTGTGCGCGGGGGGGTTTGCGATCGTGCAGGGGTGCAGGGGGGGCTTGACATTCAAATTTGACAAAACTTCCACTAATTTATAGTGTTTCATATTTCGATTTGGGGGGGGGGCTTGAAGCTGTGTTTGGAGGGGCTAAGCCCACCAAAGCCCCTCCGTTGCGACGGGACTGCACATGGCTATAATCCTATTCCTGGGTATGTATGGGTGTGTATCTATCGTTGCCTTGGATAAAAGATGAATGGAATTAAGCGTTAGGTATGCTAAGAGATAAAACGAAGGAGTTTGACATATCTTGATTTTGAAAAATCTGATTGGTTCCATCCACGCATTCAAATCTTACATGGCTTGTCATGATTTCTTAGAAGTAGTTTTAGTTGTAATCGTATTGCTGTGCATAAGCAGCTGATCGACCCAGCTTTGGGTTACGCACGTATTTGGTTACGAAAGCAGCAGTTAGAAGCACATTTACTTTACCGCGTGCCAGTACCCTTGACCGGCAAATCTCCTCTTCAAATTTGGCATTTCAAGGTTTCTTGGCATCGCATGGTTGTACAAACCAGGTGTCTCCAAACTTTTACGTCAGAGGGCCACATTATTACATAGCAGTTCGAGGGCCGGACGTATTACATAATGTGATTGTTTCGGGATATGTTACGTTCTACCAAATCAACAATTTTTTCGTAAATCTATCATTTTTTCATTATTAACAAATTGTCTTTGCGGCGTGACAAAACGGCTTCGCGGGTCGGATTTGGCCCGCGGGCTGTACTTTGGAGACCCTGGTATAGACCATTGGAATCAAATTTGCACTGAAAGGTTTGTTAATAAACATATGATTTTACCTCCAGAAAGGATCGCACTAAATTGCAGAATCTAAATGCTAAACTAATTATTCTCGCAACCAGTACGTAATTTCAGTAGTAACTATTTAGCAGTGCCAAGAAAATGTACAGTTTCTAAAGTAAAAGCGCGCATTTGACTGATAAAATTTCATACATTATCGCATTTGTCAGTCAAAACAGCGCATTTTCACTTATTTTAGACTTTTTACTAAATTCAGCTTCAGAATTAAATTTCTAACACGTCACTGAAATTGTCGGGAAAATCGTCTTATACAATTACTTTGAGTAACAGATGTGTATGTCACTGGTTAAGAATTCATGGTACTTAGTAGTGCTAGTTACACCTTAGACTGTACATCATAGACATTGAAAGTTGTTACCAAGAACTAAAAACGATTTGAGTTTCCATATGCTACAGTACAATTCGTGAAATTCTTCACTGAAAAGCATAGTTTTTGTTTCTTTTTGCAACGACCGAGTTTTCCTGCATCAAAATAAGGTACCGTAATAGTTTGTTCATTCTTCCATAGTAGGCGAATTCAAACCAATCAAAACGCTGATTGCCTGTCCCTACAGTAGCGTAGCCAACCCAAAATTTTTTGGGGGCCAAAAAATTGGGGGTCAAAATTCTTGATTTTAGGCTATAAACAGTTTTTATATGGGATACCGCCTCTCAAAGCACAAAATGACTAGATATAAAAATTTGAGGGGGGCATGGCCCCCTGAGGCCCCCCTGGCTACGACTATGCCTACCGGAAGCCCTTGATAATGATATACACACTTATGGGATTCCATACTGTCGCTGCATCTTTAACGAGGCTGTCGATATGACCTTTTGAATACATGCAAGTTATATGTTTTATGCTTCAAGCCACTGTGCAACAGAAGAAGAAACTGTTACTTAGAAGCAATGCACTAATTTTGAAATTCTCATTTGTAGTAGAAATAATAGCCGAAGGTAAACTTGCTCAAATCTTTTGCGCAGTATCTTTGTTCATTAACAAGATGGTGCTGTTTCATCAAATGTTTATTTGAAATAAAATGTCGCTTTTCGCAAACCCTACTGTGACTGCTTGCTTTCTGACAGTTGATGTATTCTTCAGATCTGGAGGACATTATTTTATCACATCTCCATCAAAATTTTTGGAAAGCTGTGCAATGGCTTGCTATATCAATTATTTGAGAGTAGAAAAGAGTTGAAATTTTGCACGCTTTTCGAATCCGCTGACCGATATCTTCAGGTTGCACATGTTCCACGTTCTGGGTGGTGGTATTATGCAGAATACGTCAAAATATTTTTTCAAGGTTCTTTTATTCTTTTTAAATCTACTAGAGGTTCAGTTAAACTACTGCAAGGCCGAAAACCACATTAGACGTTCACATAAACTACAAAGTTCGCTCAAATAGTTTTTATTTTCTTATATGTTTTTCTTAGTAAGCTTACTTTTTCAGATTTCAACTACATTAGCCGAAACCTGCCTGAATACAATTAGAAAAACTGCAAAATGAACAGAAAAATATTTTCTTCTTTACCTAAAAATTGTACCAAAGTCCAAAGTGCTTGCAAAGCATAAAAATTCAACAATCACATGTTTTAAAGAACGGCATTCCCTATATACATTATCTTCCAGAAATATATTTATATTCACTTTACAATAACCATCCAAACTTTGTTTGATACCTAGGTATTGTACAAACAAGAACCTAGCTGTTGATTAAAATAAATATGTGCAATGTCCATCGGCGCTCGACCGGTTTGCCATCTTCTAAATCTTGTAACACGCGGTGGCGGCGTAGAGCTTTGAGACTAACTTCTGCCTTGTTGCCAGCAGTCAACTCAAATATGCAGATGAAGTGACGAATTTCAATGACTGATCACCTTCAAACGGAAACAGCGGGTGAAAATTATGTTCAGCAAAGGTTAGATCGATCGGCCGCAATAAATAACGTTGAAAACTGGAGAAAAGTACTCTGTTTTGTACTTTAGCCTGTATTTGCGCAGGTGGTACCTTCACAAATAAGTTTTGTCTCGTTGCTAGGATTGCTATCTTAACTATGGCCAACTCAAGCAAGACCTCATATAAATCTTTTCCAGTTGATTTGCAACATATCAAATAACGAAGAAAGCAAAATCCGGTATTTCCAATTGCGTTGTTCCAACATCGCGTTACGCTGAAGTCAACACAACTTTTGCAAAAGAGCAACACCTGTATTTGTAATTTACGCAGAGGTGCCACCTGCCCGCATGTATGTAAAATCGGTCCCACGACATTTCCTTCATATTCGAGGCACGGTATTTTATAAGGCGTAATTTCAAATCTAGCGAAGGTCAGGCGTGTAACAAAAGTTGAAGGGTCTTGAGCAAAAAACGTCTCAACTAGTATAGAGAAAAATAGTTATCGTCTGCTGTCAGGTGCTGCCGAGCAGAAGTAACAAAAATGGACAAGAGAAAAACATCGCCGCTTTCTATGCTTCAATATATAAATAACACGAGCAACACTAGAGTAGTCTAGTTTCGTTGCTCTCGGTGCTGTGAAGCTCCACCGCAACATTTGCAGTCATGGGATACAAGCACTATTCAACTTGGACTTTTCGGAGAAATACGTTTTTCTGCGGACACCTATTAGTTTTCATTGCACAATTTAAGTGGGTTTCGTTTGACAGTGTTGTGAGTTGTTGCAAGCGTATGTTTGGATTGGCGTAACGCGAGAGAAGCTTGTGCCGAGAGAAAGTTCGCAAGAAGCGATGTCGCCGCACCTTGCCGTCGAGACATCGAGCAGAAGAATTGTTTCGACCGAGACGCACTAGTAACGCTCAGTTCCAGTAATGCAGTGAGATCAGGACAGTTATCTTAACTTTGCGGCCAGACAGTGAGAACAAGAAAAGTGCTTTGTGGAAATTGCGCACTTCACGAAAGTCAAGCAGAGAAAGTGAACTCTTGTCACCTACTTTGTACGACTTGCGTCCACCAAAGGTCAGCAACATTATTACATTCAAAAGAAAATTACAGGCAAATCAAGCGGCTTGTTTTATCAATAAAAAGTTGTTTGAGCTTAGTCATTTTCAACGAGAAGCCAACAGACGGGAGCAATAAAAAATTTAAATTGTTCAACTTAAGTTGCACAAGAGCATATCACAGTAGTCTTCTTCGGAAATTATTGCGAACTAATATCACGACAGCAGGTCACCATTCAATAACAAGTTTTAAGGAAGTGTGAAAAGTACCAGCTGTTACCGCAAACTTCCTAGTAAACGACCTTTAACCCCGCGTTTGGCTTTGACTGGGTTTAGCCGCCACTTGTTTGTCGTCAATGGAGCTGCACGAATTCTGTGACAAATAAAAGTTTTGCTTTCTGCAGTAGGCCTTAACAGATTGCAAACTTTTTTCTCCGGCAAGCGGATAGTTGGACAGCTGCTGAAAATTTCGTGGCACCTGTTTACTTTAAGTTAAGTTTCACCGATCGCCAAATCCGTCATACATTGAATCCAGTTGTAAGATTGTCGATATTTTTGTGAAAAATCGGAACAATATCTGCGGCAGTTGACTCGAGCAGTTGCTGCTGTGGCAATAAATTGCTTGCTTCGCTGCATTCTCGATATTGCTAAACTATATTCTTGCTACTTTGCAACGTGTGTGGGCATACAAATGTCGTACGTACTGTTGAGTAGTTGCCAATGTGATAACCACTTTGCAATCTTTCATAACTGATCCCATAAAGTGCACGTTTGCAGTTTATTTCTATTCCAACCAATCTTCTTTTTGGTAAAGGACGCCATTTTCCAGTAAATGCTGTCAATGCTGCGTACTTACAACAAATGGAACTTTGACGCCTTTGCTGTTTAGTAACAAATAATTTTGGAATACAAAAGTATTTTCTTGTTTGCTGTAGACGGAATTCTCTTACCGCCGTTTACGCGGCCACTTCCCTCTGATTCCGTTAAGTTGTAAGCTTGTTATGTGACTGCTTTCGAAAGGAATTCATGGCATTACGGTTCTGCGTGAGAAAGTATTTTTCGTTCGGTGTAGTTTTTTGTCGTTACCGAAAAACAAACAAACTTTTTTCCGATCGACACGCTCGGGTTCTTTTAATATCTAGTTAATCAGCTCGTACTCGTGTTAGACGTACCATTGTCCGAACACGAAGCGAAGGCGTAAGTTGGCTCGAGTCGGCGTCATTTGGATGCCTTGCATCGGGAGGCGCCGGTACGGCGCGACCGGGGTATAGTTCTAGAGCGCTAGCAGTCGGACGAAAACGGCACTCAAAGGGGTTGAGTCACTGTTTTGTATTCGCTTTCCTTCGAAACCTAAACAATCGTCCAATGATTCGGACAACTGTCGCGATGTGCGCCTCGATTGAGTTCCTCGGTGGACGTGGAGCGTTTGTTGGTCAGGCACTCAGTGCAAGATGCTCAAAACTTTTTAAACCACAACAAAATCCAGCAATCAGTCAAGAGGTTGCAAAAACCGCGACCGATGAACGTTTGCAACGTCGCGACTACAGACATCTCAGCGCGATAGGCATCGGTGCAGCAGAAAAAGAATGACAATCTCACACGATCATGAAGTCACACTTTTGCCGAGCAAATGCCATCGACGTTGATCACGTTGGAAACTTAGAAAAGAGGGCATCGCATGCCGTTCGCACTATTGCGCGTTTCTTTTATGCTCTTGCTCCTGTTATCAGAGCGAGCAACTCAAAATGTGCATATATTTGTGGGCGAGCGGCAGCTAAAAATGTTGTGAATCTGTGCAGAAAGCTCGAAGACCATGCCACGAGGCATGGGTTGTTCATATCGCGATAAGTAACAGGGAACACCTTCGACGAAAACGTCTTAACACAGCAACGCTTGCCCTTTCTACGATCAAGCAAGCATAAAACAGCCATGTTTGGTGCTTTTGTTGACAAAGCGACCGATGTATAGGTGGCTTGTTTACAAGATGTAGTTTAAATTTCCTGTCAGTTCATTTTCACGGCAGAGACGGCGTGTAAAGCTTTTCTTGCGCGGTCAAATGCATTGAGATCAAAATTCTTTGGGGTTGTCAAACCAAATCGCATTTCTTCACTAATCGAATCAATGTCAGCATCCGTCACAAATGTAATAGACTGCTGAAAAGAGAAATAAATAATCTGTACATTTCCTGNCCCGATCTGACTCGGAGCGTCCAAGTTCAATAGTTATACAACAAAGGAACGGCGNACACGACCCTGAGTTTGTAAAGGACGCTTGTCGATTAGTTTCATGGCGTTGACTGCACGAAAGGTCTGTGTGATGCAGCGGCTTGTTTTGTGCGAAAAGCTGGGTACTGGAGAACGCAAATTTACTTCTCGCTTTTGCTTGTTCAGCGCCACTATCGGACAGTATTAAGAAATTTGCCAAGTGCTGTTTTCTGACCAGGAGCGTGGTTATTCACAAACTAAAAATTTTATATTTAGCGTAGAGTAGACCACCATCTTTTACTTGCCATGTTTGTCATTCCAGGTTGGTTAGAAGCTGCTAAATGTGTAGTTTCTTACCAGTTTTTCTTAAACCGTTTACTTCGATCCGCAGTTCGCCTGTGGCAAACATCAGAACTAGTCACTTTGGAGTAATACAGATGCTATCGTGTTCGATTATCGCATCACTGGCCGATGTGAAATACACGCGGCAGCAAGGTTTTGGGCGTTTTATAACTTTTGTCAGGAATATCAGTAAAAATGGAACGCAAGTAAAAGTAGGTATATTGGTTCTTCTGGATGCAATGATGCATTCTGGTAGTGTACATTCTCATGATTTAATTAAATTCTTTACTTTTTCCAACATCTTTTCTCATAGTCTTGCTATTTGGTAATTTGATACGAAGTCTTTCGCATGTTGCAGTCTAGAATAGTTGTCTGTTACATCGCTCAAATAATTAAAGCAAAGCGTTATCGAGCGCTTGTTGGCACCTAGCAATCAAACAAATTTTCGCCGTTCACTCTAAAATTGTCCTGGCCTGCCAGGTGATGCCACCATGACATTCTGCCAGTCTTTTCACTGCGGATCATGGTTTGAATGGCAATTACAAGTTCAACCGAAAAATCGTCGCTCATCAACCGGAATGTCAACGCTGGGCCTAAAAATAGCCCATCAAAGTAAAAATGTTGTTGCGGTTCCAAAGCTCGGCGCTGAAGCGCAAAGCTCAATTAAAACAGAGTGATGAGAGCGCACTTGAAGGATCTGCTTTCGTCGATCTACGATTGGCACGAGGTGCTACTTGTGATTTGTGCTGTTGTTGTGGCGTCTTTTCCTTCCAGCGCGATCGTGTCTTGTTCAGTCAAACATGTTGCGAAAGGTTCACGTGGCCCAAGAACTATTCTGCGGTGGAGCTGGAGCACTAAAAACGATCAAGTTGATTGACTGTTATGTAGAACGAATGGTAGTGACATTCTTAAACCAAAACAGACGGTACCGAAAGCTGGAATACTTCGCTAGTGAAAGCTACCACTGATTTGTTAACGCTTCTCAGCGATGCAAGCATCGCTTTTCAACGTGGTCAATTTTAAAGAAAAGTTTATTGTTGTGAATTCGTGCATGTGTTGGCGTTTTGTATTGATGGAAAACGGATGAGATGATGTCCACAACAGAAGAACGAAAAACGAAACTAGAATTAAAACAGAAAGTATCTTTTTGAAACTTCGTAAAACTAATGCAGCCAGTTATATTTCGGACTAAGCTGTTTGCACACATTCACTACGGAGGGTTCTGATTACAGTTTCTCTTTCATTGTCGTTGAGTTTTATTTATCGTGGTGTAGTGTGGCTGATGAGTAATCACTGAAACAAGGGAGTTAGCGTTTCGTTTGAGTGCGAACTACGCGGTGTTTTGTAAAACTGTAGCCAGAGCGTCGCCTGTCACTAAACCCGTTCCTTTCACAACGCACCCGACCCAGTTTTGTGTGACTACGCGCACTTGAAATCATGTTGAGCTGTCCGAGGCATCTGTTAAAGCACGTTAGGAAGACGAAAACTGGCAGCTAGTGTGGTTTACAATAAATTCACGAATCCTTGTGAGGTCGAATGAGACGGGTTACGTTCTGGTTTTAGCAATTACAGGCTTTGAAAGGCGACTTGCCATTTCGCTTTTCAAAAGCTGCCGACAAAGTTTTTCGCTGTGGCCGAGAAATTTTGAAGCTAGCGAACGTGAATGATCCCTGGTTTTTGCGTTTCTCCGCGCATGACTGAGCAAAGCAGTGTGTTCGCAGTGCTCGCCAGAGCGGGTAGCTTTCAAACGACAGCAGCAAATGACACGGAGTCGGCCCCTCATTGTTTTCAATTGGTTGGCGGCTGTGCTGGACAACATGGAGGGCTAGGCTTGGTCGTTGTTGATATTTGGCGTTGCGACGTTCAACATCGACGAACAATAAGCCAGACTTCGTTCAAAAATCCCCAGTTTCTGCGCGAAAACCGTTGCTGGAACCAACGTTCGTTGGTGTCATCACAGGCACACTTGCGTTCTTTGGTTAGTCATTACTAAGCAGCATGGTGCATGTTGCTTGGGGCAGTCATGCACTCGGCAAGCAGGGCCCGAATTAACTGAATGAGGGAATGACCGGTAATTTATCTAGCGTAAGTGAAATGGCACTGCTGGTTTTGGGCTTGTGGCATGGTAACTATTTGCAAGTATTTATTATGACGAGTCTTTCCCATTTAGTCATTAAGGCGCGCTCGCCGTTACGCGCGTTGTACTGGAGATGTTGATTTAAGATAAAAAACGATCGATATATTTCGTAAATCATTCGCAGCAGTTACAGTTTGCCGAGATTGCGTTTATCCGTTCAAAACGGACGATACCATTTTCGACGAAAGATGAAAACGTTTTCCATATTACTACACTTTCGAATACCGTGAAGGGTCTGTAGGTTGGTTCGGGCTCTTGATTAAAATCGCGATAAATGGCATATTGACTTTGTCGTATTTCTTCTAGACAACAGCGTAAACGGTTGAAAGGAAAGCTTGTGCGCGAACTTAAAATGGCTGCGCGACAGCGTCACTAAAAAGGGAAAGGAGTCCCCCAACATTACGGGTGGATACCGACTGACGATTATTAAACTGATCCAAACACCGAGTTGCGATCAATGGGATGGTGAAAAGACTCGCAGCTCGTAAAAAGAGAAATTCAAACCTTTGCTAGAACTGCTACTTTGCGCCATTTGGTAAAGAATGCACGTTATGCAGGTCAGCCTGATCGACTTCATCCAGTGGCATTCAATGACACGCGAGCTGGTTTTTCACGCAAACACGCGTGCGGAGATAGTCGAGTCGCTAACGTTCTGTGGACTCCGGCGCCATTAAGTACAACTGCATCTTTTTTTAAGACCAATGTACTGTCCGGAACAAGTTTGTGTCTTCACTGTAAGTTGCAAGACTGGTGTGGGCTATTTTTTAAATAGTTGCAGCGTTCACCCGTGGTTTAGAAAATCTTGCGGTTTTCATGCATGTCATTGCACTGAAGGTAATACTCGTCATCGCTTCCCACTGTATGCTTCTCCGCTTCAGGAACACGTTTACGCTCCAGAGCCACCTAAGCTCATGCGCTGGACAAACCGTGACTGAAAGGATAAACCGTGACAAAAGCGGTCACCTTCGTTGGAAAATGTGCGAGGAACTCGCAGGGGTTAAAAAGCAAAAAAACGATCGAGTCAGCTATTCTCATGCTGCTGAAGTCGGTGCAACTGCTATGTTTTCTTCAGGTTTAACTTTTTACCAGACACTTTCGTTTGTAAATCAACTTCCAGGAGTTGGTTTAGACAATATGTGCATACTTTACGTTGCGTGCAGACACTAAACGCATTTTGTAAATGAAATCAGTGATGTTCATAATTGTACAATATTCACAACACCAGGCTAACTGTCACTGACCTGTGGAGTCTTTCATGTACAGGAAACACGTCAGCAAACGGGAATGAGACGCTCGAATAACCAGGCAACGCGACCAAAAGCGCTGGAGGCTTGAAGAAAAAAACAATTTTTAAGCAAAATAACTACCGATTTCAGGAAGCGCGTAGTAGTAAAACCGCGATCACACTAAACTATTTCGGAGGAGAATAAAAGTGCTAAACTTATGACAATACGTTATCTATCAAGCGTACTTCAAAAAAAGACACAAATTTGGGTCTGACACGTGAACTAAATTAAGATGCTAAGTTGTCTCTCAATCTGAGTCGCCGTCGTCACGCAAACAGCCAAGAAAACATATATTGAACACGTTCACTAATGGCGCGCCTACGTGCGCTGCCACTTTCCCATGAAGGGCGCTCAAACGTCTGCCAACCACTCACTGCTTGCTCCGTGGCACGAATGTGTATGTTACGCTATTGACCAAAAAATACGGCGATGGACCTTTCGAAAGTGGAGCAGTTGTTGAGGCGCCTGTTGGCGATTTCAGCGACACCAACGGGTATCTGTCGCATGCCTTGCTTCACTCTAAAACAAAGGAATGCTTGGGGCGTGTGCGCATGGACAATCGTTACAGTTACGAATCGCTGGAGAGGCGATTGCGTTGCTTCAAATATTGACGGAAACTGCTCGCATGAAAACAGTGTTTCGAAAAAAATTTGATAATTGCAAGTTAATGATGCACTGGACCAAACCACAGTTCTTTTCCTTTTTTGTCACTGATCAGTAAAAATAGTTTATCGTTGCAAATTTTTTTGTATTTAGGAGCGAGTTTGTTGGCATATGATGTGTTCTTTGTGTTCATCGCCACCAAACAACGCCCACGGGCAAAACATTTCGCTGTTTGTAAGTACAAAATTAGGGGAGGGTTCTGTTAATTGCGTACCAAAGCAACAATCATTTCAGGTTAGATCGGCGCAGCAACGCTGTAGGTCCGCGTGCGCATTGTATGTTCGCTGCAGAAGACCGTCGTTTTTCGCCTGTCTATCCAGTCGTTAGTGCCAAAAAACGCAGACCAGCCTCAAAACAATCAAAAGGATCGAATGCGAACAGTTAGATTCGGCAGTTGCGCTCATACCGTAGTGTAGAGCAAAGGCAGCCGTGTATTAAAAAGATCTTTATTCGTGAAAATATTCAGCAAAGTTTACTACATCCCGATCGGTGGAAAGAGGGTATAGTAAATACTGCGATGCTCCACTCTGCATTAGGATTCGTGTCGAGAACATTTGTAATCGAATGCGAATCTGATGTAGACAGGGCAGCGATATGCATCTCCCCAATTACTTGGCGACGCATGGGCAATCTGAGACGGTCTATTACTGTCATTTGTCCGGTTGACGTGTGTTTTTGAAATGTTATTTCTTGCAGTATGTCGCCACAGTCATTTATGTTGTGATTGGCAATGCTTCAGCCATCTTGTCTCTTCTTTATTGTGCGTATTTATAGTCTATCAGCAGCAAGTTTGCAATCGGTTTATTTCAAGCGACTTAAAAGAGCCGTGCCGATAAATTTTGTAGGAATGCTGTTACGTCATTGCCATCCAAATGTCGTACTAAAATGCGTAACTTTNACCGCTAATGCCGTGAAAATTCATTTCTAAGGGAACAGAAATACTGTGTACAAGCGCTGCTGCTAAGCAGGCCAATGGGCTGGCATTGTTACTGGAAACTGTTGTCTTTTTCTGCAGCCCTTTTCCCAACCTGCCCTGTAGGGAAAAGTCGCTGCTGACACGGGTATTATTATAACTGCAACAGCAAGCCCATAATTTGCTCGGGGTGACGGGCGTGTAATGCTCTTGTGTAAACGTATATACAGCGCCTCCTACAAATACTGAATGGCAGAAATGAGTGAACGAGGACAGCGAACGCCTTAGGTTGTTTTCGCGACTTTTGAAATGAGAAATTTTAAGTAATGTGACTTCCACTGATTAAAGAGTAAAACTTGGGACACGTGCGGGAGCGATGTGATGGCCGGATGGACTTGCTATATCTTGATGGAACTACGAATAAACGGTATCATGGGCAAAATCGTGTGGAATCCTGCAGAAACCGCTGTTAGTTACCAAGCGAAGTTTAAAACACATGCGCCTTATCGCTTACATGCACCTGTTACAAGTACCCCTGGACATGATATTGTACAAGAGAGCAGCTTGGGTGCTTACGGAGAAGCTTTCGCACTTGGTGCAAAAATTAAGACGCTTGTAACACCTGGACTGAGATTCGCTGGGAAATGATTTCAAGACTGGTAATTTTCTGTGATTTATTGGTGCGATCCGCACAAAATACTGCAAGCTGCAGTAGATAGAACCAAGAATTTCTGTGACTGGACACGGTGTAGGTTTTCATGATTTAGGATTGTTGCAAGCGCGGTGAATGCAGATGATGAAGTGTGCCAAAGTGATAATAAACAGAGTAAAAGGCGTATCTTATTGGCACGGCGAAACGGAGCAGTTCGAAACTGGAGAGTTGTTGCAGCTGAAAAGATCTGAGCCGGCCCGATCAGCTGTGTCGTGACGTTTCCCGGTCACATATGATCAAGTTTATTTATGGTCACGGTTCTGCGTTCGGTTACTCTGGAAGCAGTTGCATAGTTTTGAAAAGGTCATTTGTCAGTGATTTGTTTACTTTGTCAGAAAAAAACAGGATTTTAAGGCATCGAAAGTTCATGGAACTTGGTTCACCCGACAAGTGTTTGATCATGTGTGAACTCACAAAAAGCGCTTCCTTGAAAGTATTTCAGCACAAGGTAACAAAATGAGTTGTAGAAGGGCGCCTCTCTGACGCAGAACAGCATATCAACATAAATGTAAAAAAATTAAGCTTTTCCGTACCCGCACGATCTCCGCACGGCTGGGCGATTTAATCGACAACCGCGCAAAGCCCTTTGGCTGTTTTGCGGTCACACAGGTGTTCAAGCACTCGATTACGCAGCTATTATCACCTGCCAACATTCTCGAATAAATGAAAATCCGCTAACCTTCGCTCAACCTTGGCGCTACCGCATGTGGGTGAAGCACGCACTTGCACTTCTTCCTATCTTCTGATTGCAGACACTGCCAGTCAGTCTTAGCCTTGACCTCATATCAGAGCAAGTGTCTTTCTCCTCACGCTATCGACCAATACTCCGGCGTATGGCACGTTGGTATCTGTCACGTGAATAAACCGGCAACGCGGTAACTTCGCCATTTACAAGGCAAAGGGAAGTCATGACGACATCACGCAAGCCGAAGCGTTTTTATAGACAGTAGACACAACAGTCGGTTTATGTAATTGTAGGGAAGCCTCATACGTACTTTCGTCATAATGTGCCAATACCATGTTAATCAAGGCAAGTACTGCCATTGTTCCTTTGTATTACTTATCCAGTACTAGTAACCTTGCAGTCATTTCACACACCTTACTTTCTGTGGCAACATTATGACACTGATCATGTTGTCTTAGGGAAGGTAAGTGTGGAAAATTTCTAAATATAGCAATTCAGCGCAAAGAAGTAACTACTAGATCGTGCGTGAAAATATAGCAAAGCCTTCCGGCAATCGTGAAAGCAGCAGAAATGGCAGCGGCAAGTAAATATGTTGTGTAGAACAATTAGCTTCTCTGCAATTGCATGTCGTTGGGCGTTTATGAGTTTTGCGGCATTGAAGTAGAATTTAATGATTCCTCCATCGTCGCGAATAGATAAAGCAAAAAACATGCCACGGCAACCTCAACTACAATGACTACGCAATAAAAACCAAAGAATGCCAGTCAGATGAAAGTTGTTGCCACGTGGTTATTCGTGGATAGTGACGGCTTCGAAATGAGAAAGCCAAAGAAAACTGCAAGTAAATTCTAGGGGAACGATTATTACCGCTTGGAGAAAACCAGGTCGTTCCAAGTTAAGGGAAGCTCAGGTGAAGCAATAGCTCTAAAAAACATGCGAACGCATCTTTACTCAATCGCGCGACTAACTGGCTTACTTTCACAAAGTCGTTTCAACCCTATTCCTAAGTTGGCTGGCTACTTTCAAATAGTTGTTGCATAAATTTCCTTGTAATGGTAGAATAAATTAACCATGCACCTCAATTGGAACAAGAAAAACTAAATGATATTTGACAACATAAAAAACAATAAAACGGAAAACTTGAGTTGTGCGAGTGCGATAATGTAAATGCTCAAAAATTGGTTGTTTACCGTTATTTGTCGTGACTAGAGTGGAAGGCGTAGGAAAGGAATCTGGAAATATGAAGTTTTTGTATTTTTTTCAATTGTCTTTACCCCCTCATGCACTTTACTGTATTATTTCAGTTGAGAGTAACACTGACGTTGAATCACGTTTAGGGTTACACTCGCGCGTCGTGAGAACTATATATTCAAATGTTTTGGAGTCCAGAGAGTAGTCCTCTTTTGAGCAAAACGGCATGTTTTCAGACAAAAGTATGGTTGCGAATAAGAAAACAGACGATCTCTCATATCTAAAAAAAGTTTGGAAACTGGGCGAATTTTAATAAAAACATGTAATATTCTACTAAACGTTTCAGCCCCTTTCAGTTGTTTTTCTAAATGTTGCTAGCATTGATTGAAGTTTTGGCAACGCTTTTTACCTTGGCCTGATCCTACATATCTAACAAAAAGGTTTCAGTTTGGTTTTCGGATTTAAACTGGATAAGTGCATGGGTATTGTGTAAATGATTTTGGCCACGTTTCAGCCGCGGAATTCTTGGCTTCTTAGCTAACGAAACCCCTGAAACCTTCCCACCGTCATTCCATTGTTATAATCCATTCGTTGCGAGTTTAACCGTAACTAAAGACCCTGTCTATTTTTGCTCCTTACAATTGAACGCTTCTTCATACAACCGTCTGCTTACTTGTTGAATGAGTGCATTTTGGTAAAGTCAATACATCAAGTATTACAAACGTTTATTGAGGGCGAAAACTGTGATAATAGCGGGTTGCTAAAATTAGATTTAAACAAATAGCATTTTGTTTTCTTGCTCCGAAAAGAGAAAACGCATCACCCAAACTATGCGTGACCTGTGTGGTCAAAGATTGCTACTTATTGCCTTGAGATGAGTATCTACTATTGTTTTATCAGGCAGCGAATTACCAAACTCCTCTCATAAAGATGTGAAACCTTTCACATGTGAAGTAGCTGACATATTAAACTGTAATTACTTTCACCATATTCGTAATACTTCGGCCTTGAGACCTTGATTTCAAGCACAGGCGTCATTGTTAAGTGCAGTTTTGACACAACATACGTCCTGTTTTGTTCACCTTCAAGGGTCTAGGATGACTGCATTTCCGACACTGTACTTGTCGAAGCTACAGTATCGAAGAGGTTTGGTTCGAAGTATGAAACCTTTTTCTGCTTCGCAAGTAACTTATTTAAAGCAATGCTCCATGTTCAGCAATCAGAGAAGGATGCCTTGAAAGAACGAAAGAAGGGTCGTGACTGCTTGAAGATATGTGTAACGCAGGAATCTTAAGTAATGCTGATTTTTCGGTAAATGTTGATTTTCTGGATGATTTATTTGACATGAGACCCATAAAAGTGTGCTTTATTTTGTAACGTCGTTAAACGTATGCTTTGCCTCTTTAGCTTGGATTAACATTTTTCAAAGAAAAACGTAGGCTTGATGCTGATTGAAAGATGCGAAAGCGAATCGGAAGCTAGCTGCCGGAGCCACGGAACTGATGCGTTTTTACGTATACTCCAAGACCCACTCCAACTAAAGTTTGTTCAGGGGATTTATGATGGTTACTTTGACGGACGGGATTATCATTTCAATTCTAGTGCTGCATTTGGTGGTCGAATTCAGCTCAGGACTTTTGCCTCTAGCTGGCCGGAATAATTTGATGCGACAAGCAGCAACTTACACAGGTGCAACATTCGAAGACCAAGAAAAAATAGTAAACGATTTTGAGAAAAAACTATTGAACATGTTTGGTCTGAAGAGGCGTCCCTCACCCGGACCGGACGTTCAAGTGCCTCGCATAATGCAGCACCTGTACAAAGCGCATATGGGAGACATGTACCAGCACCATGAGAAGATTTCTACGTCCTGGGAGACGGGATTCGATCTTCCTCCTGATGAAGTGATGAACAAGGTGAACACTGCAAGAAGCTTTCATCATTTAGGTAAGAACTGCTTTCAGTCAAATCGACGGTTTAGTGTGTTTTAGGCTTTATCGTCCAGACTGCAGTTACTTTTTTTGAGACACTGAGTAAGCACTTGATAATTGCCAATAGATTTTCTACTACCCGCAATGGCAACTCTTGTGTTTTTGTTGTACCATCGAAAAGTAAAAATATTCTGATTGCGAGCAGAGCCATCATTGGAAATTCTTTGGCTTACCGGTAGTTAGTGTCATCAGAGGTCAGCCTGCGCAATGTTAGTTTTGCCAAATCGGAACGAATATTTTTATGTGTATGACAGTTGAGCAACTAATCTGGTTTTACATCAAATGGTTTCATCCTAGTGTCTAGCAAGTAGAAACTGCCTTGATTTTCAGGCGTAGGAATCTTAAGAAGATTGCGCTGGTAGTAAGCCCAGCACTTTGAATATCGGTTAGAATCACAGTACTTAGAAGAAAATATTCAGAGCAAAAACGAGTCGTTGCTTTATACGCTCTTGTAATCGACTGTAAGGACAAATATTAGGTTGATGAAGAGTAACATGATATATTTTACTTTTGACCCGGATATGACTTACTGCAATAGGATAACAGTACAACTCTCATGCTATGGAGATCAACATCGTTTCTTGCGCCGCTAGCAAGTGTGCTGTAATCCACTTCTTACTTGATATATCTTATTTATCATCGGATATTGATCGTGCTTGACTCAGTACTCAATTGCCTGATAACGGATATCCAATTTTCGCGATTAAACTACCACGTGCTGCTCCGTGTGATCGAATCGGATTTCGACCGGGTAGGAACTTTTCGGTTACGGGACACGAACATGCATGTTATTCATTTCTATCCCGTAACTTGCACACACCGGTGGATGACGCGGAAATTTAGAAAATTTCTCTGAAAATGAGTACGCGGCGAGTGTTGCGAAATTATGAGCAAATTGTGAATAATCGATAAGACTTTTTTCACAGACAGCGGTAGACCTTTTGTTGAGAGAACTACCAAACATCTTTTAAAAGGGTGTCTATGACATCCAGTGACGTATTCCATACAACAGAATGACAGAACACACATACGCATACCTCGTAAAGCGCAACGCTTGCGTGAAGGCCTTGCCGTATGGTGTTGCTTTGCTTCAATTTTCGAGCTTAGTCGAGCGTAGATTTTAGCACACACAACGCGATCTCGCGGGAGTGTGTCTTTGAAACTTCGCAACAAATTAAATTTCAATTCTGCACAGCTGAAACATATTTCTGTTGCATCTGCGCCTTGTTCTTGTACCACTGAGTTTCTTTCCGTGAGATCGAAGCCATCCAGGCTTGTTTTGTTGAAGTTGGATGAAAACAAAAATTTAATTTCGCGGGAGAGGTTCTAAGATTCACCCCAGATCACGAGTTGAAATGCATTACGGCGATGGTTCGCTCACTACAGTCCCGAATCAGTCTGTTAAACATGCTAGTAAACATGCGAAAGCGCAATCGATATTGGTTACATATCGTGCCTGTCAGTCTGTCATGAGTAACGCTGCCCGCACTCACTGTGCTGTTTCGTCAGACATGTTTTGTAATATTTGGTAGAGTTGTGTCTGATTGCTTCTATTCGGTCGAGCTAGCGCGCCGGGCAAGTTGCTGCATGGCGCCTGTGTTTGTCTGTTGGTAATTAGTTGCTTGATACTAAACTATAAACAATCATTTTGACGTCAAACTGAAAGATTGAACATCCATATCGTCACTCGATTTCCTACTTTTTGCTGTTCGAGCTAGTTCGCTCATTAGGGCTGAAGAGCAAATCACGTCGGCCGCACGGCGGAGAAAGATACCAAGTGTAAACCAATTTATCTTCTCTGATGGAAACGTAACGCCAAACGCAGAAGCAACAGGGTCGGTTAGTTTGTACAGCTGAGCCACTTCCCAAGTAGAACTGTAAGGTAGCATAATGGGATGGTTGCGTTACACTTGGGGTCATCGAACTAAAATCACTTAAGAGATAGACATGAACGATCTCACATAAACAATTTGCTTCGAGTCAAATCGCCCAAACTACCCGCAGCTTGATGATAGCCGTAAAAGCTACTGCGAGCAGTTTATCGGCTGTTGTGATAGTAGCTGGTGGTTCACTCAGTCAATTTCGGCTGGGCTAAAATTTCTTGAGTAAGGTTGCCTTTGCCCTCTGAACAATTTAGTTCCGCAGAAGAAGCACTCGCAGCGATCTAAATTTGCTGAGGTGAACCCAAACATTTTCTGTAAGTTGGGACAATCCTCCGATTCGTACACAACCTGCTGTATGTACGTTGCTTTGTCTTGGCTTTAGCTCACTCCAAGTTACTTGGACATACATGCTACCAAATATCTGGTTCATATCGTGAGAAATGCTGTTCGGCGCGAAAATAATCCATGAAAGTAGTTTTTGAAAAACTGCTTGGAACAGAAAATAACGCAGCAACCAGTGAGAAAAATAAATTCATATCAGATGTTTTGGAAAACAACTGCGTTCATCGTCGGCAAAATTTACTAAGCATTGAAAAGCGAGTAGACTATTATTATTTTTTTTTTTATTGAAGACACCAGTGCGTATTGCTCTCCACAATTGCGCATAATTGGTGTTTGAAGTTTACATATATGTTTGCGAAATAGGGAAAACATTGCGGAGTTTACTTTTGGCTTTAAGTTTTCTCATGCCAACACATTTGTAATATTTGCTACTTTGTCAAAGGCGTATTAATCCGACTGCTCTGATCCATCATCATAGATTTTTGGTTAATACACTAAAATTTTGAGACTTTCTTCTTTGTTTTGATCCTGCATGTGGTTAACTCCTTTTCTCGATTATACCATGTTTTCGATTTCAAACCGCTTACATGGGATGACAGTTTTGCAATATTTTTCTCTAACGGTATTGAGGATTTCGACAGCATACGTATGCTGCTGAAGCAATTTGGCAAATGTTGAGAAGGCCTCCACTCAGTGTGTATCACGCATTGATTATGACTACTGTCTTTGACACTAAGTTATCAATAAGTGATAGCAAATTAGGTCAACAGACATGAGTTGAAGCTCTTTAAGTTTCTTCATGCGATTTTTTCTGATTTGTACGCAGTCCAAGATGAATCACCGCTTGACCTCCGCGAGAGTCACGTCCGACTGAAGTTTGACTTGTCGACGTTACCAGCAGAAGAGGCGATTCAGTTGACCGAATTGTTGCTTCACAGAGAAGCGGTTGAACATCAGCTGGACCTTGCAGCGGACGAGCATGCACATCGCATAAACGTTTACGAGGTCGTGAAACCTCCTGCGAGCGACTTACCGCGATCTGGACAAGACAATGCGACGTTGAGCAGAACAAACCAATTCGAAAATGCCCCAATCTACAGGTTACTTGATACGAGGCTGATCGATTCCAGAAACAGTTCGTGGGAAAAGTTTGATGTAAGTCCCGCAGCGATGAGATGGTCGAAGTCCACGTACGAGGCCAACCACGGGCTGCTCGTGGAAGTGGTCCGGGAGAAAGACGGTTTGCCACCGCAAAGCGACAGCATCCGACACGTGCGTTTAAAGCGTGAACTGCATCAGGACCTCACCAACCAGGAGTGGCAGCACAGGCGCCCAATACTTCTAACGTACACTCACGACGGAAGACCAAGCACGCTGCAGCGTTCTCGCCGGAGCAGCGGCGATCGAAGCACGAGGGGCAGCAATTCGAATTCTTCGAAAAGACGAAGGCGACGTAAGCGTCGCCACTGTCAACGTCACGACTTGTACGTGGACTTCAAAGACGTTGGCTGGAATGATTGGATTGTGGCTCCTCACGGCTATGATGCTTTCTATTGCCAGGGCAAATGTCCGTTTCCTCTCTCCGATCATATGAACGCCACAAACCACGCTATCGTTCAAACTTTGGTGAATTCCGTCCAGTCATCTCTAGCTCCCAAGCCGTGCTGTGTACCCACGGAGTTGGATGCAATATCCATGCTTTATCTGGACGAATTAGAGATGGTAGTTCTGAAAAGTTACCATCAGATGGTTGTGAGAGCATGCGGATGTCGGTAACCAGTACGGAGGCGCGTCTTGAATAAGACTGCGACTATTCACTGTTTCGACATTGCAACCAGCTGGTGCAATCAAGCGGAACGCGCATCGAATTGACGGAGGTGAGCTGGAAGGCCACAGCGCAAAGCGGAAGGGATAAGAGAGATTTTTCTTATGGACTACGAAACCACTTGGGGTTCTAATCGCCTGTGGTGGACGGGCGCAGCTCCGTTTTTCTTGCCAAATGCCGAATGCATCACTTCACACGCACAGAGCGCCCTACCTCCACTGACCAGCCTGTGAACGCCAGTTGCGGCACTGCAACGGTGCTAGGCAGTCACGGACTGCTAACAGCAAGCGGGCAGGCGTTCGTATGTTCTTCTAGGATACAGTCAGTGTCGATGACGGCAAACGCCATCAAACACAACTGACGTTTTCCGTGTCGTCACGAACTTGCCTGTTGTGAGGAACATTTTTTGTCTTATTTTTGCTCTTTTATTTATTTTTGCGCTTCTGGGTGCTGATCGAAGACTTTGTATTGTCACGGAGCGACGCAAGGCTTTTATTTCTTTCATTTGCACGCAAGTGTGTTACAAATCCAAGATGCTTCAGTTTGCGTGCTCAGCGCTAGTGAAGTCTTGTCTCTGTCGAGCTTGGTTCTGCACATCAGCGTAGCAACGGTTACCGCATCTACTAAATATAGTCAGCGTGCGCTGTTCGCAATTGCATTCTATCTAGGCCATTAGCCATGGTGTGTCGGTGGAGATGGCAAACATTACTAAGTTAATCAGTTCACCATGACTTGTCTCGTTCCTCTTGACTGCTATTTTAGTGTTTCTTGCCTTCTTCTCGGCGTATTCTTACGTTACGAGGCTGCGGTGAAACAGACAGTCCACGTTCAACCAAGACTTTGTTCGCGAGGCCATTACCCATACTTAGCTACTGCACGCTGGATGTGATGTGAAAGCCTTTGTTAAATAAATATTTTTCGCCCAAAGTGTTCCACAAAATAAATGTGAGTTGTATCGATTCTCATGGTATGACGCTTCGCTGCGCTGAGGTCATCACCACACCTTTTGGATACTTTAAATTTACTCGGACTTTTTAAGGCATAATTATTTTGCATCCAAAAATAACGTCGGCTACTGTACCGCAAGCACGAGCGAGATATTGTTGCGCAAGAAAACTGGTAGTGAAATGATACATCATGTTTGGTTTTTCTCCGATCAAGCGTTTCTTTTTTATTGTTTACCTTTCGCTCGAACAAGCAAGCACTCCCTATACTTCAAGCTGTTTTGTTTTCGTTGTGCTTTTCTTGCGCTGTTCATTTGTTTCTTCCATTTCTTCCTGCTGATTGTTGTTGCGTTAACAGACTTAGTACCTTTAATTGTGTTTTCGTTTTCTAGTATTTATGGATTTGTACAGCAATTGAGCAAACGAGAATAAACAAACCTCAAAACCGACAATTCCTGAAATAAGCAAAAAATTTAATGCCACCCAGATTGTGAAGCCCATGCAGCCAGCGTGTGTAAACAGGCGTGCGTCATCGCCAAGATTTAGGAGATTTCAGTAAGACAGTAAGATTGCGGGAGCAAGCAGCCATGTCTGGGATTCACACTTGCAAAAGTTTCGTGACTGTGATTTAAACACTTTAACCAGCCGGCTAAAAGGAAATTTCATCCAGCTGCGAGCTTTAAGCAGGTAAGACGTTTGTAACCTGAAGGAAATAAGGTGATGTTCGGTTGACTGACAAAACCCCGCCCGTCGGGAGGGGGGTGCTTTCGTGAAGCCCCAGTGCGACTGCTTGTAATCCAAAAATTGTTAACGGTTGTCAGCAGATTGCTGCTCACACGACATCTGGTGCATTTCATCTTAAGCATTCTGTGAGGCAGGAAAACAATGATGACAGCGGCGATAGATCGTTCCAGTGAAGCGTATAAGAGAAGGCCGAAATTGAACCTCATTGACAAAACCGCGTTTAAGCAAAGGCCTAATCCGCAAGGTTTGTTAGGTGCAGCATGTACGCAGACATTCGGTATTCTTTCTGTTTTTGATTGTAAGTTATATACGCCATTTCCCGATAAAATTTCCGGTCTACTTGACTGCTTCAGCATCACTTTTGCGCAGTTCAATTGTTAACTGTTAAAGTCTTTACACCACCGAAAGCTGCTGACTGGCAAAAATTAAAGATGCTCACAAACCGTCAATGCAAAGTTGTTTTATTGTTTCGCGCTTCCTTTCACCAACTCTGAGCGTCTATGGTAGTTACGCATTGGCACAAATAAAAAGATTGGCAGATGTGTTTGTCTCTCCACAATTTAATAAGATTCTTATCACGAATACTGCAAGCGCGTGAATAAAGCTGTCCTTCCCACCAAACAGTGTCAGGACATGTGTATCTGCTCACATTAAAATGCAAACTTGTTCCGAAAAAATCTGTAGCACAATTGTCTGCGTGAACCAATAATTTCCTCAAAAAAAACATTAGCGATTCAATGCTTCACAAAATTTGTTTTAGTCACGACAAAAATTTTACCTGAACTAAAAACTCTTGTTTCAGCAACCCTAATGGTTAGTGCTGTTATTACGTAATACACTTGTGTATTTTCCAAATACGGCATTTTACCTTACGTGTAAAAACTAAAAACTTTTACCTGAACCCTCGTGGCAAACAGCAAATCTATTTGGTGGTCTCACTGATGCAGAATCAGCTAAATTTTTGGAGCATTTGTCACTGCTTCCATTGGGTAAGCACAATTTTGTCACCGGTAAAGAAACACTGCTCTTATAAAAATTAAATAGAAACTGTCTTTGCAATCCACGATGCAGTGCACTCATTAGTTTAATGATTATTGCATGTACTGGGTGTGGCGCATATAAAACCGGAATGCACATCAAATGTGCGTAAAGGGTTAAAGAACACGACTTTTAATCAACCTGTTGATCAGGTTTCAACGAAAATAAACGTCCCAAATTTTCTACATATTTGCAATAACAAGAGTTTTGGAACACAGAACGTCGGTGATAGCTGCCTTTGTAACACGAAAAACGTTTATCACATGCTCAAACCATTAGTGCTATGCAATACACAAGCCATCAGAGTGGAACAGACGAAATCTTGAAGTTCAGTCTGGTCTTTAATTTGAAGACTTGTGCTAGTTGCAATTCTATTAGTGCCACTACTTTTGGTTGCCTTATTTAAATTTTGCCGCTGTAGCATTTGAAGGAGTAGGTCATTTGCAAGTCCAGCTTTGCCTCCTACAAGGGGAACAGAATCCCCTTCCTGCACCCACATCGAGTATAATCATTTAAGCATAGCCGTTTGTGACCACATGTGCTGAGTTGCTTTGTAATAGCGCATTTGTGAAACTCCTGTTTTTTATTTGTGCTTTTTTTTAGGCAAGGTAAGCACGTAGCCTGTGGTCGCAATTCGCTGAAAAATCTAAGACATATAGACATATCTACTATAAAATATAACTTGAAGCCAAGTTTTTGCAAATGAAACCTAGAAATATGCTCTACTGGCATGTGCTCTAAACTAAACTAACGCAAACACGTGACGTGAGTATGGCCGAAAATGCCCCGCAAGCTCAGCAAGTTTCAAATTTTAAGCCTGGCGCGATAGATCGCAAACCATTATACAAACTATTAAAAGTGCTGCCGTCGAAAAAGTGTCTTTCTGATTCTTTTCTGAATGTGAACGCCCGATTCATTGTTCATAGTATTTTTATATCAAGCGACGAAAGTCAAACTAATATTTTAGCTTAGCTTAAATCATAGATAACCTTCCGAAAGTTTCCTACTACAAATTTTTGAAATCAAGCATTTGTAAAACAAAAGTAAAAAACGATTTCAATCTTTCGCTCAATACCCAGCCCCGCTTTGGAGCACTATCAGTTGATTGGGGTCGTGGCTCGGAATTTCGTTAAAATAAATCACTCTCTTGTTAATGAGCAAGCTTGGTCAGCTGGTCACAGTGAGTTTCTATGACCCGTAAAAACCTTTCCAACTATCAAAACTGAAGAAAAAGATTAGTCAGGAAAAAGCAGCCACAGCCTTTGAAAGCAGGAGTTTACTTCACCGCACGACCAAAGTCGTAGCCTTGCTTCCTTGGAGGAAATGCAAAGTACAGTGGCGTAACTAGAGGTTTGAGCCAGGGCGTGCAAAACGTAGCTGAAGGGGGCCAACTAGCCACGGTAGGGGAGCCACAAGTCAGTACTCCGAAAATAAGTAAAGAAACGATGGTGAATTCGGATGTCGTGGATGTCTACACTAGCTAAAAAAAGCGTAAACACCCCGAAAAACGCAAAGAAACAACAATCGACTGAAAATCAAAAGAATACTAAATACCAAAATGTCAGGTAAAGGTGCCCAGTTTTTACATTTAGCTTGCCAAGGGGGTCGGCTCGCCCCCAACCCTCGTCAGTTACGCCACTATTCATGAGGTGTCAGTATAGCAAAGTGATCCATCGGATATATTGTTTAAAAAGATGGAGTATGGGCCAAAAAATGTTGAGAACTTAAAACGATAGGATCCTGTCCAAATGTGAAAAGAAGTTCCAGGGAAAAAGTAAGAGAAAATACGCAAAAGGCGAAACGGTCCTTAAGGTTTTTTCTCACGAATTTTTTCCTGACATTACGTTTGCAGCACGACGAAAGCTGTTAGCTCTTTTCAATTACTTGCAATACTTAATTTTTTGTCAGAAATTCAAGAAGCAGTGAAATGTTATTTAACTGCTAATAATTTCAGTCTGCTGCTCGTTATACACTGGTGGCACACATTTCTGAGATGTCGTTTGTAGACTTCTTCTTTAAGTGAGATTGCTTTCGAAGTTTCGAAAAGAATAAATGTGGCTTGATTATAAACGTTATGATATCGGGTATACACACTTTTGCGCTACACCTAACACACGCTCAAACAAATGACGAAATTGCATTGCAAACATTACCAGGAAACCACATTCCAGTATTATTTTAAGTAGTGCAGGCAAGCAGTAATTTGAGATATATATTGAACTCCCACAAGTTTACAAACGACAATTTAAAACAAAGCGTTGCCTTCTAAATTGTTTCTAGGTACGTAGAAGATCAATTTGTGCTTCCTATTAAACTTTAAACCTGGGTTAGATTTGCTTGATTAAAGCATGGTTACCTGATTACTTTGACCTTATGATGAATCTACACGTGAATGACTTACGGACACAAGAACGTCATAAAATTCAGGACCTAGTCGCGAATGACAAGAAGAATGCTTGTGTAAAGCCATTTAAAAACATGATTACTGATAACATCATTAACGTTATGCTCACTCTTGGTTTTACGTCCTAATCATTGCTTTGGAAACCTAATGCGAAAGTCGAAAGTTGAACATTTCGTAGAGCGTAGTTTTGGGATTGAACAAAAGCTGTACATCAATGCTTTTATCGACACTTGCAACCGAGTCCTAATTTCCTCTACTGTTTTTCTTTGTATGGAAAGATGATGAACCAGAGCACTGCAAGAAATAATAATTATCTTTAAAATTTTTTGCATATTTTGACTTTTACTTCAATGCTCGCAAGTTTGTGCTGGTAATTACAAATTGCGACTATTTCTTCTGAGAAAGCAATGACTTGCAGCTGTCACGCTTCGAAGTGTCAATGATTTCCTGCAGGTGTGAAGAAGTCGTTCGGGTATAGTTTGCCTTCTATATCCTATCATCCTATCTGTTACCATCTGCTTTTGCGAAATAGTTGCCTGTAGGTTTTAGGTCAGACGTGCTCACACCAATTCTCACTCATCTTTTGCCTGGCACTTCACTACTTATTTTCGTCTTGGATAGGGATGAAACCTCTGATTAAGCCCCTACACGGACGTTCCTTCCCATCCGATTACCATGACCTTTTCGTTTTGGACAAGCGTCCCCAATTACACCAATTAGTTCATAGTTTCTCTATAATTTCACTCAAAATGTTCAAAAAACACGATCTTTTGCATGACAGAGACAACTTCTTTGCTGCCTTTCTCTAAATCTACCTACCAATTTGTTGTAATCTGTCTCACACGGCAAAAGTTGAAAGATGATGTATTTTATGCAACCGTTGCGAAGAGGGCACAAATAGCTGTGCTGGAAAAAATAGATTGTGCAAAGTAACGCACAGCTTCTCGTTGCATAAATGCTTTGTTTTTAGTGAAAATGCAAACATATTGCAAGTGAATTTATTTTGCATAGCTTCATGGTAATTTTCGATCCAAGCCTCACACATTTTTTAAAAGGAAACTCTTCACTCGGGTGAATTTTACGCGGAGGTTTATCATTGGCTAGATGATTACAATCGCATGTCACGAAAACGACTGGCGTTTACTCATCTTTGTCTAATTGTCGGTAAAGAAGTGCAGCGAAAGCTGGCGGCTGATTACGTTTGCAAAGTTTATGCAACGTTTGTATTTTCCTTTAACAACGAATTTGAGAAAGAAGTGAGAAAAGAAATCAGATGTGAAAATCTCAGAGCCGTAGTCTTCACTGAAGATCTAGATATACCCTCCGATTAAAAACAAAATAATTAAACTCAATCGAAACGCTAATATCATCCACGGTATGTAAAGAGAGTTGTATTTAGCGACGGTGATTAAAAAAAACTGCACATATCCACAGAAAGACAAAGAAAATAGAGAACACAACACTCAACGAGCACTACATTTGATAACAAAAGAATAGCCTTTGCTTGGTATAGTTTAGTTATTCCATGTTTCCGAGGGTGGGACATCGACAAACTCTGAGGTTATCTGGTCAAAATCCCATAACGCATCTCATAAGACCAACAGGTATCCAGTAAATTACGCAAACTGAACCGTTCCAAGCAGAAAAATGTAAGGGATAAAAACACAAGAATGGCAGTAATAAGTATTTAAATTTAGCAAGGGCCAGCAAAAGTGAAACTGTGTTTTGTTCACGTAATACTGAGAGAACATAAATGTCTTGTAATATTTTGCAAAAAGCACATAAAGGTACAGCCTTTATACTTCGATCCACGTCAGTCCAGAGGACAACTTCCCTAAAAGAAATTGATTTTTTCCAGCATTGCTTGAAACATATTGAATAAAGTAATTCTCTATAGTAGCAAATCTGGTTTGATAAGAACGTCTGTTGAAAAATTTGTTGTATGTTGTTGGCAATTTACAAGGGTGAAATTTGTGCATGAATTTTGCCAATTTGAATTGATAAATACCATTAAGTTTCAATATTTCAAAGTTTTTCTACATTTTTGTACAAAGGAGTTACAGTATATGACAGATAATGACCTTTACCAAATATAGGTGACAGTATATGACACCTATATTTGGTAAAGGTCATTACCCGCGATGTATTGTTTTGTAATACTGACAATGGTTGCAGAACAGAGTTTTTGGATATACCCCATGAGATAGCGTAATATTGCAAGTGCCAATGCACGAAACTATAGCATAATAATCTCAAAACTTCAATAAGAACAAATTTACAAAATGTAACCAATATTTGAGATGAAAAGGGTTTTTTTTTAAATTAATGAATATGAGAGGACCAGTCCAATCTGTTATTTACAAATGCGCCCAACTATTTCACACATGTTATTTCCTCTGATGCTCTGATGGCACATTGTTAATGCGTACATTGAAAGAGGTCAGTTCAATAGCACTGTATTGGTATTTCATAGAACTTGTCAACATCTACACAGATTTTGAATAATTATTGGGCGCATCTGCTGACCTACATTAACCAGCTCTGAATTCACCAAGTCTTGCAGGATACAAAAGCTTTTATGGGATAAATAAAGATAAATATTATCTGCCTAAAAAGTAATTTTTGGAAAGTTGAGAGCATTATAAAATCTGTTGAGAGAATCTTCGTTAGGAAATAGTAAAAATAGGTCTGTTCACAGGAAATTTTGTCTTTACCAAATATAATTCTGTTCACAGGAATATTGTCTTTACCAAAGATTCTCTCAACAGGTTCTTTACCAATATTAATTCTGTTCACAGGAATATTGTCTTTACCAAAATGGGTTGTGAAAACAACTACGTTCCAGTTTAACGGTCGTTTTTATCGTCAGGTCGATGGCGTTGCTATGGGCTCACCTATAGCACCGCTAATGGCTGAC
>JGI24158J21664_10000392_pt1 | contig 38325 bp, 23 predicted proteins | sample Ectturendosymbi3_FD_21664 | JGI IMG/M metagenome (IMG submission 21664) | reverse complement strand
ATAAGGACTGAGGATGCGTAATTTTACGTGGAATCGATTTCCTATTAAAAATTTGCTGATCGATTCCTTGCTTACACCCATCGTGGAAAGTACATACTTGAGGTGTCCAAGGAGTGAAAACTGGGTTGTTCGACAAAAGTAGCAGTGCGATTTTCATGTATAGGTGGCTTATGTACGATGCAGGGATCGAGTTTAAGGGGGGTACATGTCCCCCCAACTTTTGGACAGGGGGGGACATAATATCTTTTGTCCTCCCCCAACATTTTGTAATAAAAAGTAATGTAGTTGTGCAAATATCGTGGTTACATTACTGTTGCAAACGTTTCCCAGCATAAAGCCAGGAAATAAGTAAGAAAAATGAACATTTTCATCACTGGATTACCTGTAGACACAGTATACAGATTTCCTAGGTAAACTGAGTGAATTTTCATGATTGTTGAAAATTGTGTTGGTTAATTTGAATTACCGAATCGGTGTACACATGAAGTTCGCTCAATCACTAATTCTTGCGCTGGTCTGTAGCCCGCAATCAGAGTACGGTTGCCACAAGGGGCGCAGCCAGGGGGAACAACGGGGCCATGCCACCCAATTCCAAAGTTTTCAGGTTAATAAAATATTTGAAGTATAAGTCAAGGAAATACTTCAGTGCACATCAACGAAATTGCTTCAAGGAACCTATCCTACTTCAGCTTATAGTCGAATACACACTTGTATCTGACCTTTTGCAATCAATGACGGCAAGTAAAAACAATTGTTGTAACGCTTTTCGCAGCTGTTTTCGGCGCACCAGCTTGCTGTATCCCACCTAATGGTTATCTTAACTTCATTTCAAGACCATCCCAAAATTCCTCTCTGATAATCGCGGGTGTTACCAATATAACCTATCTTTGTTTCTAGTGTCAGAGTAGCCTTAAGTCAATATCTTAGATTTTTGTTTTTGCACAGTCTTAAAACTACATGCGTGAATATGGTGGTGAGATAAATTTTATGTCTTGAAGCTCAAACTTTGGCTAAGAAGCAATTCAGTTTCAAAGTCATTGCGCCATAGTCACTGTTTAGCAACAATAGCATTCGTTCTAGATATTTCTTTGTGATGACATATATTGTGACGGTTCAATCACAATTATGTGGAACCTTAACGTTTTCATCAATGATTTCCCCTTACCTTGGAGGCGAGAAAAAAATCAGTCTTTTCAAGGTGTATTAGACTCCGACCTGCCGTTCATAAACTCAGTGCTTCAACTTTCATCTGATGTTAATTGCCACCCTCTCTTACAGTAGGCCTAAATTATTTGAAATCATTTAACTTCAACGTGGTATCAGCAGCAAAACCTAACGTAAGTAGCAAGATGCTTTCTATTTCTGTTTTGCAAGTGCTGAGGGATTTGACACTGCCATTACTTACAGATACTGAGATAACTTGCACAGGGGTGGATATTAAAATTTAGGGGCAAGATCTCAGAAAGAGACCACAAAACATCGCCATGGCGAAAGGTAGAAGTGGGATTACGTGTGAAAGAGTTAAATTTGTTTCACATTTCAATTTATGAACTAACTTCAAGAGCATAAGATACATACGAAAGGATCGAAAATTTGTAAAGCTTGCAGCTACACAATTGAAAGCTGCCTCCTTTGGCACATTTTCCCATAATTTTTGCTTTATTTTGAAAAACATATGACATGTTTCAGAGCTTCTTTAAATGTGGCTCTAGATTGGTACATAACATTTTTAACTAAACAATGGTGCAAAGCTCTCAAGAGGGGGCACGGTATCTCTCAAAAAGACGGGCCGAGCCCACTGCCTCGTTATCCTTCCCTAATATCCATCCCTGAGCTTCAATCTCTCTTGTTGGCAAAGCGCATGTGACTGAAATTAAACTAAATTTGAATTTTTCCCATTAGGGTTTCAAATTCCACAGACAACTTATTGTACTTTCAAGAAGCCCATGATTTGCACAAATTTAATTACGTGCAGTGCTAAGCTATCTTTACACGCAGCTGAGCGTGGTCAATAAGTTTTGTAATACTGGGGTTACGATTGTGTTTACAGTTCAATTCCATCTTATATTTCAATGAAGTCAGTTAACTTTAGCAAAGTCTCATCAAACAATTTAAACGAAGTAAGTTAAGGTAACTACAAAGGTTTTACGGAATAGGTTGAACATAGCTAAAAGATCTTACGGATGATCAAAAATCCAAACATTTTTCAAACGCGTTGAAAGACTAGCGCAGAGTTCCCAACCTGGGGTAGATGTACCGCTAAGAGTACATTTGCCTATCTGAAGGGGTCCATTTAAGGTTAACAATAGAAGATAAATATATATTTGCATATCTTTTATTTCCAAATATTTATACATATATCAGTGAATATTACTTTCAAAAGCTATTAAATGCTAATTGTTGAATATATCTATGCTTAATCATGATAAAATATATTTTGTTATAGAAATTTTAGGGGTACATATTCATCTGTCGAAATGCTGAAGGGATACAAGGTCAGAGAAAGGTTGGGAACCCGTGCTCCAGCGTTTACTGTTATCAACTACATACGTGGATTAATCGCTCAAATATTAGATGACAACGGGATCCACTTCTTACATGCGCGAAAGTTTTGTATGAGGCCTACTTCGGAATTCAGTGCCTCAGAGCAAAGTCGCTGCTCGTCTTCGGTTGAACATGCTGTGTTGGTGTAGGCCTACATCAGAAGCGTGTAAATACAATATAACAAGCGCAATCGTAATGTCAGCCGCGATGACGTCTTGCTCAAGTGCAGTATTGGGCATTAAGAAGTTCACTAGTGGTTTATGAGCAAATGGCGGCATTGATCCAAAGTAGAAGCTTGGAACTTCACTATCAAAACTTTTTCAACTTGTCTATTCAATGAAAGCAGACTTTTTATTTGTCGGCTCAAATCTGAACATAATTGTTCTGGAGAAGACGCCAGAAACATGCACGTTTCATATCATGCTTTAAAAACAAGCAGCATCAAAATATTTAAATTTTGAAACTCGGTTGTTATTTTATGTTTTCCCCAGCCCTAATAAAATTTCTGGCTACGCGCCTGGTTGCACTGCTAGTTTTTAACAAAAGATCTGTGCGTAACACATTTTTTTTATCGGAACTGACCAACTTTGAATTGTGCGAATATCTAGATATAGCACCATTGCATACTACTTGTTGTAGACTACTAGTTGCTATACCACCATCATTAGCGTAGCCAGGGGGCACGTTCCCCAAAAAAGATCAATTCAATAACGTGTCCCCATTTTGCCAACTTTACAAAAAGGTCGTACTACGGTTGAGTGAACATGGTGATGTCATCGAAACGCAAACAATAACGTTTGTACCCCCCAAAGACTTTTAGCAAACTCGGTCCCTGCTACGATGACATGGAAACATTAATATTTCCGCGATAAACCCATTTGATCATTGTCATCCTTGCCATCCGGTTTGTTTCTATTACTGAGGTGCTATAATCACCACACGGAAACTTTATTGCTAGTTTTGCCAACATACTGTTCATGGTGTATCACACAAGTCGCTACATAAAGCCATATTTTGCGCTTGGCAAGTTTTGGTTCAAAGGGAAAGATTAATTTATTCTCATTTATTTGCGAAACACGTGGATGTGCCCATGGATTTATTGTGTTTTCCATGACAACTACAAAGATCACAGTGCTTGCAAGGCCTTGACACACCTTCGATTTTGCTCTTGTGTGTTGCTTATCACGGTGCTTGTAGTATGTTAGTTTTTGCCCAATTGTGGTAAGTCTTTTGTAGGTATAATCATTGCCTTCGTATTTAAGTTTTTGCTCTCTCTCTCTGTTCAGTTGGGGGTAGAGACAGTGCCGGCGTTAGCAAGTGCGGAGCCCGATTTGAAACAATTTTGCGGGGCCCCACTCAGTGATGTGTAGAAATTTTTGAGGGGGTGCGTCAAGACGCAGGTTAATGATAGAAAGCAGTGATGTTACAAAGGTGAGGCCCGACAAGGTGACGCCAAGACCTCTCCAGCAAAGAATTGAATGGACAGCGCCATCAAACCCAATAAATAAAAAAATAACAAACCTCACTTAATACTTTCTCTCTGACCAGGTATCTACGTGATCAGAAGGGAGGTACGATTGTAGTACCTGCAGAGAGGAGAGGTATTAAGTGCTGTGCTTAGTGCATATCCAGAGCTTAAAAGTTTGCAGTAGTAGCAAAATATTATGTTTTTCCCGGGCCAGGAATAATAGCCATGGGTGACCTACCGCTTCACCATTTGATGGTAATCTTTTGCAGCTAGGATAACCGTGTCCTATCACTCTCGTTTCGAAACCTTTTATTGTGATTGCAAGTGGTCCTATTTTGAGCTAAATAGTCCAGGGTAGCCCCTAACTTTCCGACCCAGGACACCTGGCCAAGTAGCAGGATTATTTGTTCATCCACATCTTGAGTGTTCTTGGTCGCATGCCTCATCAGATGCACATCCGGTGAGGTTCTTTTTCGTCTGAATCAACAGTTTCGAAACGACTTGTATCACTCAATCAGATAAATTCGATCTTCTGGCGATTATCTTATTATTTTTCCGACGCTTCGCCCACCTCTTTGAATAGGTGGGCGAAACGTCGGCAAATAAAATAATCGCCAGATCGAATTTATCTGATTGATTTCAAGCCTGGCGGCAAATGCTACGCAACAACATGAGTAGCAAAAAGAACAGACCTGTATCACTTCCGGTACATAAACTTCCAGTTTGACTATCTGGTGTAACATGACCAGGCTGGCTGCCTACGTTGTCGCCATCTTGAATGTGGTGTAGCATTGAGGGTATACCCTCAGTGGCTTAAATACTTATCCAAAACACCTTTCTTTTTTCTGCTTCGGTATTTTTTTGCTTTAGCTTTAGGCCTCTTTTGGCTGCCACTTAATAATTTCGGCCTATAAGTTGCCTCATCAAATCTTTACGAGAGGGAAAATGGACAACGCTACTAAAACACTAAGTAGCACAGATTTTCAATTACGAACTAAACGTTCTCTTCAGAAGACAAGTGTCAGTAACTATTGAAATATCAACATTCTGAACCAACGAAACGTGTTTTGCAGCAACTATTGAAACCTGACCTGCCAAAAACGAAACGCTTTTATAAATGAAACAGAAAACAGCTTCAAAATTTAAGTCCTTTTTGCCTTAACGATCGAGGTGGTAGTGAAAAAACTCGTTCACACCACTGAAGACAACGACCATTCTTACGATAGAATGATGATGAGGGTGATAAAAACCGAGCAGTACACTTGGATATTCGTAGGCAACGGATCCCACGCTTCCAAAATACTGTCGGCCTCTCCAAGAGTTTTCTTGAGGCTCCTTGCTGACCACAAAGACATTTTGAGAGATCGCAACTGTTTCATCTGAATGCCGAGATGATTGCAAAGCAAGCTTTTGGTGTACTTTGATGGTGGTAGTAAAGCGAATTTATACTGTGTTTTGAGAGACCGTTGGGAAAATGTGAGAACGATTTTGGTCTCTCAAAACAACTTGACAAACACTGAGCCCCGCGCCGGCACTACACACAAGCAGCTTCGATAGAAAGTATACGTTTGCTTTGGTAAGTGGACGGAGTGCGGGCCCCATTTGGCGCGGGGCCCGATTAGAAGAAATCGGTCAAATCGGTTTAAAACCGGCCCTGGGTAGAGATGTAGTCTAAACCTGTGGCTCATCTTTACTGTCGCATTTTATGGGAAGTAGCCTTTCTTCCCAATTAGATTCCATTGCTATTATATCATTTGCTACGCCCAAACAGAAGTTTGAGCAAATCGTTTTTTATTTGAGCCGACTGCTAACGTAACCTTCTTTCCTTTGGTGGAGACGCCAGTAATCCCATTACCTCTCCAAATGAGATTGACGTAAATGTCATCCTTGGGTGGTGTGATTTCCCGTTAATGAACTGCCTTCCCCCGCTGTAAGTTTTACGCAGTCTTTAGTGACTAACCCAAAATTATCTGCAGAAATTTCACTTCGCCCGTTTGTTGGCTGTGCAGGCTTGGCGAAACGTTAGTTTCAAGCCACTGCTCACAGATGTTGAAGTTGGTGCTTGTCGAATGCGTTCATTTTGACATTTCTGATGCAGTTATCCAAATTATGTCATCGATGAATTTGCAGAAAAGTTCTGCCTCACTCAGCACGCCAGCAAACAGATAGCATAATCATAAAAGTGACGCACAATTCTCAGGCATGTTGTTTTAGAGTTGATACTCAAAAATTAATGCACCTTGCACCACTTTGGTGTCACTATAATATTCCGATTGATATTTACAACCTGGTGGGAAGATGAAGCACAGAGTGCCAAGGCCAAAGCAACAGTAGCCTACTTTACGGAAAAGTCTGTGCACGGAAAGCCACAACAGTAGCCTGCTTTACGGAAAAGTCTGTGCTGTAGAACGGAAAGCCACTCTGATTATCGATCGCCCATTCGTGACAAACGCGTGAGAGAACGATGACGTTGAAAATTGACATCGGCCAGTTTCTCCTACTTGTTTCTCTTTTTAGATATCACACTTCTCTTGCACGCATGGCGAACATCGAAATGAACGCATGCGTAGAAAGAAAACACTGGTCATGCGAGACAATTACGTCATTCATCTTTTTTTACACATAGTAGTGCACAACTACAACGCAGCTAATCTGCAGCCCACGTCCCGGCGAAGGTTTCGCAGGCCTTATAATAATAGAGCAGTGTGCGTGACAGCGTATGCAAGCAACGTATTTTTACTAGTCAAGCAAAATGAACGGAAAGTTGACTGGTCAGAACCGTTTGTTGCTGCCTGTGACCAAACACGACTACAATGGCTATTTGGCATCAGGTTCGTTGGCTTTTGAAGTGCTGTGTCAAGGTCATCGTAACAACATCAGCCAAAGTTGTTAAGTACAGCGTTTTTTTTAAAACACAATAGCGGGAGAAAAAATTTGATTCACAGATATTTCCTTAGGATTGCGAATAGGCTATTAGTAGAGTTTGTAGGTGGCATTACACTTCTCGTGGTTGGTTCAGTTAGAATATAATTTGTAAAGGCGCCTTCACAGTTGGCCAAAGATATATACTATGTATAACATCGCAAAGGCGAATTGTTTGCAGTAACATGTTTCTTTCAAAGATGCTATGTCTTTAGGCTTTGCTAACGGAACAAATAGAACGACGCCAACCATTGACTTCTCGGATGCTGAAAGTTCCGATTCCCGAAGCCAAGCTGCAGGACCTGTGCTGTTTTTGGGGGTTGAGTCCAGGCTCAGCGATTCCCAGACTGTTAGATACGCGCCGAGCACAGCCGAGCAACAAAACAGTGCTGGCGGTGCATTAGCGCTTGATCAAAGATTCATGCACAACGCACCGACAGGTGAGACTCGGCGAGAATCAATATTTAGCCCTGTGCATTGAAAAACGGGAATGGAGTTAGCGTTTGTAAATAGAGATTCAAATGCCAATACAGAGTGTTATCCATGCCTCTACCCTGCGAACAATCGTATGCGTTCGAAGGAAGCACGATTGAACACATTTTCGTGTGGAAGTTCTCCATGGTCATCAAACTGTTTGACAACTCCTGAAGAAATGGCTGAAGCAGGACTCTACTACTTAGGTACCGAAAGCATTTTCTTGCTCTAACTTTTCTCATTCACTTCAATGCATGGCGCTGTGAATGCATGTTGTCTGTTTTCGGTTTTCATGTTTTTGCTGTTGCGCTAGTTAAAGACTAACAAACTGAAAACATAACCGGTGTCAAGCGAAATTTCTGTATTGCGAAATTTCTAATTTCGCGCCTTTGAACATGCGCAGAGTGATCTCCAGGCCATGCTTTTCGCAAGCGGTGGCTGTTCACTGAGATGTTAAATATGCTGAGAACTGATGATGATAAGGGCTAGAGGAGGGGTGGGCAAACTACGGCCAGCGGGCAGGGGCAATTTGTGCGGCCCGCAGGGCAGCCACACGCACATAGATTGTACATATTTCGAGTCTATGTTAAAGTCGTTTTATCGATTAGATTAGAATTCTCGAGATTTAATCAACACATTTCATTCGAAACCGCATATTTACTTAACCGGACGTGAATATTGTGTAACATCTGCGACCCTGTTGGACGTGAATATCTGCGACCCTGTTGGACGTGAATATCTGCGACCCTGTTGGACGTGAATATCTGCGGACGTGAATATCTGCGACCCTGTTGGACGTGAATATCTGCGGACGTGAATATCTGCGACCCTGTTGAGTGCGGCCCCGGTAGCAATAAAGTTTTCAATGTGGCCCTGTTTTTTTTTTTTGAAAATGTTTAGAAAATGTTTGACATGAAAATGTTTGAAAAAAAAACATGAAAATGTTTAGAAAATGTTTGCCCACCCCCTGGATTTGGGTAGGCCTATAGTGTTTATGTAAGTGCGTCGGATTAGGGTTAAAATAGGAAAAAAAGTGAGGTCTAAGACCAAGTCAAATAGTTTTCAGTGTTTAGTTATTCGCGCACTTTAGCTTGTTGTGGACTATCTGACATCCGGCCAAAAGTTTTTATTTACGCAGCACACATCAAAAAAATAATCGCCAAAGTTTCCTTCACCCTGAGAGGCAAAATAACTGACATATAAAAGTAGGTCAAAAAATTCTAAGAGGTCAGAGGTTTCGCTTGACCGGCAACAAGCAAGAGTTTAGATGTGCCAGGGCAGTTTCCCTGTAGCAATGACCTTTTGTTTTCAAACATTTTTTCCAGTATGCTCATTAATGTTATTTTTTATTCAGTCTGTGACTCAAGGTCGTGCGATTTCCTTGCACAAATGATGTAGAAGCGTTCTTCAGAAGAAATGATTTTGTGTTTGTTTACGATTGATTTTTTGAGCTGGTTAGTAGATAGTGACAATAAAAAAATATCTTAATAGTGAAAAACGTCAGATTAACCTACCTGAAACGCTACCAAATTTTTGCATCCATCTTTTGATCTGCTTTGACAGAGCGTTTGCAGTGTGTTGTTACTGTGCAAAGTATCTATCTTTTTAATCAAAATCTTCATCAAAATTGGAAGCTTTCAAATAGTGTTGCGTTTTCGGTTGTTCACAAAAAAATCTATTTTTCGCGACAAAGAACCTTCGAATCTTATTTTTTCCTCGTATCCAAGGATAGAAAGTTGAAAAAATGCTCTCCAATCCAGAGCGAAACTGCAAGCTAATAACATTCGTTTTTGGTGATGAAGGTTGTGAAAGTCGCTGTCTTCCCATTCATCACTCTCATGTTGAGTAACACATTGAAACCTTTCCTGCTTTCTTTCAAACAAAGTTTTTGTTTATTAAACTTTCGATAATTAAGCAGGGAGAAAATCTTCAAAAATATATTGTGAACAATATCTTTGAAATAAATGTTGCCAATGTTTCAGCTACGCCACCAACTGCACTCGGCTTATTATAAATAAACTGTTGGTTCAGAGGTCTTGTTCTGCGTCTTACACACTTTTCACCCAACCTTAGAACGGCACGTTTAAAAAAGCCATTTGATCACGTGCTGTTGAACACGGCGATGTCGACGTCACTATTACAGTAATCCATATACAGGGGTAGATTTGCAATTACAGCATGTCAGCCACTAATTCTGGTCGCTTCAGTCACCTATGTATTTTGCATGCATTCTTATAGTCATTTGCTTTGTCGTTTGCATGCTCGAATCCACCATGTGTTTTGCTTTTTTCCAGCCATATGAATCATCCACAGCGGTTATGTTGGAACAGAATTGTGCATGTAAAGTACAGACGGCATGACGTGTTTTTCATAACATGGAAATGGAATGCTGTTGTTCCGTTGTAGCACATTGATGAGTTTATTTTACCCTAAACCGTTAGCGTTGCGTTTGAGACAAAAGCGAAACTGCCTTCACCTTCTGCAATGTTTGGCCGCTGTCTACAGTAAGCCGATGAGCTTGGGAAGGTAACAGGCGTATTTGTACATTCGTAGTGTTCATGTCGTGGAGTACTGTTGCTTGTTGGAATTTCTTTGTGTCTATCTTGTTTGCAGGAGGTCAGCAAACAGGGGCAACCGGGAGACAGCCCCCACCGATACCTTTAAAGACATGTTTAGTTGTTAGGTACAGTACAACAAGTCACAATCATATTGCCCCCCAAAGAAATCAGCTGGTTGCGACCTGGTTTTTACCGAGGGGGAGGAAAGGGGGGCACATTGCCTTGGGCACCAAACCATTGGAGGGCGCCGAAAAGTCTCAGAAGTGTCGCAAGTATTTTCTTCCATACAGTACATTTGCTCCCGAAAGATTTTAGGTTTGAGCATGGGGGTGCCAGACTTGTTTATTGCCCCGGGCGCTATCTAACTTCGGTACGCCTTTGGCTGCGACCCTGCGTGTTTGCTATAGCTGCGCTAAAGGGTTGATGGTTCAGTGTTTTGCCTTCGTGTATCTGAACCATTAATAAAGCGTCCTTTAAATATTACTGCAATATACAATGCCTGTACTTTTCAATCGGAATCTAATTCCAATTGAACTGGTTTGGGTTTGTACCAAGAATAGAACAAAACTTGAACCAATTGAACTGGTTTGGGTTTGTACCAAGAATAGAACAAAAGTCACTGCATATCAGCTATTTGCGCTTGGTTGAATCTCGACTTGCTTGTGACATATTGTCTTGGACTTGGTTAATATCTGTAATTACTAGGGCAACCAAAAGTCAATGAAGTCAAAAATTTTCTGCCTTATTTAAAGCTTATGAAACGTCCACAAACCAAATTTCACGCTCATACCATGATGGAATTCCAAGTTATTAGGTCAAAATTTATCATCAGGTCAAAATTTATTGCTGGGTCAAACTTTTCTTGCAGCACATTTTTTTCTCTTTGTCGAATGTATTGAAACTGCAGCAACAGATATTGATACGCTTTTACAACTTTTGCTGCAATTCTTTAATAATAGTGTTTTTTTGCGATTTCTGACGAAGTAATGTTGTTTCTCCCACTACTGGACGATTGAATATTACGTAGGATAGGCGTGGTAAGGCAAGAAACGTGGTCTTATAGTACTTGGTTTGGTAAATGCTCAATCCATTATGCACATAATGCAGTTTTTTTATGGAAAATGTTAGGCACCCAGTATGGATCTGTAGGGACCCGATTTCTCTGATTCTAGGGACCCATTTTTCTCTAATGCTAGAGACCCGATGATAATTTTCTCTGATTCTAGGGACCCGATTTTCAATTCTAGGGACCCGAATCGGGTCCCTAAAACGCAACAACTTTGTGATGTTCTCAGGTTTCACTCTACTGTAGTTATTAATGTACAATATTTATCAAAATATCATCCTCAAAGTTAAACAACCAATTTCTGTTCAAATTTTGAATCATATAGAGTGCATGATATGATTCGGGGTTAACCTCAACACCTAAAGCTGAACTGTTTTGCAGTTGCAAAAGCAGAAAATTTATAGGTCAAAATAAAGTAAAAATTTGCAAATTATAAAGTTAAAATTTTAAGTATTTAGGTCAAAAAATAGGTTGCCCTAGTAATTACGTATAGCAGCACCGGTTCTCTGCTTTGCGTGAGTTTTCTCGTCAACAACAAACTCGCAATGCTATCCCAGGCAATTCGCTGAGAACGAAAATGCCCTAAAATTATGTTTAGGCCGCTCTGTCACTTGGTGAACAAAAGCGTTTCAGCACAGCAACATCTAAGCCCTGTATTTGAGCTTTCCACTTACATATTATGGAGTTTAAGACATATTAGTAGTGCCGGGTATTATTTTGCAGACTTGGTAGATTCACTGTTAGCTTTCACGTCTTTTGCTGCAACAAGCTTTTTTGCGATAAGTTAAGTCCCTGTATAACCACTGCGCAATAACAATTGTAAGAAGATGCAGTATATTTTACAGATGTGCCCAGATACAGGGCCCCAACAAGCTGATATGTTTAAGGAGGGGTGAATGATTGTAACTTGATGTTGTGCCTAACAACTAAACTTGCTTTTAAAAGTTTCGGGGAGGGTGGCAACGTCCCGTTTGCCCCAGCTTGCCAGGCCTGACCATAAACCTTTGTTTTCATTTCCTGCACGGACTAAAAGCAAAACGACGTTGTTCGTTGTGATACTGACAAATGCGATAAATCTCTAAATCCGTGATTTTCAAACAGATCACTCAGGAGATTTTCAGGATCGTTAACGAAACATCGCAAAAAGTTCTTTGCAGTTAAACTGGCCTTTTCTCCACGTGGGCCCTATTGGGCTGCTTTTACACAGCTTGCCCTACCCCCGTGGAATTGAACTTTGGCGCGCTTTGCTAGAGTTGCTCTGAGAAAGTAAAAACTAAGTCCGGCAAAAACAACGCATGTGAAGTATCATCTTGTTCAAGCAGCGCCACGAAGTACTGTAAAGGAACAACCAGGAAAGAACCACCTGCGCACAACCTAATTATGAAATACCGCTTCACGTGTTTGTTTCCTTACTCATCGGGTACTAGATGCGCGTCTAAACAAAATTATTTTAGGCCCTAGAGTCACGTTTCAATCCTGAGCGCCTGTATTGTTGTCTTGCACAAAACGTTTCCAACTTTCGCTGTAACGGAGTAACATCCAGCAACCAGACATGTTAGCGCATACTTATGATTTCTAAACGAGTTATAAAGCTCATGAAACAAGAGACTTTGACTCGTTTATCCTCTATGCATTCAGTGGTTTGTTCGAGTTTGATCTCTTTCCGCTAGTTTGATGGAAGTTGATATAAGTATTTGTGTGGGGACCGTAAAAATCCATTTCAACTCAGTACGTAGCCTTAAAATTTTTCATGCGGCTGCGCATATTCATAAATATAATGCCCCGATCGATAAACAATAAACTACGTTGTGCTGCGGGTTTGGCTGCGGAACTGGATTCCGAGAAAATTTGACTGGTTAGAAACGGAAGCCGGAGTCAAAAGCTTTTAGGCCCCGGAGCGAAGAAATTACGGATGATTGGCGCCAGATCTGGAGTCATTTTTTGTATTTCATTACTGTTTAACTCAATATAGTGCGTAATTGTTTAACACATTCAGTGCGTTTAGTAGACCTTATAAAAATACGTTTGTAGTACACAGGGACAGCGTCACGTATCAAAACGTATTTGACGCTTATATCAAAACAAGGCTGTGTAGCTGAAGTCCGGCGCTGAAACCCACACAAATTCGAATGATTGGAGCTGCAATCAAAGCTAGAACCCAGTACGTTAAGCTGCCGGACATGAAGCATTTTAAATGCCCAGAGCAGGAATCACCAACCTTTTTGAAGCTGAGGACTATTTCTTGTGTGCCGATTAATGCAAAGAGATACCAATTTGATAAAAACTTCTGCAACAAAAATGCTGCTCAATTTATATTTAATTATTTTAGTATTAACAATTAAGATATTCCGTAGTGTAAGGACACTGATCACGCTAATGTTATTTTTAGAACAGGCCCGCGGGCGGTAGCGAAGCCAGCCCGAAATTTTTGGGGGACCAAATATTTTGACTTCAGGCGAGCGACAGTATTTTGTTTGCGACAACGCCTCACAAAGCACAAAACTACAAGAAATGCGAGAAACTTGGGGGAGAATGGCCCTCTTGGCCCACCCTGACTACGCCTATGCCCGCGGGCGACCTACTTTGTCCTTGCGGGCGACCTGGTGCCCGCGGGTACCACGTTGCTGACCCCTGGTCTGGAGCTAGAGTTGATTTGGGCTGTGGCTAAACATCCCTGGTTGCAGATGATCAGTGTTCAGCAAACCGCGATGATTTTGTGCTGAAAAGCAACTTAACAACCCATATCAATTTTACGCATGAAAGCAATCGATGCACACTAAACGTTTGTCATGTACAAAAAATGAATAAAAGCAACAAAACAAATTTAAGATAGTAACACAAAGTATTTTTAGAAATGCGAAGGACGTTCACTTTAACTGATAAGAAGATGCTGACTTTTTCCTCTCACTCGACCAGACTTTATGTTAAAAAATAAAACATGATCTTTCCAGGATATGAAGACAAAGTTAAATGCTGGTACTGTGGCGGAGGCATATTCAATTGGGAACAGAGTGATCAACCCTGGACTGAACATGCCAAACTTTTTCCGAGGTGAGTGCTGATGAATTTTCTATTTGACTACAGCGAAGTACGGTCGTGGTTAAATGTAATTTCTAACTAGAATTATGTTTTTCAGTTGTGAATTTGTTCTTCGGGAAAAAGGACCCGCGTTTGTTAAAAGTATTACCGGATATCAAGGAACTGACGTCACGTCCCATGTTCCGCTCAGAAGTTCAGTTCCCAGGTGAGTGTAAAGCTAAGGGTGATGACGCGGTTGTGACGTCAGGCGAGATAAATTGTGCCCCGACATTTCGAAAAAAATGAAGTAGAAATAGCGAAACCGGCATCTGTTTATGTGCGAACCCTCACCCATTTGTGCTTAACAGCTACGACATTCCACCACCCACAACTGTTCCGACTGAGGTTGGCAAAAAAGGCTTCTGCCAGTTACATAATATGGTACCAGATGAGCTGGCACAGTGCGCAAGAGAAATGGGATTCAGTGACGAGCAAATAGAGAAAGCGGCTAAAAAGTAAGTTTCCAGTTTGCTCCACTTGGACAATAGCAACTATGTCCAACCCAAATGGCTTACTGAGCCAAAAATTATGTCACTATCTTAACCACGACCGCACATTGAATGACTTGCTTTGATCTTAGCAAACTAAATTTAGCTAGCTAATATATTGAAAGCGTTTGAATCCTAACTGCAATCGTAACAGACGTGATGAAGTGGCACTGAGGACCACCCGCATCAAAAATGTCAAATTCAAGATTATCAAATTAAGGACAGCTTGTCAGTATGTAGGATAGTTTTACTGCAGCCAACACCTAAACTGGGGCGCGCAAAACCTTCGACTGGGCCGCATGCAGCCCGAGGGTTGCGGGTTGGACACAGCTGGACTAGAGTCTGGAAGCACCAACTTCCATGTTCATATTTAAAGCCATCGTTGTTTTGTTTAGTTTTGCTGTTGTTTGCAGACAGATAAAGTCGCGAAATGAAAGATTTTTGTTATGTCTTAACCTTTGGCCTTTCAGACGCTTTCGAGAAGTCTCCTTTCCATTCGCGAGTTTTAGAGATCTTGTCGATGTCCTCCAATCAATGCCAGAGGATAACGAGGATAGAGAAGCATGAACGACAGGCGTGAAACCGTGCCACACGCAAGACCCCGTTGACCAGGAGACGGATTTCAAGACGATCCTAGTACCTGGCGCTAATCTTGTTTAGTTCTCCGTTATGATCCCGAGGAAAAGGCAATCAACGTATGATTCATAGGTCCTTGTTTGAACAACTATCTCAATCAGAAATGGAGGAACCTGAATGATTTCAAAAAATAATTCTGATGTTTCAGTTGCTAACAGAAGATTTGGCCAAAATGTTAATTTTTCTAAAAAAGCTGGTTGGAAATTTGAAACAAACTCTGATGTGTTGCGATGGTCGCTTGTGAAGTTTTAGTCCAATTAAATGGTAAAGAGCGCTTAGGTCAACAACTATTGACTGCGATACCCAAACGTAAAGTGCGTAATTACACTACTGTTTACACCAGACCTGCCCAACCTTTTCAGTGTTACGGGCCACTTTCACATTAGCGGGCCACAAACGTTTTTGTGCCGTAACTATAATAAGCTTTTGTGACGTAACAAATCCTCTGATTTTGATGAGTTTTATGGAATAACACGAGGTGATAATGAAGCCTATAGTTGCACGTAGTGTTGCCAGCTTGTATGGATGTAAACCAAATCTAAAAAATTGACATATTTTTGTCAAGCGTTTGTTATACAAGTTTTTGGGTGGTAGACTCATAACAGAAACAACAGGTTTAATTTTTGTGTGTTTTGATGGCAAATATACTTGAGCCTTTGAAAAAGTACTACAAAATATGAAAAATCTGCTTATGAACTTATTACATCGCTGGCCGCGGGTTGGGCAGCCTTGGTTTACACTGTATCCTCTCCAAAGAAGAAAGAGTCGCAGAATTTGATAGGATCAGAAAAAGCAAGCCACAAAGAATTTCGCTCCTATTCAACAAGGTTGTTGAACCTTGCGATGATTGCCTAAGCTTATGTAAACAAGAGTGATAGTAAAACACGAAAACCTCGTAATTATGTTCTCAAAATTACTTTTTTCACTATACGTACTGTTATAATTTGTTTTTGTTTTCTGTGTCAGCATATACAGTAGGTTAAAAATACCTTTTTGCCGTAACGTGTTCGTCAGAATGCAGTTGTTGCGTCACAATAGCATGGTGTTCTAACTCTGCTCGGTGCAAGAAACATCCAGCTTTGCGGCGTGTTTGCGACATCCCACGTCACAGCGTTACACAATATCTGTGTCAAATTACAAGTTCTGTTGTGAAGAGATGTGAACCTGTCGAAACAGTTTCGCCACTTGCGACAGGTGCTTGTCAGCGGGTTCATTAATTGTTCGCTTCAAAAGCGTGGGCAACGGTAACATTCATCTTCAGTTTAGTTCAAGTTTACTGACGGTGTTTCCCATGCAGTACTGCGCACATTTTAATCTTTGCATGTGAGGAAAGTGCTGACCCGTAACCAGCTTGGGATACTAGGAGGGGGGACGAAGAGTTCTGAGAGGGGCCCAAATTTTCTAAACTATGGTCAATAGTTTCAAACTACGTCCAACGCATTTTTCCAGGGGGAGGCAAAAATGTTTTTGGGGAGGTGAAACCCCTCTTGCGCTCCCTCGTAGTTGCGGGCCTGGGAAAGTGTGAGAAAATTGATAGTTCAGTGCTTTTGAAAGACTTGTGGCATTGTCATCTTCGTCGCTCTACTTCAGAAGTCTCTGACACATTTACGAGGTTTGGTATTTCAAGCAACTGCAAAGGGTGTTCAAAATTATTAATTTTCTTTGAAAAGAAATATTTAATCTTCGTTACATTTTGGAATTAAGATCATACGTTTTCTTTGCTGGATACAGGAAGAAAAATTATTGTCTAATATACAATCAATTGATGAAACGTGTAAGAAACGAAAACCAAGATTTAAAGAAATTCGTATGAGATGTTCCGAAAGTAAGCTGTGTTCACCGACTTGCTTTTCAAAATGTCCAACATCATAACCACTGGTTTTTGCCGTGTGGTTTGCAAGACTTCCGCTTTTCACTCTTTTCAACAATGCTACGTTTATATAGTTTGTATGTTGTTTATAGAGTTAACTCTCTTCCGACCAGAGCCAGCGGAAGACTCATGTGAGTTGCCATCAGCTCTTTCAACAAACATGCTTGTCACACCTCAGGAGAATCGCAGTCTTTGTTTAGCTTTGTGAGATATGCGACGTAGTGCATAACCTTCAAGTCAGAACAAATGTTGTAAGTGAAAAAAATTTGCAATGTTATCATTTTATTATTTGTTTCCACCTGGTTAAAATATCGCTGCAAGTCTGTTCCCAACGGCCACATGTCTGTGATTGTGGCATGAAATTGTGGTTGCCTTTCATGAGCGGTTTTCAGTTTGATAATTCTCGAATAAAAGAGTCTGCCTTGTGTCTAAAAAAAATTATTTTTTGACCTTGGAAAAAAAGTCTTCATCTTTTAGAGTTCTTTGCCGCACAACATTTTTTCGGGTAAGAATGTCCTTTGCACCCCCAAAAGTTTGCCCGCTCTTAGAACTATGGGCCGTTGAACTGGTTGGCCGCTGTCTCGTCATTGGAGAGCTTTACTATAATTTGTCTGTCATGGGCAGAAAGCATTTTCTTGCTTGTGCGTGAAAGCGTTGTTTTGCTTTTTAAAAGGAAAGATTACGGCTTGCGCTTTCTAGCGTTTGATGTCAGCATTTCTGTCTGTGATCACAAATGACCCAAAAAGTTAATACAACGAAAATAATCAACGAGTGGACGTCAAATCTTGATCGTGACTTCAGAGAGATCTCTTCGAAAACTCCGTTACGACTGAGATGTAGCATGCAAGCGTAGTCGCTAGCTGTCAGCAGCACCTAATCCGAACAATACAAGTTTTATTACAATTCATAAAACTCGGATTGCTAGTCACGCGACTACACGTTCAAAGTCTGGCGACGTCAGGATCAGCATTTGGCATGAATCTGTTCAATGCTGCGATTGTAGAATTATTTCAAAAAGCAATGCTGAGTTTCTATTCAGGACGTTAGTTTCGATGTTGGTTGTTGCAAACACCTTTCAAGTAAATGCTATCATTTACGCGGGTCCAATTGATCTGTTTAAAGTCTCACTCAAGGTTCAGCTAGAAATGAAATATTTTAACGGGCTTCTCATAATATCCAGTAGTTTTTTAATCAGATTGCAAATATTAAAACTCTTGCTGCGACCGCAGCGTTTTTCCCTTACAAGCTGTGACGTTTACACAGGCAAAGTAACAAACACTACGTTTCTCATTGTATCAGTTGATGGAACGATACTGGTGTTTCCCGATTCTTTTCTTGCGCCAAGCGAGTGGACTTTCCACAAAAATGATGTGGCCCACTGTCACTCTGCCATGCACTGGCCACGTTGTCTTGGATTGCGATAGTTTTAAAACCGTTAATTGGCAGCAGGAACTTACTTAAAAGTTGGTTAAATATCTTCTTTTGATTAACAGTATTAAAAGTATTTTTGGGGGGTGATGTGTTTTGTTTAAACACATATGGTAGGGTAATGTTTTACTGGATATATATGCATGGCCCATTTGGAACCGGCCTCATCCCCTACTGTTTGGAAAAGGCAGAAGTGGTAGCCAAGGTGGCTGTGTTACTCCTTTGTAGTGCAAACAAGCAATTGTAGCTTACCTGAGCTTGAACTTAAGCACTGACCAAGCGATGCGAAAGACTAGTATGCCAACCCTGCTTAAGCAGCAACACTTTTGGCGTGCTCCTACAAGGTAAGCAGCACTGGTTGCTGCGTCTGCAAGGTCTGCTCAAAAATATTTCTCAGAGCAAAGCTTTCAATGGAAACTGAAATTGGCGGTAAATTTTGCAGCCGATATATTTTTGTCAAAAAAGTTATTTTTACGTTTGTGAATCACCAACTTACAGGAAAAAGCATTACGACCACTTTAGTTTCCAAGGACTTTTCTTATTTGCAAGGTGCAGACGCGACTTTCATATCCGCGGTCACCCTGCAATTCAGAACTGTGGGCTTTTTCCGATTAATTTCTTAAGCAAACCACGTAATCCAATATTTTTTGTGAGGTTGTGATGCACACTTGCAAGATACAAGTCTCGCATGCGCCACTTTTTTGTTGAAACTTGCAACAGTAACTCGCCAGCCAATTGAGCTGAGAGCTGTTCCAGCTTAATTGGCTGGCGAGTTATGATGTCGCGAAGTTCAACAACAAAAGTGGCGTACGCGGGTCATAAAGAACGTTGGTCTTTTGAAAAGAAACTTTTGAATGCGGTTTGGAAAGAGCACCGAAAAGTCCAAATTGGTTTGAAAAACGCAAACGCCCAGGAGCACCTGGCAAATTTTTGAGATTTCTATTGGTTGGGTCAAGTGTTTTTATCTAATAATAGAACGCAATATCACGGACACAGGTGAGGATAATGTTGGTGAATTCACCATACATTCCAAGTTTCCTAAATTTTGTGAACTCAGTTAAAGCCAGCCTTGATATTTTTGCGTTTCTAATATATTGTCAGTTGTCTTCAATGATTAACAAATGCGCAGAGGCGTTTGGTTCCCTCTTTGATCCAGCAACGTTATCCTTGTCGAGGTGAGTCTAGTTTCCCAATGTAAAACTTCAGTTGAACTTTCAGTGAGAAGAATTCAAGCTTAAGGGATGCTGTACTGGCCTGGTGAAAATCAACTGGATGTCAGAAAATAAAGCAACATGTTTTGTGAAGGTGAATCGTCATGGCGATCACGTTCTATGTTTGGCAAAAGCAAAATGTTGACAGGAAATTCTTAAGCAATGTTTAGGCCAGTGGTTCTCAAATGGGTGCCACTTGGCTCACTAAGGAAGGAATTTTTAATTTCTGAGAGGAAATTTGTTCCAGGGAGGAATTGGGGAGTAAAAGCTGTGGATGGAAAAACCTCAAGTGTTTATTAATTATTTATTCAAAACACAAAAATGCACAAAAGGTTGGCGTAGATGGGATTTTCTGTAGAAGGCTACGCAAAGAAAAGTTGTGTTAACACCAGCGACTGGTGTTATAAGAGTCTGTTTGGTTCATAATTGTCAATTGTTTCATCACAGTAGGTATGTGCAGAATTTTGCAATTACTTTTTTGTGATTTTTGTTAGGGAGGAATTGGCAGTGTTTGGGTTTGTAAGGGGGAATATGAGAAAAACTTTTGAGAATCACTGGTTTAGGCTATGCAGAAATTGTGAAACCAGTGATTTTGGTCAAACAACAGTACTATTGCATTCTTTTTTAATTGGCGAGTAAGAGAACAGTATTTAGACACGGCATTATATCTTGATTCAGAGAATGGACGAATTTGCATTACACATATACAATGTTCCCTCTAAGCTGCGCGGCCACGCAGCTGGCCTAGAACCCCCGCGCAGTACTTTCGTTCTACCGCGCACTGCATAAGTATTGACAAGACAAAGTAAATACGTGCTTTCAATCGGACGCAAGCCCCACCTTTGAGATTTGAGCTCACACGGCCTTCCATTCCGCGCACACTAAGCAAGCTCTAAGAGGGAACGTTGCACATGTATATAGAACAAGGGAAAATCGCAGTCCGTCAGCTCGTAGAGAAACCGGCTCACAGGAAATTGCATTGGTGTAAGCCTCACGCCTGACTGCCTTCGCGTTGCCTGGGGACAACGTGGTAGTCAAGACTGCTAGCTCAAGAAATAGTTTGAATTGAGGCAAGACCTTCACTTCCGTGTCTCATTATCGCAAGAGTAAAACGAAGTAATATTCGACGCTACTTTATTTTTTTGTTGCTTTTTTTCATTGGCGAAGCACTGGTCATTCTGATTCGCAACAACAATCGGAAATCTTACCTTATGTGTCCAATTTCTTCTTAGCGCGGTGACAGAGAATTAATTCGAAAATCTATACCTTAAAAATGCTCCCGAATTATGTTCTTTCAAGACATAGACATACCGTGGGTTTGTGCCACTCTCCTAGTCCATTACATAAACACCACTGCACTTTGTTAGCAGTGATAGGGGGTTTCTTGAGATCGATTTCCTAATTTTGTTCTTAAGCTTACTTTCCTGCTTTTGACAAGCCACCTTACGAAACGTTGTTGTTTACGGCCTCAGTATAACTCTTTATAACTCCAACTTTCTCAGTATAACTCTCCAACTTGGATCTCTACAAACAAGCAGTTTTATTTGCAAGGATTGTAACAGCGCATATGACATTTGAGAAACGGGTGTGAACTAAGCCAGGGATGTCCAGACGCCCCAGGCTGTCGTCGAAAAAAACAGGAAAGAACAAATCTAAGCCGAAATCGGTATCATGTAGTGGAGAACAAATCTCAGTAAGAGAGAACAAATCTCAACCGAAATCCAGCAGTATTAAACAAAATCCGAAGACGCAGCATCCGCAGCGAACACAGAGTGATTTTCTTTAAATATCAGGCTTTCAATGGTGCAACGTAGTGCTTAAAAGCATCTCTGTTTATACCAGAGTTTTCAGTGATATTTTTTAGGAAGCAATTTGTTCACCTAGAAATGTACATCAGGTTAAAGTGGCGATAATGACACGCGGCAGCACGCTGGCTCCAACGTATACGGACTTCAGAAGTTAAAATCAATGCTTGCTGCAGAACGCGCTTTACATGGTTAACACACTTTTGATAAATGGGATAATGATTGAAAAGAACTTGAAAGTTCTCGCTCGAATCATCGATTCAGGCAATACTGCGAGCAGTCATGAGCAATGAGACAAGTGCAAGGAACCTGCAATAAAATCAAACAATGGAAGTGCTGGGTTTAAAACCGTAATTCCACAAGCACATCGCACTTGTGCTTGTGGTTGAATTACCGTATATATTTAACAAACAAATCACTTATTCAGGCATCAGGTTAAAATGTATCATGACAGTTTCAAACATATTCTTCTAACACACGCGCGAAGTAGAACAAACTTTTTCTGACTAGCAACTAGGTTCATATTGATTGTGCTTTGTTGGATCAGTAAACCAAATTGTCGTAGTTCAAATGCAGCGCAAAGCACTACGTTTCAATACCACTTGCATTTGTTCTTGGGTAAACATTTTGGAAGAACATAGCAATATACTTTTGTTTTGAACAGATTTTTGCAACATCCTGAACGTGTGGATTGTTGCACTTGATTCTCGCAATATAAGTAACTTCGGCCACTCTTATCTTACTTCCAACAAACTGATTTCATAGTTGTACGCGAGAATAAAACCTAGATACCGAGGTTTCAGTTTAGCTGGTATGATTGTTTTCGATATATTTCAAAATCCTGTTGAAATATATTTCATGTTCGCACTCGACACTTGTCTCGCGCGAGTTTTGCCCGCAAAGCACCATTCTGCTTCTCGTGGTGAATGAAACTGAAATACAAACAGCATTTACTTGGTTTGATGCCATCTTTTTACACCACTGGTAGATTCTGGACCCATAGTGGTGGCAGATGGATCTCCAATCCCTACCGATGTTTGAGCTTGATTGAACGGATAAGGGTCACTTTTCTTGCATTGCCCCGGATATCCACTTCCGGATTTAGTAAAAGCTTTGAGGTCGCTTCCTGAATGAAAAATGGAAATCAGGTATATTCCCCAAATTCAATCTGGTCAATAGCAGAGTCTCAAAAGGTCAGCAGCAAGGTAGGTAAGCAGTTATCAGTAAAGCTGTCGTAGGAACGCGAGAAAGTGTTTTTCCCCACTTCTCTTGAAGGGTAAAGACCTTTCCCTACTTTTTCATCTGGCGACTTAGTTGTCAGTTTGCTGCCGATTTTTCAACTTAACCACCGACGCTGACCGGAAGGTATCATGTTTTGACTGAGGGTTCAATTATCGTCATGTTCATTTTATGTCAAGGAACTAGTCTCCACAAAGGCGACGCAGACGAATCAATCAGCACATTTTTTTGTTTGAAATCGATTCCATTTGGATAAAATTTGAGGACTGAGGATAGGTAGAGTTATGCGAAAACATTTTCCTATCCAATTTTTTGCTGAATGTGTCGCCTTCATGGAGCCTATACTTGAACAAAGATACTGTACGTACTAGTGCAAATCATCCCAAAATCATGAAAGAAGAGCAAAGTCGGCAGATTTATTGAAAGCTGGCAGCAAACCTAGAGTTTCAATTGTCATTTTGTGTCAATTAAGCTTAATATCGAATCAAGCGCCCCTGAGATATGCCACTAAACGTTGTTACAGTATGCCGCTAAAATTATCCTGTAGCATACTTTTACATTTTCATGCAGAACGCTCCTTAAATATTCTTGAAAAGGGCCACTAAAATTTTTGCAGCATGCTACGTCAATTTTCTTGCAGCACGCTACTTAAAGTTTCTTGAAGCATGCCACTCAAATTTTCTTGATGCATCCTCGTTAAATTTTCCTGCAGCATGCTATTAAAGCTTCTTGCAACATTCCCCTTAAATTTTCTTGCAGCAAGCCACTCAAACTTTCTTAAAGCATGCTGCTCAAATTTTCTCGCAACATGCTCCTTAAATATTCTTGCAGCATGCCACTCAAAATTTCTTTCAGCATGCCCCTTAAATTTTCTTGAAGCATCCCGCACAAAATTTCTTACATCATACACCTTGAATTTTCTTGCAGCATGCAACTCAAATTTTTAGAAATTGTCACTCAAATTTTCTTGCCACGCATGCCATTTTTAAATTTATTTGGTTACTCGTCGCAAAAGTTATTGAGACGAAAGCATCCAATCTGGAGTATCGAAAACCAGCAAAAGCAAACTAAAATTGGAAGTTCCATTGGGAAGTGGAACTGACTATTTCTATTGACAGTTGACACCTATGAGTTAAAATGAATTTTCTGCATGAGTTGAGTAAATTGCTTCCTACTACGTCAAATAAATTTATATTGAGTTGGATCAAAGTCTTTGAACCAATAATGGCTGTTTACGTCGCAGCTGGCAATCAACGTGAGTGATTTGCTTTTGTCATAAAGGCAGTCCAGGGTGATGCCATTCAGACAGATATTTTGTTGCTTTTAATTGAAGAAAGAATGCAGCCTCACACCACCTTTCTTCACAATTTCCGCCGTAAACATCATTCCCTCATCTTCGTGTTCGAGCAAGTGACAATGCAGCACTACTCTTCCAAGGTATTTGTGGACTTTGAAGCGGATCTGTCAAGATTTACATTGGGTTAAATGGATACACTGCACGATCAAATTCCAAAACACCCAATAAAAACTCACATAAATTTGGCCTTGTTTATAAATTCGAAATAATAAGAAAAATCTTAGATACTGTTCTTCGTCACCCATTTGAGCAAGAAGCAGGGTTTAACCGATGCATGAAGCCGGTGTTTACCGAGGTATGACAATTGTGAACCGTAAACGTAATCGTTTGGCATTTAATTCCGCTATTTGACTGAATTTGTTTGCAAAGCGCGTCTAATGAAAAATGAAAAGCTGGTTTATAAGCCACCAAGTTTGCAAGACAGACGGGTCAATTAGAAGAGGTAGCATTTGGTGTACTTACAAAAAATAGCCCAGCTGACAATGAGAGAATCGTGGGTTTTTAATGCGGACACCAGAAAACCGTATTGCATTATGTTCTGTGAAAATACACAACATTTCATAACACAATATACTACGCATAAGGGATCTCAGCACCAATTTCGCACTCATATAAAACAGTTGTTGAAGTGAATTGGGTTTGTTGGACTTACCGTAATATTGGACATCGGGGGTACATTTATGACATCTCTGAAGACACCAGGGCGCGAGTATCCGAGGGTTCCAGAACCACCTTTTTTCCAAAGTGTTTCGTGGCCCAAGTATTCAGCCGGATTATTATTTTTCACTGGTTTTCCGGTCCAAGTAGCTGTGAAAAAGATTTTGCGTATGAAATGAAGTAATGAATTAAAAAATGTTAAAGTAAACAATATTTGTGGATTGTGATGAAAACTAACGTATATGAAACTTCGACCTGATTTTGTTCAAGTCGGCGGTTTTGTAGCAATTCATTTGGAATAAAGTAATGCCAGTGAACACATGCTTTTGCAAGACTTCTGAACATCACATTGTTTCAGTGTGTAAGCTCAGCAAAAAACGTATCAACAAGCCGCAGATATGTGTATCAGGAGAAAAATATTTTCTGTGGTTCTTGTCGAAAGTGATGATCTGTTGAAATCGTAAAAGTCTTTTCAACCAACTTTTTGGCAATACAAACAATACCTGTTTCTTCATCTGTAAAGCAAAAAAATTGACTTTTTCCAGAGCTATTCGCTGTTAACTTCCATTTCAAGACTCCCTGCTCAGGTTTACAGGAAACACGTTCACCGTCGCTACAATACCCAGATTAACTAAAAAAATCTCCCAATACCACCCAATCTTACTGAGGCGTTTTAGGCGCACAAGAGGGTGATTCAACAACTCAGCCATTTTTCGCAAGCTCATTGAACCCTAAAAATGTAATTCCTTGGATGATGAAAAATGTTATTATTTCAGAAACAAACTGAATGTCCCAAAAAAGCGAAAAGTACGAACACTAAAGGCACGAAAAAGGCACGAAAAATCCAGAAGTTCTGCAAGTAGCCTTATTGACGGTCTGTTGGAGATCCGTGTCGTATTGTGTCCGAAGCTTGCGGATTTACATACAAAAAAAGTAAATTACGTTGAGACACGAACATCTGTTATTTTCAGGATGATTTTGTGATTTATAGACACAGAAGTTCACTCTGACCAAAATGACAAAATTTGACAAAGTAATTTGCTATTGACTTTTAGATTTCGCAAGCGTCACTCAGAAAAGTGTTTGGACACACAGCGCTTGCAGAAACATTTCTTTCACACATTATAGCAACGTTCACATATGCTACACAATACAAACCACATTGCATGTAAACGTTTACCTCCCAGCAGACTTTGCAGAAGGTTCTTGACATGTTGACTGACAACTACTTGCGCGCTTTTTCTGACTAATGGAACGTCACAAACTTTTAAGCGCAAAATCAGGTCAAATCCCTTCCCTAACGAGGGTGCGGCAGCAGCGTTTCGACAGGTTCAACGACCGACGTTGAACATCAGTCACGCGTGTCGAATCCGATTGTCTCCTCACCACATTCCTTCATGCATCGCAATTTCCAAGCTTGCTCGTACATGAATCAACGCATCAAATTTGTTTTTGTCAAAATGACCATGGTGTCCTAAGCGCAGCTTTTGTTGTCACACGTCGATCAGGCCATACACGGCCACCTAGACCAATTGTCGCCCCTTACTGAAAGAATACAGTGTTATGCAGATTTCGACAGAACCTCTCGATAGAAACCAATAAAAATCAGTTATTAAAAAGATCAGCATTAGACTTGAAATGTCAGCGTTTCTAAAATGAAGTTGAAAACTGCAATTGGCCACCTTTGGATCATAAGCTGGAGCGGAGTTTTAAAAATGCAAGACATTTCTAAATACTTGAAAGCGAACAAAAAGTGGTAATGTTTAAATTGTCATCGCATCAATCAAGCCAGTTTAAGCATTTTTGTAACCTCTATTTTTTATCTTTGCTTGTTTGCAAAATTGTAGAACGCTCAAGCGTTAGCCTCAAAACAGCTTCTTTTGCAATTGACTTAAGGTTGCTTCACTCTAATACTTTGATTGAAACGAGCCTGGTACAATAATTTTTGCATGATAGTTAAGCAACAAACTAATAAGGCCACATCAAGAGTTTGTTGTAGTGTTGAAGCTAAAAAAGGAGGGTGGTTGCCGTTTTTAAGTTAAACAATGCATAGTGCAAGATTCTGGGACGTTGCCACATACCCGTAGCCCGGGTTTTAAAGGTTTGCGGAGCAAAATACATTTTTAGTATTTTAGGGAGGCAACATTTTTTGTTTTTATTATATGTTTTAATACAAAATTTTCTGGGTGAAACAAAATTTGGGGGAACAATACTTTGGGAGGTACTGTCACCAAACGCTCCCCATGGCTACGAGCCTGCGTTGCCAGCATGGAAGTAACTTGGCAATTGCGAACATGCCAGCAATTCCTTAATGAAACCGTAGTTGTCCACTCTCTAGAATTTTGACTTTCCTGTTCCTGAGCAGTTACTTCATCAAAGAATAGCAAATGATTGTTGCGTTACATCATCAGAAAACTGTCAAAGCAAAGTGCCTCATATATCACGAGAAAGAAACTACCTCATATGCCACGTCATCAGGAATGTGATCATGTCAGTCATGCTTATACACAGTATCAAGGGAAACCCGAACTCACGACAGTCAAAACGACCGACCGAACACACAGGCGTAGCCGGCGGGGCGAGGGGGCCATGTTCTCCCAAAAATGTTTACAATATCTAGTCATTTTGTGCTTTGAGAGGCGGTATCCCACTCAAACTACTGTTGTTAGCCTAAAATAAAAAATTGTGCGTCTCCCAAATTTGTTGCCCCAAAAGAATTTTGGGCGAGCTACGCCACTGATTGAAGAGAAACTGTTAAAGTCACGAAAACACTCACGTTGGTATCCTGCCATCTGAACCTCGCATCTCGTTCTGTTCTGGTCAAAAAAAACAAGTTCCCCATTCGTGTGTGTGGCGTAAGGCCCGGTGTACTTGTTATAGCTGATAACCTGTCGAAAAAAGATTTTATAACACGTAACTTGTTTTGATTTGAATGAAAGTTTCAAAAATATTTGAAAAAAGATTTCTAAGCTGAAACTTTTGGTGCTATTTAGGGGCTGTGTGAAATCTCATTCAGCCAACAAGTAGATTGTCAAAAAAAGAAGCTATCAAGTGAAGCTTGGTTGAAAAACAAGTGTGGTCAAAACCACATGTGAAACTTTAATTCAAAACTACATTCTAATTTTTTTTACCGCCAATCCCATTGTATGAAGCAGTAAAATGAGAGTAATTGAAATCTGAACCTGTAAATTTTACCGCTAATTGTAAACAAGTTCTTAGCCACCAGTCATTTGGCGCCTCCCATAGTGATTGGGCGCCCACATAATGATTCGGCGCCCAGGGAGTTGTGCCCCCCTTGACACCTCGTTATTCCCGTGGGGGCAACCGGGCAATTGGCATTTTGAAAGTGCCAAATATTTTGTAGTTTTTAGGTACAACAAGAAGTTACAATCATTTCCTCCCCCCCTGGAAATTACAGCTGGTTGCTGTCCTGGTTTACAGTAATGAAGCTATCGTATATAATCTTAAAGAAAACTTTATTGCGCGATCGTTTTTTTGATAAACTCCAAGGCAATCAACATTTGCTAACGACGCCTATGCATCCTAAGCCGTTGCGATTCCTCGTAATTCCTTTATGTTATTTCACATAGTTTGTCATTTATATTCGCTTTACATACCTGAAAATGATTGACATGAATGTGAATAGGATGGGCGGAGTGTGTGTTGGCGTTTGTAAAGTACCATTCCTGGACTGTTCCTTCCTCCATTTTGAATCTAGATGTTGAAAGGAACAGCATATGAATCCATGTTCACTTAATGAAATGACGTGAACAAGCAGACAATTAACAAATCTGATCTCAGCTAACATTAAAATGCAAGGATTTTCGCAGCATCTTGAGACGACTGTGCAAAGCTGTCGTGCTAAACAACTTACGGAACGTATATTTCATGTTTGGCAGTGAAGAAAATCCCCTTGTAAGATAATTTCCAAACAATTGGGTAGAGTCACAGTACTGGTGAAATTCAAAACTTGTTTTCCATATAAAATACCTCTAAAAGTTTACCACATAATTTACTTTTAATGAAAGACGTTTTAGTTTTTTGAGTTGAAGTGTTGTTATTGCAAAAATGTAGCGTTATTCATAGTAAAAATTTTTTTGCAAATCTCAAACAATGATTTATAGAAAAAGAACTGAAGCAAAGGCGGTAATTTAAAATTTAAATTTTAACAGGTTTCAAACAAAAATTTACGGGTCAAAAAGTTGATTAGCTCACATTCTTACTTAAAATGGTCCGGTCCGATGAAACTTTCCCTGTTCATTTTGTCTGAGGGGTCAACCTCGATGACAAATCGACCGGTAACCTGGTCCTGAGTTAAGTTGCGAAAATCCATGTTGAAGCTGGCCCGGGCCGGAAGCGAGGCCGGGATGGTGACGCTGGTTTTGGGTCCGTGGACATTGATTATCAGCAACTTTTCGTTGTAGCGCTGGGTGTTGGCCATCGACCGCACATCAGCCATGTCGTTGACAGAACGTATCTGACAACAATCAAAAACGTTTCAGGGATTAAGGTGAAATTCTGGCATACGTTTTGTCCACAAAATAGGAATAAATTAACAAATATAAGTTGGGATTTATTTCGACGGAAACCAAATGCCGTTAATACGCGACCTATGTGCTGAAAAGGTAAACCTTACGTCGTAAATAGTTGGTGACAAGACAATTCTGTGAGCTGAGAACTGGATGCAAAAACACCGCACGCAATAGAAATGAAAAACATGCGGTTTTCAAATGCAGCCGAGCGTACTGTTTTAAATTTTCCTTAAATTTTTCTACCAGCCTCAGAGACAAACGGTCTCGACAACTGCTTGCGTTCGGTAATCCCATTAAACTGGGAACAGAAAGACAATAAAGGTCAGTCCTTCACAGAATGGATCAGAACGAATGCGGGTGTCGAGCAGCAATGTCGGTTGTTTTTTGAAACTTCTTCGCAAGAACTAAGTTTGTGATAGCAGCGGATTATGATGTCATGCACGCTTTATTACGAAACCCATTCAGCTTTGCTAACTACAGTAATCCTTCTCGTCTGGACGTGATGATAGCTTCAGAGGTGGAGTCTGACAACCATTGAGGATGGTGCTTTGGCCGATAAATGAATACACAATTTTCGTTGCTTTCGTCACACAAATAAGTTTCAAAGCTTACGACTGCTTCATTTGCGTAAGGTTTTCTTCACAGTGCCTGAGCTGCTTCTTGAATTTTTAGTCGCTTGGCCAACATTGAATAAGGAAAAACTTCTGGGAGTTTAAACGGCGTTTGAAACTATAACCGGTGAGTGCGATAATGACAACGTAAACTAGCAAAAAATCCTTCAAGCAAGAGGCAAAAAATGTCGCCGAATCTCGGTAAGTGTCCATTTACAGTGTACGCTAAGCGAACATGCATGACGGTAGTATGATGCGGCGTGTATGGCGCAACAGGTCAACTGACGATGAGGATGGAAAAAGCTTGATACGATAACAAAGAAGCCGTTTATGACGTCAGTTGAAAAAAACGCATGACAAAAAGTTTTTCAACAACTGGTGACTCATATTAGTTCTGTCACAAACCTAAAGTTCAGGTCGAATTTTTTTGCTATCTGTCTATCTTATTTGATCATAATGACATCATTATACAAGTCTCATGTTGCTTGCATTCTGATTGATGCCAAGCTCTGTGGCTCATTCGAAAAAGCGTCATGCCCCACTACTTGACCATGCCCACTGGTTGAAAACTACTGACCTAAATAAACAGTCTAAGTCTCATGATCCTGTTTCAGTAATCGGTTTCGCGCGTTTTTTACTACTATTGGGCTACGTGTCTTATATGCGGATACAGCTTATTTATTCAGAGTTCTGTAATTTTAAGGATTTTATTTCAGACACTGAACGTAGGAAAATAGCCTTTTCATATTATTTCGTTGAAAAAAGTGATGGCGATTCTATATATTTTCTCCAGCTATCTTACCTTGATGAGTCTGTCAAAAATACAATGTCAACTAGAAAGTCATAACAAGTCGGAAAACGTACCAGCCCAAGTCTTATTAGTTTGGCTGCTTCTCGGCCACGGCAAAAGAATGATCCAGAAAAAGCTGTCTTGATGCTTCTATATTTATTGCCATGGCTTAGCTCGAAAACTGAAAGCGTGCCAATCAAAATACTGCACATTTGTGGTGAAAAACCTTGTTACTTGAGTTTTGCGGGACGTGTAACTGTGTGATCGCGAATCCTGAATGACTCATCGCGTAAACTGTGTAAACCAGGGGTGGAGAACCTATTTACTATCACGGGCTGCACGAATTGTGCATTATCCCTGGCGGGCCGCAGAAATCAATATTTCATCCTAAAATTCTGCCTTTATATAAATATGAGGAAGAGTGACACCTCTTGCTTTACTATGTACCGGTTCATCATGGATTTTCGTTTTCACGCGATGTTGTACTCTAACTTAAGTAATGAATATTCTGATTCGGGCCATATCAAATGTTCACGCGGGCCGCAGGTTCCCTCACTCCTGGTGTAAACCAACCACACGTCATTTATCACAGATGATTAAGTGCACTCAATAGTGACCTTAGAAATAAATGTAAAGTACAGTAATTATTCTCGTATTTCAAGTCAAGCATACCTGATAAGTTCCCGGTGCGTTACACACGACCAGCCATTCGGTTCTTGCCGATGGAACCAAGAAAGTTTTTCCGAGTGTTGGCGGGACCGCTTCATCCAAATAAACTCCGTCGATGGCGATCTCCCGAACCTCGCATCCGCTGGTAGATTGGCCACTGCTGTCAGTGAGCATCAATTCCAGGGCAGCACTGCCGCCGGCATTCACCATTCTGCGTCACAATGAGTTTTCGCAGTTAATCACGCAAGCTGACATTTTCACCTCCTTACCAACGATCACAAATGACATAACAAACGAGGCTTTCCTGTCTGCGAAGACGTATGCTCGAACAGGTAAAAACAGTCTATAACAGTGGTTCTAACGGGGGGACATGCCTCCCCATGGGGCAGTCAATAAATTTCTAGAAGAGCGCGAGCTCTTACGCGCTGTACAACATGGAAAGTTTTTGAACGGGAAGTGTTTCGTATAAATTACTTATCTAAAGTCAGGGAGGCTTCAAGCAAAGCTCAACGATATTATTTCAATATTATTTCGAACGAGAGGGTCACAGATATTTTCCAGGGTCGGATGAATACAAAATTCGTTCGAGTGAAACTAACGTAGCCACAACATACTTTTGTGTTGTCCAATAAAGTAACCGTTGTTATAAATTCTTTGAAGAGGTTGACTAGCGCAAACGGTAACATCTTATATAAGTCTGATACCAGGCATACAGCATAGCTGTACATTCATATATTTGGCAACCACATAGTTCTATAAAGTGTAATGCAGATACGCTACATATTTGCCAACGGGAAGCAATTGACCCGCTTTTGCGTTTGATCTGAGAAACAAATCATTTCGGAACTTCACTCAAAGAATGCAACTGGCAATTTTCAGGAACGGTTTCGAAAAATGCTTTCCTCAGACTACATTTTGTGTGACAACAATGGCTTTTGAATGCAGCCGCGTCAACGCTGATGTACTTTAACCTGGGAACTTTTTTTATCGTCTCATAGGTTTGTTTTCGTTGAATCACTTGCAGTCGAAAATATGACGCCTACACTTTCTCATCGAAACGAACGGTCAGTTGAACTAAGCTGCAGAGAAGTCGCTCTAGCGACGATTTTGCAGACTCCGGTCCAACTGCGCTGCTGCCTTCGGAAAATAAAGAAATGATGCACGGAAAACAGTCTGAATGGTAAGGGTGTTGCCACAGTGTAAATTTATGTACATTTATGTACCCCACAATTAGGACCAAAGAGCCACCTCAGCCTTGGCAAAATATCTTTCAAAGATGAAAGTAAAGCACCCAAGCACATCTATTTAGATTGAAGTTTCAAACACCGGTCGATGATTTGGAATGAAACCGCATAACTAGAGAAAATGTAAAGAAATTGTGCCTTAGTCCATGGGCATCGAAAGGGAGAGCAGGGAGGACATGGGCCCCTGGATTTCAAAAATTTTAGCAAAAAAGGTTGTTTTCTTAGTCGTACCACACTACTCTGTCATTTTTAATCCTACTAAATAACGCTGTTAAAAGGGTCAAATACAGTAGTGTGCTGTACGATCATTGTAGTCTTTTTTAACCCAGTTGTGTAATCCTATTCATTGTTTGCCATTGTTTCTTATTCCAACCCAATTCATTACGTTGCTCACTTTTTCTCGAAATGATTTTTACACTTGTCTTTGAGCAATACTACATCTTTGATCGCGGTATAATGTACTTTGATCCTAATCAAGCATAGGTGTAGGAACAGGAAAATTCTTGGGGGTGCAAAGGAATTTTGCCCGGATTCTCCCAAACCTGCCCGAAAAATACTTCAAAAAAAATGACCTCCAAATAAAAGCTCTTCATGGCAATGAGGGCACCATTATTTGATTAATTTCAAATTAAAGCTTGTTGGGCGCCATTTTTTCTCACATTTACAGGGAGTTTTACAAGGTTCTCAGAGATTTTGCCTGGATTTTAGAGAATTTTGACCGGATTTTATTTGATTTTGCCCGGATTTTCACCAAATCAAAGCATTCGGGGATGCGGTTGCATCACCTGCACCCCGCCTCCTACACTAGTGTAATCAAGAGTTGGTAAACCGGCAACATAGACTTTGTATGGGCCGCAAAAGTGATCGCAAGCCGGAGAGATTGGGAATATGACAGAGAGAGAAGGTCTAACGCAAATATATGGATATATCCTTCAAGCAAAATGACTCGCATGACTGAACAAAGTTGCCCGCATTTTGGCTGCGGTCAAAATGCTCTCACAAGTCTTACCGCCCCTTAAAATAGTAGGAAGCCAACTACTTGTTTTGACTTACCTGCGTTGCTTAGTTGCAAAATTGACGGCTGAGGTCTGCTGCACCAAAAACACTTTTTAGCGTGCAAGCAGGGCCGTGGCAAACATGGACTGGTTTGAAATTGCCTAACACAACTCCCTAAAAAAAAAAACTTTGAAAGTTCTAGACAGCAACCACGGTTGGATAAAGTTACAAACACACGGAGTTCTGGTACCTGAATCGTTTGATCTGTCCTGTTGTGATATTGACCTCAGGCCACAGATCACCGTTTGTCGTGAAATAGTTGATTGCGAATGAGGATTTTGTCAGGTAGTCTTCCAGCGTTAAATTCAACCTGAAACGTTCGGCGAAATCAAAGAAACTGCTAATCGAAACAAATAATAATGATACAGCGCGGAAATTGCAGTACAATACGCTAATTTTGGGTGATCAAGTTATTGAGAAAGTTATTGAAAACCGGTAAATCAAGTTATTGAGACTGTGCATTATCTGCGATTCCATATGGAATAAAGGCAGACAATAAAACGACGTCCACATTACATACCTGTAAAACCGTTTCATAACAACCAGTTTTGCAGCAAAACTGTTTGCTTGCTATAATAATAATAAGAGAAGGATCTGGATGGGGGGTCAATGAAAAATCCTCGGGGATTGCCCAAGCGGGATGAAAATCGTCAGGATTTACCCCGTCACGCTGGGTCGATGGTTTGAAGAGTAAAGGCTTACAGAACAAAGGAAGCTCTTGTCGAACACCCTTTGCCGGTTTCTTTTAGGTAATAAGGCATATCAACAAACCAAATCCAACTGTTTCTTCGATAATTCGAATTCTAACAACCTTATAGGTTGTTTCAATGCAAATCTTTACCACTCTATTCGAACCTTGTTGAAGTTTACATGGCCTCGTTGGCCAAGCATATTGCCCTAATTGACAGATTAAAGTAAATGAAACATACTTATGTTTCAAAACCTTTAAGGAAAGACGAATAAACTTGGGAGTTGAAAAGGAACAAATATAACTCGCGAACCGCCGAAGTTCGGCTGATGACTGCGGACAAGCATGAAGCAACTCGGAAATATTTTGCAACTTCTCACGTCTGGAAGTGTGACTTAATGCTATGTAATGCCTCAGTGAAAGTCAACAGTCGCATTCACGAAATCCCCAGCATTCATGCAGTCACGAATACTCAGGAAATTATCATTGAAAACATTGCTTGAGATTCATATACTCGAAGCGGGATTTTTAGCCTGAGCCATGTAAAGAGCTCTAAGCAGAGTTCAAAGGTAAATAAAAGTCATGATAAACACTTTGTGAAAGCGTTTCTAGCAATTTCCGGAACATACTTGCCTTTTGCCGGTTTTACGTTGCAGATGTTCAGTTTACAAGCAAGCGCGTTCACCCACAGTGTCCACCATATATTGGTTGTTCAGGGGGCTTTTTTCACAATTCTTGGCTTCAAGTGCACCGATAAAAACTATATTCGATGCAGGCGCGTATCCAAATATTTTGATTGGGGGGCAAACAACAACCAAAACCCAACATTTAAAAACTTGATGCCGCTTATTTTTAAAGTATCATTAATAAAACGTACAATTACCTGGCGTTTTTTTCCTGAACAATTGTTTTCAGATTTAAGTCGGCAAATAAAAAGTCTATTTTCATTGAATTGACAAGGCTTAAACTTTGATTTTGGAGAAATTCCAAACTTCAATTTTGGATGAAAGCCACCTTTTCTCGTAAAACTTTCCTGCAAAAGCGCTTGTGAAAATCTGAATGTTATAAGCAGGGCTGTGGAGCCGGATCCCGGATCCGGAGCTGGGCATTTCGCCTGGAGCAGGAACCGGAGCTGTAGCTCAAATTTAAAATCAGAAGGAGCCGGAGCTCAGTTCAAGATTTAGTACCAGAGCTGAAGCCATGGCCACAACCCTGCTCAGGTAACTATGAAAATACTACCCGATCCAGGATACCAAACGCAACCACAAACTTGCATAGGTCGTCCTGGGACACGTGACATCCGTTATTTCCATATCAAAATGCTTCTTCACTTCCATATATCGATTGTTAATCACTTTCGCAACAAAATTTTATCTGCGCAGCGAAATGTACTTATCATGCAAATTTTTAGGCAAGGTACTACCAAAAAAGTAGCTTTTTCGAATGGATTTTTTTTTGTGCGTACAAAACTTCATGCACGTGTTAAACCCGTTTTTTTATAGAAAGTCACAGTGTAGGAAGGTTCTTTACATAGAAGGTATCGGTGGTCATATCTGACCAAATAGGTTTTGCACTTAAAATTGCATTGAAATGTTGACTTCGTAAGGTGTCCGAAATTTGATACATATCAGGTAACAACGGGTGGTATGGTACCCCTATAACCCCTATATAGGCTTTCAGGGACATATTTGCAATATAATTCTGGCACCATTCCATTAGTCTCTAAAAATCAGGAAAAGTCATTGAAGCACAGGTTTCTAACATTCAAATATAAAATAAAATAAACAAAAAACAAAAAGGGGGGTCAGCCGCAACCCTGGTTGCCTGAGCAGGGTTGTAGTTCCGGATCTTTTTCAAGATACTAACGGTTTTGCCAAATTTACCTAAAACTAGACTTGCTTCACCTAACACAGTGCTCTTTATAGCACACTAATCGCGATTGGTACGAGTTACGACACCAGACGGCAACAATGGATCTGCCTGTGGTCGATAGTTTTAATCGTCGCTAAGGCTGTGACACCGTAGCTGAACAGGCGTGGTGTTACTTGCACCAGTAAGAAAAACCTTATATACCACAGCTCCTTATTTTCTAGTCAGAATGATCAAACCGGGTCGGTAGTGTAGCTATCTGAAAATAGTAGGTATATGATATCCATAGCATTTGTAGCTGTTTAATCATGTTTGTAGCAGCGAGCATGATTTAGATTTAATAGCATTGCAGACATATGCGTGAAGTGCATGGCACGCCATGGTAAAGTAGGATTTTTTATTAGAAACCATGAGGCTTACAAGCAAGATTTAATAGTTTACTGGCAAAGTTCACCAGGAACTATTACGTTTACTAGCAGCAGCATAACATGGGAGTGATAACTAATTGGTAGCGAATTAGTATTCCTTTGCATGGCGGTACATTTTGATGAAGACATAAAAATTTAATGCAATTAAATGTGAACATTTCTTAAGGTTTTCATTTGTGGAAACAATTTTTATGTTTTCAGCACAGTAACAAGTTTTACTTTTTCCTAAGCTTTGCAGGTTAAATTGTGTTTTCCTTTGCGGTTCATTACTGCTTATTATGGGTGCAAAAGATAGAAATCAGACGTTTTCAGCTATGTTAGAAAAGCCGAAGGTGACGTTTTTGCTAGAAGTCATACTATTTCTTCCAAGAAAGGGTTTTTAATTACATCTTCGCATTTGTGTTAATGCAAATTTGTGCGTGTTTGAAAGCAAACATGAGAGGGGTAATTGACTATGTGTTTTGCGCTCACTGCATGGTTTGCCTGGACAGAGCTGTTAGCTGGAATCGCCAAGACTACAACAGGCAAAGCATGCAACGAGTGCAAAACACTTGGTCGATTGGGACTGGTCTGTGACTTAATGCTCGGACAAAAATGTAGTTTTTCAAACAGCCGTTTATTTGATTCCGGTCGTAAGAAATAACAAAAGGCCACCAGGCAATAACGGCAAAACAACGACTGCCTTTCCCGAAATTGTTTATATTACCGTTATCTTGAGTTGCGTGTCTGCTAATAACTTATCTGAATCATCTGAACCTGTGATTGTTGTTTCTTCGCTGATTTTCTCATGGAAAAGATGCTAATTTTAAAAAGCAACTCAAATAAGTTTGGTATATTCTTTTGGTTTTGCGTGCTTGGTATAATTCGTTTTCCACTGAGCTTGAGGCATATCAACTGAAAATAGTAGCGTGTAAAAACGAACAGAAGCCGGAGCTGAAGCCGGAGCCACGTTCATGAAAAAAAGAGCTCCAGAACCGGAGCAGCGTCATTTTAACGACGGCTCCGCATCACTGCTTTTGACAATTAAATAGACTTAAGATTATCTTTGAAATTATGAGAGGTGACGTGCTCTAGCGTTGGGAAACTACGTACGTTTGTGAGTATTGTATGAGTCATTGAGCAGAGAAACTGCAGCCACAGTGTTAGGGTGTACGTTTCATTTCTACAAACTGGCAATGAACCGACGAAAACGCTTTTTTCACTATTGCACATCTAGATAATAGCTAGTGCCAAACAGATTTGAAATAAGACCTTAAGTCGTGGTAGTGTAAACTTGTTACGTATTAGTAACCGTTTTACGTGTCACTGAGTCAATAAAAAGATAAATTAGTTTTGTTCTGCATCACGTACAGCAAACGTAACGTCATCGAACGACAATCGCAGAGCTAAATTTGTAACTTTTCGGTTGTTTCGAAGAACAGGTAACGATGGAGAACATTCTGAAGAAAATCAAAATTTCAGCGAATCGATTGTGCTGAATGTACGCATTTTCATTATATTCTGTTGCCAAATAGTGTTTTTTGGCAATCAGTGTAAGTTGTAACGGCGCGCAGCGACCAAATGTTTTAACCTTTGTCTAACCGCCTCAAGCTGTGCATCCGGTGTTCAATATTTAACACGTGCAACTCTCTACGCTC